>Ga0209345_10004614_pt1 | contig 13192 bp, 15 predicted proteins | sample Cruoilmetagenom7_FD_187294 | JGI IMG/M metagenome (GOLD analysis project Ga0209345, IMG submission 187294) | Oil polluted marine microbial communities from Coal Oil Point, Santa Barbara, California, USA - Sample 7 (SPAdes) (version 2) | ecosystem: Environmental > Aquatic > Marine > Oil seeps ...
AGTAGCGGGGACTGGACTCGAACCAGCGACCTTCGGGTTATGAGCCCGACGAGCTACCTACTGCTCTACCCCGCGATTTGGATGGCAAAGATACAATGTTTTTTCAAAAAACCAACAAGTTTTTTTAAATTAAAAATATTAAAGAGTACCTTTGCCGCCTTAAACATTGAAAATGAAGCATAAAGCAGGTTTTGTAAATATTATTGGAAATCCAAACGTAGGTAAATCAACACTTATGAACGCTTTTGTTGGGGAACGATTGTCAATTATTACCTCAAAAGCACAAACAACACGTCATAGAATTTTGGGAATCGTGAATGGTGATGATTTTCAAATTTTATTCTCAGACACTCCAGGAATTATAAAACCCGCTTACGAGTTGCAAACATCTATGATGGATTTTGTAAAATCAGCTTTTGAAGATGCTGATGTACTTATTTATATGGTTGAAATTGGAGAGAAAGAACTAAAAGATGAAAAATTCTTTCAGAAGATTCAAAATTCAAAAATACCTGTCCTTTTATTAATCAATAAAATTGACAAATCAACTCAAGAAGAAATTGAAGAAAAGTTATTGTACTGGAAAGAAAAAGTACCTAATGCTGAAGTCACATTAATTTCAGCATTAGAAAATTTTAACGTTGATGGTGTTTTTAATAGAATTTTAGAAATTTTGCCTGAATCTCCAGCTTTTTACCCAAAAGATCAACTAACAGATAAGCCTGAACGTTTTTTTGTAAATGAAGCTATTCGCGAAAAAATTCTAATGCATTATAAAAAAGAAATTCCGTACGCAGTTGAAATTGAAACTGAAGAGTTTTTTGAAAGTGAAAAAATTATTAAAATACGTTCAGTAATTATGGTTGAACGCGAAACTCAAAAAGGAATTATTATTGGTCATAAAGGGGCTGCTTTAAAACGTGTTGGTGTTGAAGCTCGTAAAGACCTTCAAAAATTCTTCGACAAAAAAATTCATTTAGAATTATATGTAAAGGTGAATAAAAACTGGAGAAATGATAAACGACAGCTAAAACGTTTTGGTTATAACGATTAACAAGAAAATATATTTTTAGAATTTCTTATCAAGGGTTTTCATCATAAATTCATGAAGTTCTTTCATTTGAGCATGTCCCGTTCTTTTTCCAAATCTCCCTAAAACATACATAATCACCCATAAAATTGGTAGTGTAATAACCATTATAAAAGCAAATTTATAATCTTTATTTAAAGTCCATTTTACATATGCCATTACTGAAAAAACAATAAAAGCAGCGGCTACTGCAAAATGAAAAAACATAAACAATGTCCAAACTTGTGGTTTTGGACCAAACAAGCCTTTAACTATTGATTTATTATCGTGTACATTTTCAATTTCAATATTTAATTGAGGAGACCAAAAATGATTTTCTTCAGTAGGCACATCAATTACAATATGCCCATCAACAATTTTACTGCAATATTTACAATCTCCATCTGCTAAATTATCCTTAAATTTATCTAACAATTCATGTTGACTTTCTTCAAAACCCATTTTAAACCTAGGGCGTAAAAAAATAGGATTATTCTTTTGCTCACTCATTAATTAATTTTTTCAGTTTCGAAATATAGTCTTTTTTATTAAATAAAAACTTTTGAAAATACAATTGCAGTTCATTCAAATTAAAATTGTGTACTTTTGCAAAAATTTAAAAAATTACCTATGAGTAATATTGTAGCCATTGTAGGAAGACCAAATGTTGGAAAATCAACTTTATTTAATCGTTTAGTTCAACGAAGAGAAGCTATTGTTGATTCAGTGAGTGGGGTTACTCGTGATAGAAATTATGGGAAAAGTGATTGGAATGGAAAAAAATTCTCTCTAATTGACACTGGAGGTTATGCCCTTGGTTCTGATGATATTTTTGAAGAGGAAATTAGAAAACAAGTACAATTAGCCCTTGATGAAGCTGATATTATTGTATTTGTTGTTGATGTTGAAATTGGAATTAGCCCAATGGATATTGAAGTTGCCAATATTTTACGCAAAGTTAAAAAGCCAATTTTTATGGCTGTTAACAAAGTTGACAATGCTATGCGTGAAACTGATGCTGTTGAATTTTATAACCTTGGTTTAGGTGAATTTTATACTATTTCATCTATCAACGGAAGTGGAACAGGAGAGTTGTTAGATGCATTAGCTGAAAAATTAGACGATGAAGTTGAAGAAGAAAGTGTTTTGCCTCGTTTTGCAGTTGTAGGACGTCCAAATGCAGGAAAATCTTCATTTATAAATGCTTTAATTGGCGAAGAAAGGTTTGTTGTAACTGATATTGCTGGTACAACACGAGACTCAATTGATACTAAATACAATCGTTTTGGATTTGATTTTAATCTGGTTGATACAGCTGGAATTAGAAAAAAATCTAAAGTAAAAGAAGATTTAGAATTTTATACGGTCATGAGAGCCGTAAGAGCCATTGAATATTGCGATGTTGCAATTTTAGTAATTGATGCTACTCGTGGTTTTGAAGGTCAAGATGAAAATATTTTTTGGTTAGCCGAAAAAAATAAAAAAGGTGTGGTTATACTTGTTAACAAGTGGGATTTAATTGAAAAAGAAACCAACACAATGCGCGATTTTGAAGCTAAAATTAGAAGGGAAATTGCTCCATTTTCTGATGTTCCTATTTTATTTATTAGCGCTTTAACAAAACAACGTATTTTTAAAGCTATTGAAACTGCTGTTGAAGTTTTTGAAAACAGAAAAAAACGAATTCCAACTAGTAAGTTAAATGATACAATGCTAGATATAGTTAAACATAATGGACCTCCTGCTATTAAAGGGAAATTTGTTAAAATTAAGTTTTGTATGCAATTACCAACACCAACACCTCAATTTGTGTTTTTTTGCAACTTACCACAATATGTTAAAGAACCATATAAGCGTTATGTTGAAAATAAACTACGTGAATTATACGATTTTAAAGGTGTGCCTATTGTAATTTACTTTAGACAAAAATAGTTAGTTACATTCTTCATAAAAACAACCACATAGTTAGTTACTTTATATTTCTTATATTTATATAATTTACATTCTTATGCTATAATACTTACACTGTTTAAGTATATATAATTGTACTTTTGCTTTTTTATTTTAATTATTAACGAATAAAATTTCAAAAATTAATTATGGAAGATATGATTTTCTATGATAGGTTGCAGTTTGCATTTACTATCACATTTCACTATATATTTCCCCAGTTAACAATGGGACTGTCTTTAATAATTGTTTATTATAAGTGGCGATTTTTAAAAACTAATATTGAAAAATACAATAATGCCGCAAAGTTTTTCATGAAAATATTTGCTATTAATTTTACAATGGGAGTTGTAACAGGAATTCCAATGGAATTTCAATTTGGCACCAATTGGGCTAAATTTTCTGAACTTACAGGAGGTATTATTGGTCAAACCTTAGCAATGGAAGGTTTGTTTTCTTTCTTTTTAGAATCCTCATTCTTAGCACTATTTATTTTTGGTGAAAAATTAATGGGACAAAAATTACATTTTTTAACAGGTTTTTTAGTCTTTTTAGGCTCTTGGGCAAGTGGTTATTTAATTTTAGCAACCAATGCATGGATGCAACACCCAGTAGGTTACGAAATTTTAGATAATGGAAAATTTGTATTAGAGAATTTTTCAGCATTATTTAGCAATCCTTGGTTATTGCCAGCTTTTTTACATAATCAACTTGCATCTCTTGTAACTTCTTCTTTTGTAGTTGCTAGTATTGGTGCCTTTTATATTTTAAGAAATAAAAGCTTAGAATACGGGCAGTTATTTTTAAAAACAGGTGTAATCTTTGGTTTAGCTTCAAGTTTACTTCTTGCTTTTCCAACAGGAGATTGGAATGCGAAAAATGTTGCAAAATATCAGCCAGCTACATTTGCTGCAATGGAAGGTATTTTTGAAACAGAAGAAGCGGGTGCAGAAATTGTACTTATTGGACAACCTGATATGGTACAGAAAAAATTAGACAATAAAATTGCTGTACCAAATATTCTTAGTTTTTTAACATATCAAGATTGGAATAAACAAATTCCTGGAATGGATCAATTTAAAGAGGAAGAATTACCTGATAATATTCCTGCACTTTATTATTCATATCATATTATGGTTGGTTTAGGGACAATTTTTATCGCTATAATGGGCTTAGCGGTCTTCTTTTTATGGAAAAAGAAACTATACACAATAAAACCTTTACTTTGGGCAATCATGTTTTTAGTTCCGTTTCCTTATATAGCAAATATTACAGGTTGGTATACTGCCGAATTAGGAAGACAACCCTATTTAGTTTATGGGTTATTAAAAACAAGTGAAGGTCTATCTCCAACAGTTTCATCAGGAAATACATTATTTACATTATTAGGTTTTGTTGCCTTGTATATGTTGCTTGGTTTATTGTTTTTAGTACTTGTAGGTAAAACAATTCATCAAGGACCAACACCTCAAAAACATTAAATTATGGAAGTATTTTGGTATATAATAATTTCAGTTATTTTAGCCATCTTTTTTATTTTAGATGGATACAATTTTGGAACAGGTATTATTCATTTATTTTTTGCTAAAACCGAAAAAGACAAAGAAGTAATTGCAAAATCTGCTGGTTTATTTTGGGATTTTAATGAAGTATGGCTTGTAGCTGGTGGAGCTTTACTTTTTATGGCTTTCCCTACATTTTACGCATCGGTTTTTAGCGGTTTTTACCTTCCATTGATAATTGTGTTGTGGTTAATAATATTTAGAGCAATTGGCCTAGAGTTTAGAAGCCAATTTAATTTTCAAATGTGGAAAGACATTTGGGATAAATCCTTTGGTGTTGCTAGCTTATTATTAGCCTTATTTTTTGGTATTGCTTTAGGAAATGTTGTTAGAGGCGTAAATTTAGGTGGAATTGAAAACGGTGTCGCTGCTTTTGAACCTCACTATTTTTTCTTGCCATTATGGGATAGCAGTTTTAGCCCTTTAAGTGAAACGCCTGGTGTTATTGATTGGTTTACTATTATTATTGGATTAATTTCAGTTGTTACTTTAGCAATTCATGGAGCAAATTGGATTATTTTAAAAACAAATTCATCAATAAACAACAAACTTAAATCTTTAATTTTTAAACTAACTATTTTATTAGCTGCTTTAACTCTAATTTCTTTATTGGCTTGGCAAATAGTGAATCCAAATTCTTTAAATAATTTTATTGATAAGCCTTATTTAATACTTTTTCCAATACTCTATTTCTCTGGGTTAATTGGACTATTTTTTATCAAAAAAATAAAAAAAGATAGTTACGGTTTTATGCTATCAACTTTATTAGTATTGGGAGGAATAACTTCTTCTTTAGCTTCTTTGTTTCCAGTAATATTACCTTCTACAAATAAACTAAGTGAGCCACTTACAATATATAATACTGCTGCATCTGAATATGGCTTATCTGTTGCTTTAGGCTGGGGAATTATTGGATTAATTCTTGTTGCTATCTATTTAATTATTCAAAAGAAATTATTGAGTGGAAAAGTAGATGAAATGGATTACGGACATTAAAATATTGAGCTTTTATGACACAAACCTTAATCTCATTAATTAGTATTGTTATTGGAATAATTGGCGCTAATGTAGCTGGGTTAATTCTTAGAAAATACACTTTGGGTATTATTGGAAACACTATAGCTGGTGTATTTGGAAGCATTTTATTTATTAAATCTTTTGGAAGGTTGGGTTTTGATCCAAATGCAATAATGAAATTAGGAAATATTAATCTCTATTTGTTTTTAATTAATGTTATAGTTTCATTTTTGGGAGGTGTTATTGCAGTAATTTTAATTAAAAAGTTAAGAAAGACAATGAATCAAAATTGATAAAAAACTACAAATTTTAATTACCAACCTCCACTTGCTCCACCTCCGCCGAAGCCTCCGCCTCCACCGAAACCGCCAAAGCCTCCACTAGAACCACCACTTCCAAAACCACCGCTAGAACCACGACCTGCTCCACTTAGTAGAATTGCGGTTAAAATATCAGCAGCTACATCTATTTTAGTTCCTCTATTATTACCTCCACGTCTATTTTTTTTAGAAAAAACTATGATTAGGATAAATATGAGGATAATAATTGGTAGAATTGAAAAACTCCCTTTACTATTTCCTTTGTTTGGATCACCCTTATATTCTCCTTTTAAAACCTCAACAATTACATTAATTCCATTATCTAAACCGGTATAAAAATCTCCTCTTTTAAATTCTGGAAGTATAATATTTTCAATAATCCTTCTAGATAAAGCATCCGTTAATAAATGCTCTACTCCGTAACCCGTTTGAATCGCAATTTTTCTATCATCTTTAGCTATTAATATAACTACTCCGTTATCTTTTCCTTTTTTACCAATTTCCCATTTTTGGCCTAATTCAGCGGCGTAATAATTAATATTCTCTCCAAATGTTGAAGGCATTATTATAAGAAATAACTCAGTAGATGTGGAATCGCTATAACGAATTAATTTTGTTTCTAAAGCAGCCTTTTGTGATGCATTTAAGGTGTTTGTACTATCAATTAATGCTGGTATAAAATTGGGTTTATTAGGTATATTTTGAGAAAATACACTTGCTGTTATACATAAAAACAACAATAGTACAATTGTAAAATTTCTATTCTCCTTTTGAAATCTCATTCGATAATTCGTTTGTATCATTAGACTGGTAAGGGAAAAAATCTTTTAATTTTTTTCCTACTTCAAGTATCGCTAGCTCAATTCCTTCGGTAAATTCTCCTTTTAAAAAATGAGATTGCATGAGCTCTTTTTCCGATTCCCAAAAATGCTCAGGCACTTTATTGTTAATCCCTTCATCTCCTATAATGGTGAATTTTTTACTCTCAACAGCAATATAAAATAAAACACCATTTTTAAGTTTAGTAGTATCCATTTTTAACGTATAAAAAACCTCCAACGCTCTTTCCATTGAAGGTTTTTCTGTACTTTTTTCAATATGAACTCTTATTTCACCTGAAGTATTTTTTTCAGCTACCTTAATGGCTTCAATAATTTGTTGTTCTTGCGAAGCTGTTAAAAACTCTTCAATTTTAGACATTATTTATCTTTTTAAAATTCAACTGTTGGAGCAACATCACTTCCAGCTGAAGCTTCAAAACGTGACATTTCTTCAAAATTACCAATAAAATTATTTAATATATTATTTGGAAACTTCTTAATATGTTTATTAAAAACATTTGCATCTTTATTAAAACGGTTACGTTCTACATTAATTCTGTTTTCTGTACCTTCTAATTGGCTTTGCAATTCTAAAAAGTTTTGATTGGCTTTTAAATCAGGGTATTTTTCAACGGTTACTAATAATCTAGACAATGCTCCGCTTAAACCCTCTTGTGCTTTTTGAAAAGCAGCCATTTTTTCTGGTGTTAAATTAGTTGGGTCAATAGTAGTTTTTGTTGCTTCAGATCTTGCTTTTATTACACCTTCTAATGTTTCCTTTTCATGTTCAGCATATCCTTTTACTGTTGAAACCAAATTCGGAATTAAATCTGCTCTACGTTGGTAAGCACTTTCTACATTTGACCAAGATGTTTTAGCATTTTCTTCTAAATCAATTGAAGTATTAAAAAATCCAACAGCCATTTTATATCCTGCAAAAACAATTACAGCTATAATTATTAAAGGTATTAACCACTTTTTCATTTGTATAGTTTTAAGTTATTTATAATTCTATTTATTAGTTGTTTTATTTATAATTTTGTTACAATTGATGAAAAAATTTATAATAAACACACACAAATTTACAAAAAATATGTTGTCTAAATTTTTACACGCTATAAATTTAGACATAAAAAATATGATTATAAAAAATCAACAATAAACATATTATAAGCTATACTATTTTGTAATTTAGTATTTTTGCAAAATAAAATTTAGACCATGGAAGTAAATCAATATTTAGACTCAACATATTTAAAAAAACCGAATCAAGCAGGCATTTCAGAAGAAGAAACTACCGCAAATGTAACATCTCTTATAAATGAAGCAATAGAAAATAAGTATAAGTTGGTAATGATACGTCCAAATTATGTTTCAATGGCTAAAGAAATGATAAACGCTGCAAATTCTGAAACTGTAGTAGGTACAGTAATTGGGTTTCATGAAGGAACTTACACTACAACCGAAAAACTAGCTGAAGCACAACAAGCTATATTAGATAATGTTGATGAACTAGATTATGTAATAAATTATGAAGCTTTTAAAGAAGAAAAAATAAATTTGGTGAAAGCCGAAGTATATAAAGGAACTAAATTAGCTTTAGACAATAATAAAATAGCAAAATGGATTATTGAAATTGCTGCACTTACAAATGAAGAAATTATTAGCATAACTCAGTTAATTAGAGATGTAGTTTTAGATAATTTTGGCGAAGAAAATGCAGCCAACGTTTTTGTAAAATCATCTACAGGGTTTTATAAAACAGAAGAAGGCAAACCAAACGGAGCAACTTTTGAAGCTATGGAACTTATTGTTGAAAATGCAAAACCATTGCCTGCAAAAGCTGCTGGTGGTGTAAGAAATTATGAAGATGCTGTTAAAATGGTTCAACTTGGTGTAACACGTATTGGAACTTCATCAGCTAAAATAATTGCTGAAGGAGGTAATTCAACTGAAGGTTATTAATATGAAAAATTATTTTGCACATGAAACTTCAGTAATTGATGAAGGTACTGAAATTGGTAATGGAACTAAAATTTGGCATTTTAGCCATATAATGCCAAATTCAAAAATTGGAGAAAATTGTAATATTGGTCAAAATGTTGTGATTTCACCAAGTGTTGTTTTAGGTAAAAATGTAAAAGTGCAAAATAATGTGTCTATTTACTCTGGTGTTATTTGCGAAGATGATGTTTTTTTAGGACCTTCAATAGTATTTACCAATGTAATAAACCCAAGAAGTGCCATTGTTAGAAAAGAAGAATACCTAAAAACTTTGGTAAAAAAAGGTGCTAGTATTGGTGCAAATGCAACTATTATTTGTGGAAATACAATTGGAGAATATGCTTTTATTGGCGCTGGTGCTGTTGTTACAAAAGAAGTTTTACCGTATGCATTGGTGGTTGGAAATCCTTCAAAACAAATTGGTTGGATTAGTGAATATGGGCATCGTTTAAATTTTGATAAAAATGGTTTTGCAACGTGTTTAGAAAGTAAAGAAAAATATCAGCTAATTAATCAAAAAGTTATTAAAATTTAAGACTTCTTTTATTCTTCTGGTTCATTATCTTCTAATTCATGAAGTTCATCTAACTGCATTAATATATCAAATGTTTTTTTAGCTTCCTCTTCATCTATCACAGAAATTGCAGCTCCAACATGAACCATTACATAATCTCCAATAGTTGCTTCTGGTACTAATGTTAAACTTACTTCTTTAATAATTCCATCAAACGATACTTTTCCAACTCTAAAAGTTTCATCTAATTGCGATGTAATTTCTATTAATTTTCCTGGAATTGATAAACACATATGTATGTAGTATTTCTAAATTTAACTATTTGCTTTGGGCGTTCCCTTTCAGGTCGCGCTTTACGTTATATCTTTTTTTACGTTTCACTTCAAAAAAGGATAAATTTATCCTGAGCTCAGTCGAATGACTTCAATCACTAACGCAAAAACTACTATTTAATTCACATTTTTCTTCAACCATTTATACCAAGCATCCATTCCTTCACCAGTAGTTGCCGAAACTTCAAAAAACTGTAAATTAGGATTTACTTGCAATGCATAATTTTTTAGCTTGTCAATATCAATATTTAAATACGGTAGTAAATCTATTTTATTAATAATACAAACATCAGACGTATGAAACATATCAGGATATTTTATAGGTTTATCTTCACCTTCAGTAGTACTAATAATTACAACACGTTTATTTTCACCTAAATCAAACATGGATGGACATACCAAATTACCAACATTTTCAATCATTAAAATGGCATCATTTTTTATGTCTAATTTTTTCACAGCATCAAAAATCATATCACTTTCTAAATGACAACCTTTACCTGTATTAATTTGAATTACAGGAATATTTAAAGCGTCAATTCTATTGGCATCATTTAAAGTTTGTTGATCACCTTCAATAACATAAAAAGGAATTTCATCTTTTAAATCTGCCAATGTACGTTCTAAAATAGAAGTTTTTCCTGAACCAGGTGAACTTACCATATTTAATGCAAAAATGTTTTTAGCTTCAAAATAGCCTTTGTTTCTAGCAGCTAAAACCTCGTTATTTTGTAAAATATCTTGCTCTATTTCTAACACTTTATGTTTATGTGAATGTTCATGTGTATGATGCCCATCATGATGATGGTGATGATCATTTTCATGTGAATGTGTATGCTCGCCATGAACATGTTCTTTTTCTCCAGGTTTTAAAATTGAAGGACCATTTGTATCAGATCCACATCCGCAAGTTCCACACATATTTATAAGTTTTAAATTACTTCTAATGCTTTTACTCTTAACTCTTTTCCTTGTAAAATTCCTTTAAAGTTACTATTACATTTAGGGCACGTATCATAAATAAATTTCATGTCAAATTCAGTATCACAATCAATACATTTACCTTTTCCTTTTATAATGTTTATTTCTTTTTTAGAAAATTCTAACACACTATCTTTAATTGCAGATTCCCACACAAAGTTTAAAGATTCTAATTCAACACCAGATAATTCTCCAATTTCAAGCTCAATTTTTGTAACTTTTTTCGCCTTCGCTTTTACCGTTTCATCTTCCGCTATTTTAACAATTCCTAAAGCAATTGATAGTTCATGCATATCTAAAAAAGTGTTTAAACTCAAATTTACAACTAATATATATATAATTATATTTTTCGGTTTTATTTTTAACTAATCTAAATAAAGATTAATCAATCTTATTTTAAACCGTTCTAAATTAGGATGTTAGTGTCGTGTGGCTAATTTTTATTTGTAACTTGGTACAGTTCTTTTTATCAAAAAGAAGGAAAAAGATTAAATAATCTATTTAATTACTAAAAACTTTTAAATATGTCTACTAATAATGAAAAACGTGATACTTATTATGAAAGTATCATCAAACAAGGTTATAGTCGTAGAGATTTTATGAAATTCTCTACATATATGGCTGCATTTATGGGGTTAGAATCTACCATGGTTGGTCAAGTTGCTCAATCATTAGAAAAAACACCACGATTACCAGTTATTTGGGAACATTACCAAGAATGTACATGTTGTAGTGAATCCTTCATAAGGTCTAATCACCCGATAGTAGCCGATATTATTTTAGATAGAATTTCGTTAGATTATTCTTTAACCTTAATGGCTGCATCAGGACATCAAGCTGAAGCTGCAAAAGAAGAAACCATGAAAAAATACCATGGTGAATACATATTATGTGTTGAAGGTTCAATTCCTTTAGGTGATGATGGTAATTATTGTTGTATCGCTGGAAAATCTGCCAAAGAAACATTTTTAGAAGCTGCTGCCGGAGCAAAAGCAATTATTGCTTGGGGAAGTTGTGCATCTAACGGTTGTGTACAAGCTGCAAAACCAAATCCAACAGAGGCAACACCAATACATAAAATTGTAAAAAACAAACCTATAATAAGAGTTCCTGGTTGTCCACCAATTGGTGAAGTAATGGCAGGTGTAATTATGCATGTTGTTGCATTTGGGCGCTTACCAAAATTAGACAGATTAGGAAGACCGCAAGCATTTTATGGCAAACGAGTTCACGATACGTGTTACAGACGACCATATTATGACGCAGGTTTATTTGCTGAAACTTTTGATGATGAAAACTCTAAAAAAGGATATTGCTTGTATAAACTAGGTTGTAAAGGACCTATGACTTACAATGCATGTGCAAGTATGAAATGGAATAACGGCGTAAGTTTCCCTATTCAATCTGGTCATGGATGTATTGGTTGTAGTGAAGAGGATTTCTGGGATAATGGGCCTTTCTATGAAAGAACTACAAAAGTACCTGGTTTTGCTGTTGAAAGCAACGCAGATACCGTTGGTAAAGTTGCTGCTGGTGTTTTAGCTGGTGGTATTGCTTTACATTCTATTGGCGCAAACATTTCTAAAAGAAAAGAGCTAATGGACAGAATAAACAGAGGAAAAACTAATGAAAAAAATATTGATTCTTAAAACGTATAACAATGGCAAATAGAATAGTAGTTGACCCAATTACTCGAATTGAGGGTCATTTAAGAATAGAAGCAGAAATTAAAGATGGAAAAATAGTTGATGCATTTAGCTCTAGCACCATGGTTAGAGGTATTGAAAGTATTGTAAAAGGAAGAGATCCTAGAGATGTTTGGGCATTTGTACAACGTACGTGTGGTGTTTGTACAACCGTACACGCACTAACATCAGTAAGAGCTGTTGAAGATGCGTTAGGAATTGCTGTACCGCCAAATGCTGAAATGGTTCGTAATATTATGGAAGGTGCATTATATATGCACGATCACGCAGTACATTTTTATCATTTACATGCGTTAGATTGGGTTGATATTGTAAATGCTTTAAAAGCTGACCCTAAGAAAACTTCAGAAATAGCACAAAGTATTTCTAGTTGGTCAAAAAGTTCACCAGGTTATTTTTCAGACATTCAAAAAAGAGTTCAAAAATTTGTTGAAAGCGGACAATTAGGAATTTTCGCAAACGGTTATTGGGGACACCCTAAAATGAAATTACCTGCGGAAGTTAATTTATTAGCTGTTGCGCATTATTTAGAAGCTTTAGAATGGCAAAAAGAAATAGTAAAAGTACACAGTATATTTGGAGGTAAAAATCCACATCCTAACTATTTAGTTGGTGGTATGGCGTGTGCAATAAATTCAGATGGTGCCGGTGGATTAAATGCTGAACGTTTAATGCATGTTCAAAAATTATTAAAAGAAGGAAAAGAATTTATTGACAAAGTTTATATTCCAGATTTATTAGCTATAGCATCGTTCTACAAAGATTGGGGAGCAATAGGTAAAGGTGTAGGTAATTACATGTCTTACGGAGATTTCCCAACAAACGGTTATGCAGATTTATCAAGTTTTAAATTTCAACAAGGAATTATTTTAGATAGAGATTTATCTAAAGTTCATGATGTTGACCATAGAAGTAC
>Ga0209345_10004616_pt1 | contig 13190 bp, 11 predicted proteins | sample Cruoilmetagenom7_FD_187294 | JGI IMG/M metagenome (GOLD analysis project Ga0209345, IMG submission 187294) | Oil polluted marine microbial communities from Coal Oil Point, Santa Barbara, California, USA - Sample 7 (SPAdes) (version 2) | ecosystem: Environmental > Aquatic > Marine > Oil seeps ...
CTCGCAAATCTGATCCGCCAAATCTAATCTGGCAGATCGGCGCGCGCACTGGCGGGCCGATAATGGCAGATCGGAGGGCCAATCCGCAGAGCTATCCACGGGGCAAGTTCACAGGGATCAGGCCAACTGGGATCAGGCCAGCCGGGATCAGGCGGCTGACAACGCCTTTTGCCACCTTCTGACACGGTTAGCGCGTTCGCTGGACGTCATATTCGGCGTAAAATGATCGATCGGCCCGCGCATGACCTGCGCTGCATCTTCCAAAGAAGAATGAATGCCCGCCCCAACACTTGCCAACATCGCAGCGCCCAGCGCGGTGGTTTCGACAAAGGCGGGGCGTTCAAGCGGAAGATCAAGCAGATCGGCAATGTCCTGCGCCATCCAATCATTCGCGCTCATCCCGCCATCAATTCGCAGCGATGTTATAGCCGCGCCATCACCAGCAAAAGCATTTGCCAGATCGTGGGTTTGGTGGGCCATCGCCTCCAGCGCGGCGCGGGCAATCTGGGCGCGGCCAGTCGAGAAACTCAGGCCGGCGATTACCCCTCCTGCCTCGGGCCGCCAATGGGGCGCGCCCAAACCGGATAATGCCGGAACAATAACCACCCCGCCGCTGTCTGGAATGGAGCGCGCCAGCGTTTCAGTTTCCGCTGCGGTGCCCAGCAATCCCAGCCCATCGCGCAACCATTGCACCAAGCTGCCTGCAACAAACACCGATCCTTCGACCGCATAAATCCGCTGCCCGCCCATTTGATACAGCACCGTACCAAGCAGCCGGTTGGTGGATTTGGGAATATGGGGCCCCTTGTTGGCCAGAATAAATGCACCCGTGCCATAGGTGGCCTTGGTTTCGCCCGGCGTCAGGCACCCTTGCCCGATGGTCGCAGATTGCTGATCCCCGGCAATCCCGGTGATCGCAATCGGCCCGCCGAATAATTCAGGCAAAGTCGTGCCGAAATTTCCAGCATTATCGACCACTTCGGCCAATGCTGCATGGGGCACGCCGAATAAATCACACAGGCCCTGATCAAAACCCGCGCCGCCTGATCCGGCAGCCAGCGGCAACAGCAATGTCCGGCTGGCATTGCTGGCATCAGACACAAATGCACCGCCCGTCAGTTTAAATATCAACCAACTTTCAATGGTGCCCAGCGCCAATGTGCCAGCCGCCGCGGCGGCGGCGGCTGCAGGTTCATTGTCCACCAGCCAACGCATTTTTGTGCCGGAAAAATAGGGATCCAGCAGCAGGCCGGTTCTGCTTTGAACTTCTGGTTCGCGGCCTGCATCACGCAATTTCGCGCAAAGATCGGCAGTCCGCCGGTCTTGCCAGACAAGCGCATTGGCCAAGGGTTCGCCGGTCACCTTGTCCCATGCGACCACCGTTTCGCGCTGGTTGGTGATACCAATTGCAGCAATGTGATCCGCACCGCCCGCCAATGCGACCATTTTTTGCGCGCAGCTGAGGGTGGAGCGCCAAATCTCGCGCGGATCATGCTCTACTTGGCCCGGCGCAGGATAGATTTGCGTCAATTCCTGCTGCGTGCTGCCCAGCAATGCCCCGTCATCTCCAAACAACATCGCCCGGACCGAAGTGGTGCCTTCATCAAGGATGAGGATTTTCTGGGTCATATCTTCTTCTCCCCCTCCTTCATGTGCGATCCGGCATGTGCGATCCGGCATTTACGGTCCGATCCTGAGCGGTTTTTGAGGCTGCGCAAACATGCCCGCCCTCAGCCCCCATCGCAAGCAGCGCGCAGGAATATCGACATCTTGTGAATTTGACCCCATATCGCCCTCATGCAGATCCCGCCCAAACCCTGGCCGACCGGCCTTTCCCAATCCCCCGAAACGTTGGTGCGGCGCGTGTTGGCGCCCAACCCATCACCCTATACCTATACCGGCACGCAAACCTATCTGGTCGGCGGCGCTGAAAAAATCGCGGTGATTGATCCAGGTCCAGATGATCCTGACCATCTTGCCGCCCTGGAAACAGCGATTGGCGATGCCAGCATTGCTGCGATCATGTGCACCCATACGCACCGCGACCATTCGCCCGCAGCCAAACCGCTGGCAGCGCGCACCGGCGCGCCAATTGTGGGCTGCGCGCCGTTGGTGCTGGATGATGGGGAACAGGCCCAATGGGGCCCGCGCGCGGATGCCCCGTTCGATCAAGCCTATGCGCCCGACCGCGTGATGGAAGATAATGAAAGCATGACCGGCCCGGGATGGACTTTGACCGCGGTTGCCACACCGGGCCATACTTCGAACCATTTATGTTTTGCGCTGGAAGAAAGCGGCGCATTATTCACCGGCGATCATGTGATGGGTTGGTCAACCAGTGTGATCGTGCCGCCCGATGGCAATATGGCCGATTATATGGCCAGTTTGGCCAAGCTGTATGAACGCGATGACCGGATTTATTATCCCGCGCATGGCCCGCCCATTGAAAAACCCCGCCAGCTGGTGCGCGCAATGATCGGCCACCGCCGCCAACGTGAAACCCAGATCCTGCGGCTGCTTAATGAAACAGCGCAAGATATCGAGGCGCTGGTCCAGCAAATGTATAAAGGGCTGGACCCGCGGCTGGCGGGTGCTGCGGGCATGTCGGTCAAGGCGCATCTGGTTGATCTGGAAGATCGCGGTATGGCGGCCCACAATGGGGATTTATGGAGCGTAATCTGACCATGCGAGGGATCAAGACAAAGGATCAGGGCAAAGGATACAAACCGCCAGAACCTTGTTATGATCTTGCCCCTGCCCCATGCGCAGTAATGCCGCGTAAATAGCCGCCTTGCTGCAACGCCAGACATTCGCTTTAACGTCTGAGCATATGCTTTGATGCCGAAAAACAAACGCTCCGCTTTTGTGGATAGGAAGTGCCAAAATGACTGCTGAAATCAAATCGCCTGCCCAATCTTCTGGCAGCACCGATCTGCGCGATGAAATTAACCGGCTGCGCAAAGAACGCAATGCGGTCATTCTGGCGCATTATTACCAGCGGCCAGAAATTCAGGACATTGCCGATTATGTGGGCGACAGCCTGCAATTAAGCCAGCTTGCAGCGGCAACGGATGCGGATGTCATTGCCTTTTGCGGGGTCAAATTCATGGCCGATACGGCCAAAATCCTCAGCCCTGAAAAAATCGTGGTGCTGCCCGATATGGACGCAGGCTGCAGCCTTGAAGACAGTTGCCCACCCGATAAATTCCGCGCATTCCGAGAAGCCCATCCAGACCACATCGCGCTGACCTATATCAATTGTTCGACCGAGGTGAAGGCGCTGTCCGATATCATCGTGACCAGTTCCAGCGCCGAAACGATCCTGCAACAAATCCCCGAAAGCCAGAAGATCATCTTTGGCCCTGATCGCCATTTGGGCGGCTATCTCAACCGCAAATTCAACCGCGATATGTTACTGTGGCCCGGTGTGTGCATTGTGCACGAAGCGTTCAGCGAAAGTGAATTGCTGAAATTACAGCAGCAACACCCCGGCGCGCCCATCGCAGCGCACCCTGAATGCCCGGCAAATATTGTCGAACATGCCGATTATGTCGGTTCAACCAGCGGCATTTTGAAATTCGCCAACAATTTCGAAGGGGATACGCTGATCGTGGCGACCGAGCCGCACATTATCCACCAGATGCAAAAGGCGCTGCCGCAAAAAACCTTTATCGGCGCGCCCGGTGCAGACGGCAATTGCAGCTGCAATATCTGCCCGTATATGGCGCTCAACACGATGGAAAAACTCTATCTCGCCCTGCGCGATCTGGAACCACGGATCGAGATCGAAGAAAATCTGCGACTGGCGGCTAAAAAGAGCCTCGATGCGATGCTGGAAATGGCCGGCACAACAGTGGGCAAAGGCGATTTGGGCAAGGCATAACGCGGTTTTGGGCGCGCGCGAGGCGCGCGCGTTCACCCGTTCACAAAATTTGCGCCATAATCACTGCACCGGCAAACCAAACAGCAACGCGCGCGCATATTTTGCCGGCGGGGAGCCATGGCTCAGTACCTTGTCATGATATGCGCGCAGATCAAATTCATCGCCCCAGCGCCGCTCTGCCTCAGCCCGCAAGGCGCGGTGTTCTTCATAGCCGGTGAAATAACTCAATAGCTGAACCGAAGTCAGGTTCGCGCGGATCCATTTTCCTGCTGCCTCGCTCTCTTTCTGGAATGCGCCTTGCATCATCAGTTCCATCGCCTCTGGCCGGGTCATGCCTTGGGTGTGGATGCCAATATCAAGCAGCGTGTTGGTAATTGATCGCAGACGCATTTTCAGCATTGTCAGCCGGAATAATTGCCCCTCGCGCGCGGTCATCCCGCCCAGATATCCCTGATCGGCCATCAAGCCTTCGGCATAGACTGCCCAGCCTTCGACAAATGGCCCGCTGCCCAGCACAGCGCGCAGCACAGAACCATCCTTATTGGCATGATCCAGCTGCAAATAATGCCCCGGCACCCCTTCGTGGATCGACAGATCATGCAGCATATATACATTATATTCGCTGAGGAAGCTGGCGGCCTGCTGCTCGCTCCAGTCCGCCGGGATTGGCGAAACAGCATAATAATTGGGCAAATCACGCTCCAATGGCCCCGGCGCATCATCATAGGCCACTGCATTGCCTTGCCAGAATTTGGGCATGGTAATCACTTGCACCGGGCCATCAGGCATCCGCACAAAGCCTTTTTCACGGGTAAAACGGGTCACCTGCGCCAAGGTTTCGCGCGCCTTTTGTTCCAATTGCCCGCGCGGGGCGCGGTTGGCATAGCTGAGCGCAAGTGCCGCCTGGATCACCGCTTGTTGCTGCGGCGCATCAGGTTTGGCCGGCATCTCGGGCGCATTTGGATTGTCTGCCAAAATCACCCTGGAAATATCATACATTTCCTCGCGCACCCGGGTTTTCGAGGCCAAGGCCCGCTGCCTAAGTTCTGGCCGCCCGATGGGCGACATCAGCGCAAATTTCATCTTGGCGTCATAGCGCTCTGCGCCCAGTCTAAAATCCCCCTTCGCACCGGGGATCAGCACTTCGTCGATCCATTTTTGATGCTGGGCAATGGCCGTTTTCAGATTGCCCAATGCAACATCAAACCGGCTTCGTTCAATGCTGGCGCTTTCCACCTCGGGCAGCAATGCAGCATCAATGATTTCAAGAATTCCGGTGTTCTGGCGCGCCACAGTTTGCGCATGTATCTTGGGCACCCGCCCCACATCGATCTGCTGGCGGGCGGCCGCCAAAAATGCGGGAATTTTCTCCATCCGCGAGACGATATTATCAAAACGCTGGGGCCATGGCGCAAAATCACGCGCCATCAATCCATACAGCGCATAAGAAACAGTATCATTGTAATATTGCGGGTTCCACGCCCATTGCTGCTCCACCTCGGACTGCCAGAGCGAATATTGCAATGCGTTTTGAAGCATCTTGTAATCGACCTGATTGTCACGGCTCAGCCGGTCATAATCAATCGCCTTCAGCCCATTAAGGAAGGCAGTTTCAGAAGCCGTCTGATGCGCGCGCCCCGCTTCGCTAATATCCGGCAAATGACTATCATAGGCATGGTTGCCAAGCTGGGTTGCAGCGACCGGGTTGAGCTGGCTCATCTCCTCAATATATCGCGCAGAAAACTGGCCAAATGCCATATCCGCCTTCGCAGCATCATTATTTTGGGCAATTGGGCCGGGCGGATTTTGCCCTGCGGTTGAACAGCTGGCCAATATTGGCGCAAACGCCAAACTTGCGATGCTCATGACAAAAATGCGCATGGTTACCTGCCCCTTGGCCCTTATCTGGCACACCTTATCTGGCGGCCATTTCCTAACTGCTATTGCCTAGCTGCCATTACCTAGCTGCCATTACCTAGCAATGCCCGCCTTTTTGGTCGAGCGGCCCCGCAAAAACGCCGCCCCGCAAAAACACTGGCCCCGCCAAAGCATCGCCCCGCCACGCCAAACAATCGCCCCATGCCAGCATCAGTGCCACTTACGTGGTTCAACAGGCGCGGCGGTTGCATTGGCCTACGCGCCGCCTTAGCTTGCAGTCTCAACAATTTGCACATCATAAACTGTGCACATAGCAATGGGGCCAATTAATGCACGATGCTCTTTTCACCCCGATCACATTGGGCGCAACTACGGCCCGCAACCGCATTTTTATGGCCCCGCTTACCCGCGGGCGCGCCGATGCTTCTGGATTTGTGCCTAATGCGATGATGGTTGAATATTACCGCCAACGCGCCAGCGCCGGGCTGATTATCAGCGAAGCAACCGGGATCAGCGTAGAAGGCCTTGGCTGGCCATCAGCCCCAGGCATCTGGAGCGATGAGCAAGTAGAAGGCTGGAGCCATGTGACCAAAGCGGTCCATGAAGAAGGCGGCAAAATCGCCATGCAAATGTGGCATATGGGCCGTTTGGTGCACCCGGTTTTCCTTGGCGGCAAGCCACCGGTTTCCGCATCAGCCACAACCGCGCAAGGCCAAGCGCATACCCCCATTGGCAAACAGGATTTTGCACAAGCGCGGGCCCTAACGCCTGCCGATATTGCGCGCGTGGTTGAAGATTATCGCCATGCCGCCCAAAATGCCAAAAAAGCCGGGTTTGATGCAGTTCAGCTGCATGGCGCAAATGGCTATCTGGTCGATCAATTCCTGCGTGACACCAGCAATTTACGGACCGATGACTATGGAGGGTCGCCGCAAAACCGTGTCCGTTTCCTGCGCGAAGTGTTGGAGGCCCTGATTTCAGTTTGGGGTGCAGACCGCGTCGGTGTGCGCCTGTCCCCCAATGGCGAAACACAGGGCTGTGATGACAGTGATCCAGCCGCCGTTTTCGGCGCCGCAGCGCGGGTGTGCGAGGATTTGGGCCTAGCCTTTGTCGAATTGCGCGAACCGGGGCCAAATGGCACATTTGGCGCCACTGATGTGCCCAAACAAAGCCCGCTGATCCGCAGTATTTATTCCGGGGCGCTCGTGCTTAACAGTGATTATGATGCAGCAAGCGGCGCGGCCGATGTAAAAGCAGGCAAATGCGATGCGATTGCATATGGGCGCCCCTTCATCTCCAACCCTGATTTGCCGGAACGCATTCGCGCTGGCGCCCCCTTTGCCCCCAATAAGGGTGCGCCGCAAAGCTGGTATCTACCCGGCGCACAAGGGTATATTGATTACCCCTCGCTGGCGGATGAAAATTAAGGCCGCGGCGAAGGGTGATAATGGCGTCTTTGGGCAAATTTGGCTGCATCAACCTTTTTCGGCAGACGATGCCCGAACGGCGGATTTAGGGCCGGAATATTGGCCGGATTATTGGCCGGAATATGGACTGAATTAATTCCGCCGCTGGCGCTGCAAAATCTGCAGCATCCCCTCTTTGATTATTGCAGCGGCGCGGCGGCGGGGGCGCTCTTATTTTTTCTTGTCAGCCTGTTTCAGTGGCCGCGACTGCGAAACCACTGTGTCCAGCGGCAACATCGCATCACTGATCGACCCTTCAAGCACTTCGCCTGATGCAGCAGCATCGCCGGAATTGTCTGCGCGGGGTGAAGGCTCGCTCGTGCAAGCTGCAAGGACCAACAGGCATGGCACAATGGCGATAATTCGCTTCACTTGGTCTCTCCGCAATTTGCATCCAGCGCGGCCAGAAAATCGCCAGCACGGGCAAGCAATGCCTCATCCCATGCCTGAGGCGCAAGATCGATTCCCAATTTGGCAAGGCTGGTGACACCATATTTCGCGATACCGCAGGGCACGATGCCGTTAAAATGCGCCAGATCGGGCGCCAGATTAACCGAAAATCCGTGCATTGTAACCCAGCGCCGCACCCGCACACCAATAGCGCCGATTTTTGCCTCTCGCCCGTCCACGTCCTTGGTCCAAATTCCGATCCGGCCCTGCGCGCGCCAGCATGGCACACCAACATCGCCCAACGTATCAATCACCCATCCTTCGAGTGCATGAACAAAGCCGCGCACATCGCGGCCGCGCGCTGTCAGGTCCAGCAACACATATCCAATCCGCTGGCCCGGCCCATGATAGGTGTAACGCCCGCCGCGCCCCGCCTCCACCACTTCAAAGCGCGGATCGAGCATTTCATCAGCCGCCGCGCTGGTGCCGGCGGTATAGACCGGGGGATGTTCAAGCAGCCAGATCAGTTCATCCGCATCCCCGCTGGCAATCGCGCGATTGCGCGCATCCATCGCGGCCAATGCCTCTCGGTATGGCATCTGTTTGTAATCCCGCCGATATTCGATCACACGCTCCTGATCACCTGTGCTGCCTGCGGTGGATAGTTTTCTTGCCATTTGAATTGCGTGGCAAGGCCTGATCGGGTTAGCAAGGGGTTCTTATACAATGTGGGGGTCAAGCTGATGAAACTGGAAATGGGAAATGCCTGGAGCGATGCCGTCTCTTTGGTCCGAAACAATTTGGAACTGGTGGCCATTGTTGCAGGGGTTTTTGTCTTGCTGCCACAAATTGTCACCGCGATATTTGTGCCGGAATATATAACAGGAACAAATCAGGTAAACCCTGAGGATGCACTGGCATCATTAATGGAAATCTATTCCGATATTTTCATTTGGGTATTGTTTTTGACGGTCCTTGGCGCAATTGGTTCCTTGTCCCTTTTGGCCCTATTGAAAGATGAACGCCCGACTGTTGGTGATGCAATCAAAACGGGCGCTAAGACATTGTTTCCATATTTGGCGGGCCAATTTCTGCTTATGGTTGGGATGCTCATCGTCATAGGTGTACCCGCTGCTCTGGCGTTCGGCCTTGCCGACATGCTTGATGTGCCTGCTGTCGGGCTCCTTATCCTCCTTCCCGCATTCTTGGCGATTGCATATTTGTCGATCAAATTTTCATTGTTTGCCCCCGCGATGGTCCTCGATGGCATACGCAGCCCGATAGAAGCCCTGAAGGCATCATGGCGCGCGACCAAGGGTAACAGCCTGCGTCTGGTTGCGTTTTTCTTCCTGATATTTGGCGCCGCGATCATTGTCCTGATAATTTATTCTATGATCACCGGCCTGTTAATCGCCGCGCTGGGAACAGGTTCGATTGCATCAATCGTACTGGCCGTGAACCAAGGGCTCATCGGCTCAGTCTGGAGTGTGCTGTCTGTCGCTGTGTTAAGCGCGGTGTATCGGCAATTGAGCGGTCCTAACACCGAGACAATCAGCGAAACATTCAGCTAAGCTGGAAACATTCAATTATACGGCAAAATCCAGCCCTGGGGCGAGGGAACTCGGCCCAGGGCGTCTGGATCGCTAATGTCTGCCCCACTTAAGGGGCAGGCGGCCCAAATCAGGCCGCATCATCCTTCCAGCCCCAGAACAATCTGCAAGGCAGGATGTTCCACAATTCAAAACCCTGTTCAATCCGCGCGAAATGGACCGCCATAAAATCGCGTGCCGCAGCCGAAAACTGATAGACCAGAAACGCGCCGCCTGGGCGCAAAACATCATATGTCGATTTGGCTATGGCCGGGCCGACCCCTGATGGCAGGGTGGAAAATGGCAGGCCGGATAAAACATAATCGGCATGGTCATGCCCGTGATCACGAACGATCTGTTCGACATTTTCCGCCGATCCCAGCACCGCAGTGAAGCGTTTATCGCAAATTGAATTGTTCAAATATTCGATAAATAACGGGTTCGTATCGATCACCAATAATGCGCCATCTTGACGCAACCGTTCCAGAACCGGGCCGCAAAACGTGCCCACACCGGGGCCATATTCAACGAACAGCTTACATTCGTCCCATTTTACCGGATCGAGCATCTTTCGGATTGTGAAACGAGAGGATGGAATAATCGATCCAACCATTTTGGGGTGTTCAACAAAGCCGCGAAAAAACACGGCCCATTGGCCCATCAAACGCGCCAGGCTGTTAACAGGCCCCCCGCGCGGTTTACTGATTTGTGAGGTGATCTTGCCCAAAAAATACATCCCGATTGGCTGTTTCGGCAATCGCGCCGATTGGTTGGGGCGCGTTGGCAAAAATGCACAATCATTGCAAGTATAGGAAAGCCAGCTTAGCGCGGTGCACAATATGACCGACTCTAACCCTGCCCCTGCAAATACACCTGCCCCCGGCCCGCCAGCTGCATCGGAACGATCTGTAATTTCGCGCAACCGCATGGCGCTGCTGTTTGCTGTCATGCTGACCAATGCTGCGGGCAATACAGCGATGCAATCGGTGATGCCGGCCATCGGCACATCGCTGGGCATTGAAGATGTGTGGATCAGTCTGGCCTATGGTTGGTCTGCATTATTATGGGTGATTTGTGCGCCGATTTGGGCGCGCCGGTCGGACCAACGTGGCCGCAAGGCCATGATGACGCTGGGGCTGACAGGCTTCATTGCTTCTATGGGGTTATGCGCAACTATCCTGTGGTTTGGCCTGCTTGGCCTGATCCCGGCGATGTGGACATTGCTGATGTTTGCAGCAGCGCGCGGCCTTTATGGCGGGTTTGGTTCTGCAGCACCGCCAGCGGTGCAAGCCTATGTCGCATCGCGCACGGGCCGCGCAGATCGCACGCAGGCCCTGTCTCTGATTGCATCCAGCTTTGGCCTTGGCACAGTTCTTGGCCCCGCCCTTGCCCCCTTATTGGTTTTCCCCGGCCTTGGCCTGGCAGGACCATTTGCAGCATTTGCAATTCTGGGTGTGACCACCTTGGTCGCATTGCGCCTGTTCCTGCCCAATGACGAACCGAAATTTCCGGCCCGCGGCGCGGCCTTTGATGCCCCCTATGGATCAGGCGGATCAGGCCGCGACCCCAGCATGGTGGAGGATGACGAATTAGAAGACAATCAGGCCGCCGCCCCTGCAAAGCGGCTGGGTTGGCGCGAAGCGCGATTGCGCCCTTGGGTAATCACAGGCCTGCTGGGCGGCCATGCCCAAGCAATGGCGCTTGGTGTCTCCGGCTTTCTGGTGCTTGACCGGCTGGATCTGCGCAGCACGCCTGCGCTGGGAACCGGATCGATCGGCCTTGTTTTGATGAGCGGGGCCATTGCGACATTGCTGGCCCAATGGGGCCTGATCCCGCGGCTGAAGATGGGGCCGCGCGCAGCTGTCCTGTGGGGCTGCGCCATTGCCTCTGTAGGCACGGTTTTATTCGGCACAGCCCAAAGCTTGCATGGCATCGCACTGGGCTATTCATTCGCATCGCTGGGGTTTGGATTGTTCAGGCCCGGATTTAATTCCGGGGCATCATTGGCCGTTACGCGTAAGGAACAAGGGCAAGTATCAGGCATTGTGGCATCAACAAACGGGGCGGCCTATATTGTCGCGCCAGCCACCGGCGTGTGGCTCTATAGCCATTCAGACTGGCTGGCATTTGCAGTCATTATTGGCCTGTGCCTGACGGTTTTGATCTATGGCTCGCGTTCGCTGGCCGCAGACGAAGTGCTGGACAGCGAACGCCTCTATTAAGCCGAAAGCCTGACCATAAATCTGGTCAGAGGATTTCTTCCACAATCTCTTTCGGCCTGCATATCCGCACGCCCTTTTCCGTTTCAACCAAAGGCCGGTTAATCAAGATCGGTTCCGCCACCATCGCATCCAGCACCGTGTCATCATCTGCACTGGTAAGGCCGCGTTCCTCTGCATCTGTGCCCTTCAGTCGCAGCCCATCGCGCGGCGCAATCCCGGCATCTTTGAACAATTGCCGCAATTTTTCACCCGTCGGCGGTTCCTGAAGATATGGAATGATTGTCAATTGCGCCCCGTTGCGCTCTTCCAATATCGCCAGAACATTGCGCGATGTGCCGCATTTCGGATTGTGCCAGATCGTTGCTTTCATATTTCGCTCCGTAAACAGACTATCCAGCAGGCCCTAGCCGACCGGATTTTTCGTGCCAAGAGCCAAGACAACGGTTGCAATTGCAAACTATTCGCAATAGCAGGCTTCCTGTAACGCGAATCAGTCGCAATAGGAAACATGATGCAGCTTACCATTCTTCGCTCCGCGCTCATTTGCAGCGCCGCGGCCACTCTTACTGCCACGCCAGCCTTGGCCGAAGATACGCAGTACCGCGATTATCTGCCGGGCGAAATTGTGGTGACCGGCGCAATCGCTGGTTATTCCATCAGCGATGGTTCCTCCGGGACCAAAACCCCCACCCCGCTGATCGACGTGCCGCAAACGGTGTCCGTCGTCACTACAGATCAATTGCAGGATCAGGCGATCCGCCAATTGGGCGATGCACTGCGTTATGTTCCGGGCATTTCGATGGAAAGCGGCGAAGGCCACCGCGATGAAGTGTTCATTCGCGGGCAGGAAACGACCGCTGATTTCTATCTCGATGGGCTGCGCGATGATGCGCAATATTACCGCTCGCTCTACAATGTTGAGCGGATCGAAGTACTGAAGGGCGCGAACGCACTGATTTTCGGGCGCGGCGGCGGCGGCGGCGTGGTCAACCGGGTCAGCAAAACGGCGCAATTGACCGGTCAGTTTTTCAAGATTGATGGTTCTGCCGATAATTTCGGCGCATTTGCCCTTACGGCAGATATGAACCAGCCGATGGGCGATAATGTGGGCGGGCGGATCAATGCAGCCTATGAAGAATTCGGCAATGGCCGCGATTTTTATGAAGGCCGTTTCATCGGTATTTCGCCAACTATCACCGCTGAATTGGGCAGCGAAACTAAGCTGACAGCCACCTATTCATACGATGATGATGCGCGCGTAACCGATCGCGGTATACCATCGCTGAACGGGTTGCCGCTGATGGGGTTTGATCAGGTATTTTTTGGCGATGCGCAATTCAATCAGGCCCAGTCACAAGCCCATATTGCGCGGGCCCGCATCGATCATTCCTTTTCGCCCTCGCTTAGCGCCAATGCTTCTGTCCAATTCGCCAATTTTGACAAGGATTATGCCAACATTCTGCCGCGCAGCACCGATGGCGCGGACGTAGAACTATCCGGCTATCGCGATACGACCACGCGGGAAAATCTGATCGGCCAGGCCAATTTGGTGTGGCAGGTTCCAACCGGTATGCTTAGCCACACTGTTCTGGCCGGGTTGGAAGCCAGCCGGCAAAACACCCAAAATGGGCGGCAGGATGCCCGCTTCGCGGCCCCAGCCGGGCTGGCCGCGCGCATCACAGTGCCGCTGGCGCAGCAGATCAGCCTGCCCGCCATTTCCTTAACCGCGCCAGTGCGTGACCGCGACAGCGGGCTGGAGATC
>Ga0209345_10004617_pt1 | contig 13189 bp, 12 predicted proteins | sample Cruoilmetagenom7_FD_187294 | JGI IMG/M metagenome (GOLD analysis project Ga0209345, IMG submission 187294) | Oil polluted marine microbial communities from Coal Oil Point, Santa Barbara, California, USA - Sample 7 (SPAdes) (version 2) | ecosystem: Environmental > Aquatic > Marine > Oil seeps ...
TCCTTTATTATCTACGATCTCAATTGACACTGCCCGGAATTTCCCGAACCACTGCGACACCTTAAACCACTGACCTTTAAAGAACTTTAAAGTCGGGGAGACGTCATGTGACCGCATGACACAAGGATAATACCCTTCCGGCGGGAGTATTTGCCGGAAAGATGAAAGCGCGGGCGCGGGTATTCCTGCCAAAATGCCACAATTTGTCTGTCAAGGTATTGGTTTTGCTGGACCTGAAGCCGGGGCTTGGGTAGATTCGTTTTTAAATGGGGCGATCACGATCCCAAACCTTGAGGCAGTATCAGATGTTTCCCGAGCGGTTTTCGAACCTTCCGGCCTATGCGTTTCCGCGCCTGCGGAGCTTGTTGGACGCCCATGCGCCCGGCGGCGAAGTGCTGCATATGACCATTGGCGAGCCCCGGCACGAGTTTCCGCGCTGGATTGTCGATATCATCGCAGAGCATGCGGACGGCTTTGGCAATTACCCGGTCAATGAGGGCATGCCCGCACTTTTGGAGGCGATGAGCGGTTGGATCAATCGACGCTATGGTGTTGATCTTGCGCCAGATACCCGTGTCATGGCGCTCAATGGCACGCGCGAGGGGCTGTATAATGCGATGATGGCGCTTTGCCCGGAAACCAAGGCCGGTCAGAAGCCTGTGGTTCTGGTGCCGAACCCGTTTTATCAGGTCTATATGGTGGCCGCGCTTAGTGTGGGCGCAGAGCCGGTGTTTTTGAACGCCACCCGCGAAACCGGATATCTGCCGGATTTCACTAGTCTTTCCGAGGATGTTCTGAACCGGGTGACGGTCGCTTATCTGTGCTCGCCGAGCAATCCGCAGGGCGCGGTGGCGAGCCGGGACTATTGGGCGGAACTTATCGCGCTGGCGGAAAAGTATGATTTTCGGATCTTCGCCGACGAATGCTATGCCGAGATTTACCGCGATGGCCCGCCTGCGGGGCTGTTGCAGGTCGCCGATGAACTGGGCGCCGATCCCGAACGGATCGTGGTGTTTCACAGTCTCTCGAAGCGCTCGAACCTGCCGGGGCTGCGCTCTGGCTTTGTTGCGGCGGGCCCCGAGAGCATCAAGGCGATGAAACAGCTGCGCAACTATGCCGGCAGCCCCTTGCCGATGCCATTGCAGCATGCCGCCACGGCGGTCTGGAACGACGAGGCGCATGTGGTCGAGAACCGCCGTCTTTATGGCGCGAAATACCGCGTGGCGGATGAAATCCTTGGCAATCTGCCCGGCTATCGCAGCCCCGAGGCGGGATTTTTCCTGTGGTTGCCGGTGCCGGATGGTGAAGAGGCGACGGTGAAGCTCTGGCAAGAGACCGGCGTTCGGGTGTTGCCCGGCGCCTATCTTAGCCAGGAGGCCGGCGGCGTGAACCCCGGCAAGGGATATATCAGGGTCGCAATGGTGGCCGAAGAACAAGAGATGGCGCGCGGACTTAACCGGTTGCGTGACTGTCTGTACGGATGATTGAGGGCGAGAACAAGATGGCATATCAGACGCGCGGGCGTGACCCCCTGTTGGACAGCACCATGACACAGGCGATTGAAAAGCGCGGCAAGGAATTGCTGGGCCTCACGCTCTTGATGCTTGCGGCCATGGCGGCGGCGATGGTCGCCTCTTATAGCCCGGACGATCCGAGCTGGATGTCGGCCACCGATGCGCCGGTGCAGAACTGGATGGGTCAGATCGGGGCGTCGATTGCCGCGCCGCTGTTCATGATCGTGGGCTGGGGCGCCTGGGGTCTTGCGATCGTGCTTGCGGTCTGGGGCGCGCGCCTTGCGCTTCACCGCGGTCAGGATCGCGCCGTCGGGCGGCTTATCTTTGCGCCGATCTGGCTTGCGGTTCTGGCGCTTTACGCATCGTCGCTGACGCCGGGGGCAGGGTGGGCCGCGACCCACAGCTTTGGCCTTGGCGGGCTTTTTGGCGATACCGTTCTGGGCGCGCTGTTGGGTATTCTGCCCTTGGGGGCAAGCCTTGGGCTCAAGCTTTTGTCGGTGCTTCTGGGCGCGGGCATGCTTGTGCTGGGGGCTTTTGTGCTTGGGTTTACCAAGCTGGAACTGTCGCGGATCACGCGGTTCCTTTTGGTCGGTGTGATCATGAGCTATGCGGGCCTTATGACGGTGTTGGGCAAAGGCGCCGGAAGCGCGGCGCAGGCCGGGCAGGCGATGCAGGCGCGGCTGGCGGAGCGGCGCGCGCGCCGGGCCGAGACGGCCGAGACCGCCGCCGCTGCGCGGTATGAGCCAGACGTTTCCCCCTCTGTGGTGCAGCGCGCCTATGCCGAGCCGGTGATCGAGGAGACGCCGGAGTATGCACCGGTTGCGGAAAAGCCCGGTGGCTTGCTCGCGCGGATGCCGATGCTGATGCGCAAACCCGATGTGATGCCCGAGCCGGAATTGATCGAAACCGCCGCGTTTGAAGGCGAAGCGGATATGCCCGGCGATGACCGGATCAGTGCCAAGATCTCGGATGTGATCCGCGCGCGGGTGCGTCAAAGCCCAAGTGTGCGCGCCGACTCCATCGCACCGCTGACCAAGGGGCGCGGGCGTGGACCTGATCCTCTGATCCTGAGCACGGCACCGAAAGTTGACTTGCCGCCAGAGCCGCCGCTGACCGCGCGCCGCGTTGTCGATGGGTCGGAACTGCCGCAATCCCATGGCTTTGACGATGAGCCGCTGGTCGAGGATGATCAGGGGCTTGTGGATGATTTTGCCACCTATGAGCCCGCGCCAGAGCCGCAGGCCCAGGCCGCGCGCATTCCTACGCCCGAGCCGCGCAAAGTGGTGCAACATACCCCGCGCCGTGCGCCGCAACCCTCGACACGCGCCATTGCCGAGGCACAGCCTGCGCTGCAATTCGATGAAGGCGCGGGCGCCGAGTATGAGTTGCCGCCACTCAGCCTGTTGTCGAGCACCGATAATATCCAGCGCCATCACCTGAGTGACGAAGCGCTTGAGGAAAACGCGCGCATGCTTGAAAGCGTGCTCGATGATTACGGCGTCAAGGGCGAGATCGTCAGCGTGCGCCCCGGCCCCGTTGTCACCATGTACGAGCTTGAGCCGGCTCCCGGCCTCAAGGCGAGCCGGGTGATCGGGCTGGCCGATGATATCGCGCGCTCGATGTCGGCGCTCTCGGCGCGGGTTTCAACCGTGCCGGGCCGCTCGGTGATCGGGATCGAATTGCCCAATGACAACCGCGAGATGGTGGGTTTCCGCGAGATCCTGTCAAGTCGCGCCTATGGCGATGGCAATCAGCGCCTGCCGCTGGCGCTTGGCAAGGATATCGGCGGTGATCCGATGGTCGCCAACCTCGCCAAGATGCCCCACCTCTTGATCGCGGGCACCACCGGGTCGGGTAAATCGGTGGCGATCAACACGATGATCCTGAGCCTGCTCTACAAGCTGACGCCGGACGAATGCCGGATGATCATGATCGACCCCAAGATGCTTGAACTGTCGGTCTATGACGGCATTCCGCATCTGCTGTCGCCGGTTGTGACCGATCCCAAAAAGGCGGTCGTGGCCCTGAAATGGGTCGTGGCGGAAATGGAAGACCGCTATCGCAAGATGTCGAAAATGGGTGTGCGCAACATCGACGGCTATAATGGCCGGGTCGATGAGGCCCTCAAAAAGGGTGAATTGTTCAGCCGCACGGTTCAGACCGGATTTGACGACGACACCGGCGAACCGGTGTTCGAGACCGAAGAATTCGCGCCCGAGCGGATGGCCTATATCGTGGTCGTCGTCGATGAGATGGCCGACCTGATGATGGTGGCCGGCAAAGAAATCGAGGCCTGCATTCAGCGCCTCGCGCAGATGGCGCGCGCCAGCGGCATCCACCTTATCATGGCCACTCAGCGCCCCTCGGTTGATGTGATTACCGGCACGATCAAGGCCAACTTTCCGACCCGGATTTCGTTTCAGGTCACCAGCAAGATCGACAGCCGCACCATTCTGGGCGAGATGGGCGCAGAACAGCTTTTGGGCATGGGCGACATGCTTTACATGGCCGGCGGCGGCAAGATCACCCGCTGTCATGGGCCATTTGTAAGCGATGAAGAGGTCGAAGAGGTAGTCAACCACCTCAAGGCCTATGGCCCGCCCTCTTACGTCGGCAGCGTCCTTCAGGGCCCGGATGAGGATAAGGCCGATAGCATCGACGCGGTTCTGGGGCTCAGCTCGGGCGGCAATACCGATATGGAGGACGCGCTTTACGATACGGCGGTCGCCATCGTGCTCAAGGATCGCAAATGTTCGACCTCCTATATCCAGCGCAAGCTTGCCATTGGTTATAACAAGGCCGCGCGGCTGGTCGAGCAGATGGAAGATCAGGGCGTCGTCAGCCCTGCCAACCATGTCGGTAAACGCGAAATCCTGGTGCCGGAGCAGTAACATTTTTCCGCGTTCAATCAGATTTCGGATTGAACGCGGGATGATTTGAACGGTTTGCGCGGCCACCTTCAAAGGCGGAGACAGGGATATGTCCGACGATTCCATCCCCTCAGCGGGCGCTCAGTCGGGTGTCACACAGCGCCTGATGGATGTCCCGAACTGGCTCTATCTTTTGCGGGAATTCGATTCGCTCTATCGCTATGGGTCTGCGGGGGGCAGCGCGGCGATCCGGGGCCACCGCAAGCGGGTGCGCGACAGGCTTTCTGCGGCGATGGCCCGCAACCCTGAAATGACCATGCGTGCCTGCGAAACAAAGCCGGTGACGGCGCATCTTCCCCGCGCGCTTGATCTCGGCGAGCGGGCGGCGATGCAGGGCATGGCGCGCGCGTTGCGCGAGGTGAAAGACGCGCTGACCTGGGAGTACGGCTATGAGAAGATTTCCAGGGCGTTGAGCCAGAAATATGCCTATTGCGAAATCCTCGGTCCGCAAGGCCCGGTGCATTGCGACACCCTAATCCTGGGATTTGTCTTGTTTGCCCCGAATACGACCTATCCGCAGCATAGCCACAAAGAGATTGAAGAAAGCTATATTTCGGTGTCCGGGGCCTGGTCGGAAAACAACTCGGCGGTTTTCGCCCCCGGATCGCTGATCCTGAACCGGTCTGGTGATGAGCATCGTATTACCACGGGCGATCGCGACCCCTGTTTGCTTGCCTATGCCTGGACTGGCCCAGAGACGCGCCTTGCCAAGCCGGACATGAAGCTGTCCTCGACCCGTAAAGTGAAAACGGCGTCGTAACCGAGGCGGTTGCTATCGGATAACAACCGGCATGTTATTGCACCTTTGCGCAGGACCCCCCATGTTTCTCGCCAAGACAGGATGCAATACCCTGCGGAAAGGCTTAGATCACAGACTATGAAACATATGCGTATCTTGACGGTCCCGGCGTTTGTCGTCGCGATGACCCTCCCGGCGGCGGCGCAACAGCTGTCGCTTGGGCAAATCTCGGGCTATCTGAACGGTCTCAAGACCGCGCGGGGCGAATTCACCCAGATCAACGATGACGGCACGATCAGCACCGGCCGCATATTGATAAAACGCCCCGGTCGGGTGCGGTTTGAATATGATCCGCCGGAACAAACGCTGGTGGTCTCCAATGGTGACACCGTCGGGATCGTTGACCCAAAATCGAATACGGGCACCGAGGCTTATCCGCTGCACCGCACGCCGCTCAAGATCATATTGGCGCATAATGTCGATCTGACACGCGAGCGGATGGTCACCGGCCATGCCAGCGACGGCAAAAGCACCACGGTGCGCGCGCAGGATCCCGATAACCCCGAGTACGGCAGTATCGAGCTTGTCTTTACCGCCGATCCGGTCGAATTGCGTCAGTGGGTGATCAACGACAGCGGCGGCAGTCGCACCACGGTGGTTCTGGGCGATCTGAAAACCGGCATGCGCCTTGAGAACGAAAACTTTGTCATCCCTGGCAAGGAACGGGTGATCATCGACCGCTAGGCGGGTCTCGTCACGCCCGTGCAGTCGCGCCCCCCGCGAGGCCGCCTGTCAGGGCGGATGAGCCACCGCGCGATTGATCAGATTCGGCGACCCCGGCATTGCAAAAGCTGGTTTTGATAAGTTGTCGATCGCGCCCCCACATCGCCCGCAACCCGCAATAGCCACGGCTTGCCATTATAGCTTCCGCGCGAAAACCCGGTGCGCCCCTCGTGATAGGCCAGATATTGGCTGCGGGCGTCGGCCAGAGATATCCCCAAGCCTTCATTGGATTTGGCCATGTACCAGCCGATGAAATCGGCGGCGTCATGGATATCGCTGCGGCGCGCGGCAAAGCGGTTGTTGTCGCGTTTGTATTCATCCCAGGTGGCATCCAGCGCCTGGCTATAGCCATAGGCCGAACTTTGCCGACCCATCGGGATCACCCCCAGCGAATAGCGATACGGGGTGCGCGCATCGCTGATGAATTTGCTTTCCTGGTAAATCGTCGCCATCTGCACATGCACCGGCACGCCCCAACGGCGTTCTGCCGCGCGGAAGGCGCGCGCATATTCCGGCCGTTCGCTCAGAATGGCGCAGGCGTTGTCTAGGTTGCGCGGTGCTGTGCCATAGCCGCTGCCGCCGCCACAGGAGGCCAGCAACAATAACACCATAAACGCGCGAAGAGTTCTGCTCATCTGCCTCTCGCTTTCTTTTTTCTTTAGTTTAGCCGAATCCGCGAGCGGTGGGAATCACGAATTCACCAATTGTCATCGGCTGCCCGGTGTTGCGTGACTGTAGGTGTGAGGTTCACAGACTGTTTCCGCCGAAAATCGGGGGAAGGTTGGACAAACCACCCTTGAAACGTTTACTATCTCTCTGTAGGGGCTGTTTATTATGATAAGAACACGTGCGAAATATCACCTGGGCCAGGTTGTCCGTCACAAGAAACACCCCTTTCGGGGGGTGGTGTTTGACGTGGACCCGCAGTTCTCGAACACGGATGAATGGTATGCCTCTATCCCAGAGGATAGCCGCCCGTCGAAAGAACAGCCGTTTTATCACCTTCTGGCCGAGAATGATCAAAGCTATTACGTGGCCTATGTCAGCGAACAGAACCTGGTCGCGGATTATTCCGGCGAGCCGGTGGATCACCCCGATATTCCCGATCTGTTTGGCCCGTTTGAAGACGGGCATTACCCGCTGCATTTTCAGCTGAACTAGGCGCCGGGCGCGGCCAAGGGCGGGCTTTCACCCACCCTTTCAACCTCAATATCCCAAGGCACAGCCATCTTTGCGCGGGTCGCTGCCACCCTCAAGCACGCCGCTTGCATGGATCTGGATCGCCTGCGCGCCGCCAATCGCATCCGGATCGGTGATCACCTCATGCCCCTTGTCCGCAAGTGCCTGCGCCACATCCGTGCCATAGCCACGCTCAAGCTTGAGGCCGGTCGGATCGGCAAAGGCGCGCGGCGCATCAATCGCCGCCTGCGGATCAAGGCCGAAATCGCGCAGGTTTGACACAAATCGCGCGTGGCCCGTCGATTGATACGACCCGCCCATCACCCCAAAGGGCGTTGTGACGCGGCCCGCTTCGGTCAGCATCCCGGGAATGATCGTGTGCATCGGGCGCTTGCCACCGGCCAATTCATTGGGATGCTCCTCTTCAAGGGTAAAGCCCGCGCCCCGGTTTTGCAGCAGGATGCCGAATTTCTCCGACGCAATGCCCGAGCCAAATCCGTGAAAGATCGAATAGATCAGCGACACAGCCATGCGATCGCGATCAACGACGGTGATGTAAATCGTGTCGCGATGCACCGCTTCGCTCAGCGGTTTCGCCGCGGCCATTGCCCTGTTTGGGTCAATCAGGGCTGCCAGTTTTGCCGCCGTTTCAGGCGCCAGCATGTGATCAAGCCGCGTGGTATGGGCCGGGTCGGCGATAAAGCGGTTGCGCGCGTCATAGGCAAGCTTGGTGGCCTCGGCCTCGATATGAACGCGCTCTGCGCCAAACGGGTCCATGGCGGCGATGTCGAAATGCTTGAGAATGTTCAAAAGCAGGATCGCGGTTGCGCCCTGACCGTTGGGCGGATGCTCGACCAGGTTGGCGCCTTTATAGGCGCCACTCACCGGGGTGGTATAATCACAGCGCTGCGCGGCGAAATCCTCGGCCCTATGTGCGCCGCCCATGGCGTTGAGGGCCGCCAGCATATCCTCGGCGATCTCGCCTTCGTAAAATGCGGCGCGCCCGTCCTTGGCAATCCGGCGCAGAGCCTCGGCCTGACCGGGGGCGCGGAACATCTCGCCGGGTTTCGGCGGTGTGCCGCTCGGCATGAAATGACGCAGACCGTGGCCCTGTAACGTCTTGCCCGCGGTGGGCCAGTCATGCGCCACACGCGGTGCCACGGGAATGCCTTGGTCTGCATAATGGATCGCCGGGGCAAGCAGCGTATCAAGGCCAAGACGACCATGATCGTCGCTCAACTGGCAAAACGCATCCATGGCACCGGGGATGGTCACCGCATGGGCACTGTTTAGGGGAATTGTGGCGTGGCCTTGCGCGCGCAGCGCAGCGGCGTCTGCGGCTTTGGGTGCGCGCCCAGAGCCATTAAGCGCATGAATCTGGTCCTCGCCCGGCTTGGTGAAAAGCACAAAGCAATCGCCCCCGATGCCGGTCATCTGCGGCTCGCAAATGCCCAGCAAAATCGCACCGGCAATCGCCGCATCCATGGCGTTGCCGCCTTGCTGAAGAATATCAATCGCGGCCTTGGCCGCCAGAGGGTGCGATGTGGCGCACATTCCGTTCGTGGCAAATGTGGCCGAGCGGCCGGGCAGGTGAAAATCGCGCATGTGAGCTCCGTTATCCTGATGTTGACCGGACATTAGGACGTGCGACATGATTTGCCAATTGCAGCGAGGATTTTAAGGGAGCAGGGGATTTGAAAGGGCCGTGACGGTAGTACCTCGACGCCGCACACTGGGTGGGGGCTATTACGCACGGCGCCGAGGGAAGCCATATGCAGCTACAGGTATATGTATGGCTGGTGTATGCGGCGCCATTTTGAAGAAATTAGGGTTAGATTGGGGCATCAACACGGATAGGTTGTATCAGGGGGCTGCGCGCAGGAATTCAAGCGTCAGATGGTTCATTCCATCGCGCCGCTCATAGGCAACCCGCTCTGCGAGGTCGCGAATCAGAAACCAGCCGAATCCCCCCTCAGGCAGGTCATCACGTGGTCCGGAGGGATCTGGCAATTTGCCTTGCGGCAGGCAAAGCCCGGGCAAGGGCGCGCCGCCATCGCACAGCAGAAAATAAAGCCGATCCGGCTTGATTGACACTTTCAGCATAATGTCGCGCGACTCACCCGTGGCATAGGCATGCTCGACGATGTTGTTCAGAGCTTCGGCCATGGCAAGCTCGACCGAGCCGCAAGTTTCTTCGCTCACCCCCTCGGCCGAAAGCCGGGACCGCACCGTCAGCAATGTGTCACGCACCGCCGGTTCAGAGGCTCTCGCCGTAAGCGTAAAATCCGTTGGAGTGCCATCGACAGTCACCGCGATGTCCCTTTTTAACTGCTCGACCCTTGGGCCGCCGGGCCTTTGATCAACCTGTTGCACGGGCTTTGAGGGCAATGATATCGTCATGAATCACAAAAACAGTATCCATTCGCGTCAAACGAAAGACTTTGGCCACATCGGTCGTCAGCCCGGCCAGATCAAGCCGTTGGTCGCCACTCAGCTGTTTCATCGCGGCGACGATGGCACCAAGACCGCTTGAATCCACGAAGGTGACATTGCTGAGGTCGAGCACGATATGCGCCGGGCCTTGCGATGTGACATCGCGCATCTTGTCCTTGAACCGGATAGCGGCGGCGGCGTCAATCCGCGCCTCGGCCACGGTTATGATATTCATGTCATTGTGATATGTTGATTGCAGGTCCATGGTGCCTCCGGCGGGATACGTAGTAATACAGCCAAGGCTAGACCCAATTGGTTACCATTCGGTATGCAGGATCAGGGTTTTCAGGAGGTAGAGCAATGAATGAGGTCGTGATCGCAGGGGCGGCGCGCACCCCGATGGGTGGATTTCAGGGGGATTTCGACGGGGTGGAGGCCGCCGTATTGGGCGGGGCCGCTATTCGCGCGGCCCTTGCCGATGCCCGCGCCGAGACGGTTGACGAGGTGCTGATGGGCTGTGTTCTGCCCGCAGGCCAGGGGCAGGCGCCCGCGCGCCAGGCCGGGTTTGTCGGCGGCTTGGGCGAAGAGGTGCCCGCCACCACGCTCAACAAGATGTGCGGGTCCGGGATGAAGGCGGCGATGATCGGCTTTGATCAGATCGCCCTGGGCCACACCGATTTGATGATCGCGGGCGGCATGGAATCGATGTCAAACGCGCCCTATCTTTTGCCAAAAATGCGCGGCGGCGCACGGCTCGGGCATGCGCAGGCGATGGATCACATGTTCCTTGACGGGCTTGAAGACGCCTATGACAAGGGCCGTCTCATGGGCACATTCGCCGAAGATTGCGCCGAGAAATTCCAGTTCACCCGTCAGGCTCAGGATGAATACGCGCTTGCCTCGCTGCAAGGTGCGCTCGATGCGCAATCCTCGGGCGCGTTTGACGGCGAAATCGCCCCGGTCTCCCTCCAGACCCGCAGGGGCGAGGTGATCATTTCCCAGGATGAACAACCGGCCAAGGCCCGGCCTGACAAGATCCCGGATCTCAAACCTGCCTTTCGCAAGGACGGCACCGTCACGGCGGCCAATTCCAGCTCGATCAGCGATGGCGCGGCGGCGCTTGTTCTGGCATCCCGCGCTGCCGCCGAGGCACGCGGGCTGAATATTCGCGCCCGCATTCTGGGCCATGCCAGCCACGCCCAGGCCCCCGGTCTTTTCACCACGGCGCCCGTGCCCGCGGCGCAAAAGCTGCTCAAGGCCATCGGCTGGTCGGTGGCTGATGTCGATCTCTGGGAGGTGAACGAGGCTTTTGCCGTGGTGCCGATGGCCTTCATGCACGAAATGGGGCTCAGTCGCGACAAGGTTAACGTCAACGGCGGGGCCTGCGCCCTTGGTCACCCGATTGGCGCAAGCGGTGCCCGGATCATGGTCACCCTGCTCAATGCCCTTGAGAAACGCGGCCTCAAACGCGGTGTTGCGGCGATCTGCATTGGTGGTGGCGAGGGCACGGCAATCGCGATCGAGCGGGCGTGATCCCAGGTTTGCGGGCGTAAAAGGGGCTGAGCATGCGGATTGACTACGACGAAATCACCAGGACCATCGCCGCGTTGACCTCTGGCGAGACAGATGTGGTCGCGCTGATGGCCACGGTTGCCTGCGAGTTGCATCATGCCGATGACCGGTTCGACTGGACCGGGTTTTATCGGGTGACAGGGCCGGAAATGCTCAAGATCGGCCCCTATCAGGGCGGGCATGGCTGTCTGCAGATCCCATTTGCGCGCGGGATCTGCGGCGTTGCGGCGCGCAGCGGCGAGGTGCAGCTTGTCGATGACGTGGATGCCGTCGCTGACCACATCGCCTGCGCCAGTTCGACCCGATCCGAGATCGTCCTGCCGGTTCGCGACACAGAGGGTGCGTTGTTGGGCGTGCTGGACATCGACAGCGATCAGCCCACGGCTTTTACCCAAACCGACGCGGTGCGGTTGAGCGAGATTTTGCAGATGGTCTTTGGGCGGCTTTGAGCAGGGTCCGCACAGCAACAGGCATTGGTTTTGGTTGAAAGTGCGGGTGCCTCCGGCGGGGGTATTGTCAACTGAGAAAGTGAATATTTATCAGTGCCATAGTAGTATCATCAGTTATCTGATCTACGTTACTATCAACGTCTCGTGTTTGGACTGAAAATTGCTTTCGGCTAAAGAATCTCGTCAGGCTCATAACCTGAAGGTCGTAGGTTCAAATCCTACTCCCGCAACCAATATTACCAAACAATATCAATGCAGTAGCGCCCCAACGGGCGCTTCTTGCGCTTTGAAGTGAATTCCCGGTGCTACGCTGGTGCTACGCCACAGAGCAAAGATACACGCCCAAACGCTATGCCAAACGAACCAGCGCGAATCGCAAAGGCAGAAACGGCCCAATCCGGACGTTGGTTCATAACTCGTCTAATGACTGTTTTCAGTCCGAAGCGATCATTAGATTTCTTAGTCACCCAGCTCAAAATCTAACAAATCGTTGCCCAACATACCGAGAACTTTTTGCGCAGCATCGGGCATCACGATGATGAATTTTTTCGTATTGGCGGCAAGGCCTAGAAGCGTAAGGGCCGCTGACCCACTATCTTTTTTCTTTTTCGTCCGCTCACCTATTACGACTTTTCCAACAAAGCGCCCTCGGTACTCGACAGTATAGGTCTCAATCTTGGACGGATTGGAAGAACCGGACAATGCATTGGCCAAAGAGGCTTCGTCCTTCTGAAATGTCCCGGTTGCAATGAAATTCTCACCTTCTACCCTGACATCTAATTCACAATCTTGGTCAATCATCGTTTTAGAAACATTTTCTGGCGCGCACTGCCAAAGGTGTTCGCCTACATGGCTTAGAAAGTCACTCTTGGAACTCACCCCTTTCAACTTGTCTTTATGGGTTTTAGCTTCTTCTTCCGGAATTTCCTTCAACCGTACAAGCGCCGACGTCACGTTGTCGTGATAGTTCGGTTGCTTCAGGGCTTCTTTCAGTATCTCGCCAGCTTCAGATAAGAAACCAGAGCCCATGGCTTCGTATGCAAGGTTGCTCATTGCAAGTGTTTCATCTCCTTTTGCAGCCGTCCGGTAAGCGTCGATTGCTTTCCCGCCCAACGAAAAATGTCGATAGGCGACCCCCAAGTTGTTCCAGACCATTCCATTCCTCTGATTGGCGGGAATTTTTTCATAGTGGAACATGAAAAGAGCTTCATTGCCTGTCTGCGAATGGAGATAGGCTAGGTCAAACCGCTTTGATGTGTCAGTTGGATCGATAGAAAGCTCCCTTTCCAACATCGCAGCCTTTAATACATCGTCTTGGTACCAATCCGAAAGGTCCGCAAGTTTGGCTAACAGCAGCTCTTCAGTTTCTGGACTGAATCGCCCCGAGTTTGTCGGAGACCATCAACTTAAGTAAGGATGATGGTTATGACAAAAAGCAAAATGGCAAATCGCTACTCGCCCGAGGTCCGCGCGCGGGCGGTCCGAATGGTGTTTGAACATCAAGGTTCATATGAAACGCAGGCGGGCGCGATCGCGGCCATTGCACCCAAGATCGGCTGTATTCCCCAAACCTTGAGCGGATGGGTCAAG
>Ga0209345_10004619_pt1 | contig 13188 bp, 10 predicted proteins | sample Cruoilmetagenom7_FD_187294 | JGI IMG/M metagenome (GOLD analysis project Ga0209345, IMG submission 187294) | Oil polluted marine microbial communities from Coal Oil Point, Santa Barbara, California, USA - Sample 7 (SPAdes) (version 2) | ecosystem: Environmental > Aquatic > Marine > Oil seeps ...
ACCGTGACCCCATGTTCGCGCGCGTCCCGGACAATCTGCGCCGGGGCGTAAAAGCCCATCGGCTGCGAATTGAGCAATGCACAGGCAAATATCCCCGGCTCATGGCATTTCAGCCAAGCCGAGGCATAGACCAGCAGCGCAAAACTGGCCGCGTGGCTTTCGGGAAAACCATAGCTGCCAAAGCCCTCGATCTGTGAAAAACACCGCTGCGCAAAATCCAGATCATAGCCGTTCTTCAGCATGCCTTTGATGAAACGATCCTGAAAATCACTGACCGAGCCGTGTTTCTTGAACGTTGCCAGCGAGCGGCGCAGGCGGTCGGCCTCTTCCGGGGTGAACCCGGCACCGATGATCGCGATCTGCATCGCCTGTTCCTGAAACAACGGCACGCCAAGGGTTTTCCCAAGCACCTGACCCAGCGCATCTGAGGGAAAGCTGATCTGCTCTTCGCCATTCCGGCGGCGAATGAACGGATGCACCATATCGCCCTGTATCGGACCGGGGCGGATGATCGCGACCTCGATCACCAGATCGTAAAAACAACGCGGCCGCATACGGGGCAGAAAGTTCATCTGAGCGCGACTTTCGACCTGAAAGACACCGATTGAATCCGCCCGGCACAGCATGTCGTAAACCTTCGGATCCTCAGGTGGCAACGTCGCCAGCGAATAGTCGATCTGATGGTGGGTCTGGACCAGATCAAAGGCTTTGCGGATGCAGGTCAGCATGCCAAGGGCCAACACATCGACCTTGAGGATGCCAAGGCTGTCGATATCGTCCTTGTCCCAGCAGATGACGGTGCGATCCTCCATTGTGGCGTTCTCGATCGGAACAAGTTCATCCAGCCGCCCGTCAGTGATGATGAAACCACCCACATGCTGGGAAAGGTGGCGCGGAAAGCCCTGAATTTCGCTGATCAGATTAAGGGTTTGACGAAGGCGGCGGTCGTTCGGGTCAAGGCCGATTTCGCGCAGGCGTTTTTCCTGAACCCCATCAGCGGAAAAGAAACCCCAAAGCTGCGAAGACAGGGCCGATAGCGTATCTTCGCTAAGGCCCATGGCGCGCCCAACCTCGCGGATCGCGCGTTTGCCGCGATAGTGGACGACCGTGGCGCAAAGGCCCGCGCGGTGACGACCGTAACGTTCATAGATATGCTGAATAACCTCTTCGCGCCGTTCATGTTCGAAATCGACGTCGATATCTGGCGGCTCATCGCGAGCCTCTGAGACGAACCGTTCAAAGACCATCGTGCCGATTTCTGGCGAAACCGAGGTGACGCCAAGCGCGTAGCAGGTCACCGAATTAGCCGCAGACCCGCGCCCCTGACACAGGATATCGCGCGAACGGGCGAAGGCGACGATATCGTGGACGGTCAGGAAATAGGGTTCGTATTTCAGCTTAGCAATCAGGGCAAGCTCATGGGCAAGCATCTTGCGCACCTTGTCAGGCGCACCGTTTGGATAACGCCAGTTAAGGCCCGCATGTGCAAGGCGCGACAGGCGTTCAGCAGGGGTTTCATCCCCGGAAATTTCCGAGGGGTATTCGTAACGCAATTCATCCAGCGAAAAGGTAAGCTGCGCCGCAATGTCGCCGCTGCGATGCACCGCATCCTGGTGATCGGAAAACAGGCGCAGCATTTCGGATTGTGGGCGCAGCCGGCGTTCGGCATTGGTCAGGGCGGCGCGGCCAAGCTGATCAACACGGGTGCCGGTGCGGATGGCGGTCAGCACATCGGTCAGTTTACGGCGGCTGGCATGGTGCATGATTGGTGCGGCAGAGGCCACCGTCGGGATGGCCAGCTTTTCAGCCAGTTTTGCAAGATGATCAAAGCGGGCCGGATCCTGACCGTCATACTTCGGGGCCATCAGCAGCACGACCTGATCAGGAAAGCGGCGCGTCAGACGTTGCGCTTGCCCCAACCAGTTATTCGCACCGCTCTGCAAGGCTTGCATCTGGGGGTGGAGCAGAAACTGCTGCCCACCCCCCCATTCTATCAAATCATCCAGCCGCAGGCGGCAACTGCCTTTCTGTGCCCGCAAACGGCCTTTGGAAATCATCCGGCAAAGATTACCCCAGCCAGCACGGTCATGCGGCAGTGCGGTAACCGTAAAACCATCGACCAAAACGATCCGGGCGGCCGGAATCAGACGCGGAATGGTGTATATGTCTACCGACAGCGGGCGTTCCATACCATCCGGTACAGGTGGTCCAACAAGGCCATGGTCAGCATCGAAAGCCTTGCGCAGACCCACTTGTCTGGCGATTTCGCGCGCCTCGGTATGCGCACGTACAATCCCGGCGACCGAGTTTTCGTCGGCGATAGCGATGTCCGGGATGCCAATCAGGGCAGCACGGCGCATGTAATCTTCGGCGTGGGATCCGCCGGTGAGGAAGGTGAAATTCGACGTTATGTTTAATTCGCTGAACATGATGGACAGACAGTATATTCACCTTTTGTTCTTTTTAGGAGTCATATTATCTGAAGCTCTGCGCAGATCTCTTTCTGCAAGCGGATAATCCCAAAAAAGGGTTAGGTACGCGCCAGCCGCAAGATCAGATATTGGTTATTCTCAATAAATGCCTGCGCGGTACGGGCCTTTTCGTTCAGGCGCCGATTCAAACGGGCACGTTTGCGCTCATTCATGAACAGATGCAGCAGACGATGCAGCAGCCAGCGACCCCGAGGTCGTTTGCCGCTAAGTTCATCGTCAATCCGTGTTAGCGCCGTGCCTATGACGTTGAACAGACCCTGTTCAAGGTCGATTGATGGGGCGACAGAGGTTGTGATGTCCACCTCGCTGACCACAGCCAGTGGTTGGCGGGCAAGCTCAGCGCGAAACATTTGAATACGATGGCCCCCGCCAACTGCACTGATCTTTCCAACGCCTTTCCAGCCTTGCGAACGAAAGCAATCGGCGATCAGGATTTCGCCTTTATCATCAAGCAGCGAAAGAGCTTTGGACAGACCTATCGGCAGTTGCACGTATTGGTAGCTTTCTGAAAACAAGCACAAATCGAAACGATCTTCGGTTTCAAAATCTTCAAACATGCACTCGTGCACCTGCGCGGCGGGTGCGTTGTTACGGCAGCGCTCGGCCAGAAGAGAGCTGGGAACAACGATCTGGACCGAATGGCCCAGCGCCAACAGTTTGCGTGCGGTTTCCCCGGCACCGCCGCCGATATCCAGAATGCGCAGCTTGCCCTTTGGCAGAAAAGAAAACAGCCGTTCAGTATAGGCATCCTGAGCCGCCCCCAGATTGCCCGCCGTCATTTCCAGCCCATCCCAGAACCCGTAGTGCAGATTCTCGGCACCGGTCAGCCAGTGGATGAAGTTCAGACCAGCATCAAGGCCGATCGCACGGGTGTCGAGTTTATTTGCCATGGGCGAGGATTAACTTGCACTGCGCGGGACCGGAAGAGGAAAATTAGAATTGCAGAGCAGACCACAATCCTGATCCCTACCCCAGCCTATCCCCGAACTCTGCCAGAACCTGCGCGTAAACCTCGCGCTTGAACGGCACGATTTTTTCAACCAGATCTCGCGGGTCCAGCCATTTCCATTCAGAGAACTCCGGATGCTCTGTTTTGATAATCACCTGATTATCAGCGCCGTGAAAGCGCATCAGGAACCAGCGTTGTTTCTGGCCACGATAACGCCCCTTCCAAAGTTTTGGGACAAGATCGTGAGGCAAATCGTAGGTGACCCAATTGCGCGATTCTGCCTCAATCTCAATCAGATCCTGCGTGACACCGGTTTCTTCCCAAAGTTCACGCAAAACTGCATCACGCGGTTCCTCGCCAGGATCGATTCCACCCTGCGGCATCTGCCAGGCGTCCAGCGTACTGTCGAGGCGCTGACCGACAAAGATATGACCCGTCGGGTTAACGAGCATCACACCCACGCAGGGACGATAAGGGAGTTTTTTAATCTGATCCGGAGTCATAGGAAGCGGGCCGCCAAAACTACCGGCGGCCCTGATCCGTCACTCACGCGGGGCAATGGCCGACAGCCCCTTCAGAATGTCGATCGCATAGGCCAGTTGATAATCGCTTTTACGAAGCTCGGCGGCCTTTTCGGCGGCCGCGCGTTCTTCCTCGATCTGGCGGCGCTCATCTTCGGACAGGCTGTCATTGTCCAGACTGCCACGCAGATCAGCCTCGGTCCGGCTACGGCGCGCTGTCGCTTCCTGCTCCTCCTCAGAGGGCGGGACGCGCGGTGGCTGCTGAACAATGATGTCAGGTGACACGCCAAGAGCCTGGATCGAGCGACCGGACGGTGTGTAATACCGCGCGGTGGTCAGGCGCATCGCCCCGTCCGAACGCAGCGGCATGACAGTTTGCACCGATCCTTTGCCAAAGCTTCTGGTGCCAACAACAATCGCGCGGCGATGATCCTGCAGTGCCCCTGCCACAATCTCAGAAGCCGAAGCAGACCCACCGTTAATCAGCACCACAATTGGTTTTCCATCAGCCAGATCGCCGGCTTGCGCGTTATACCGATCACCGTCCTGCGGGTCGCGGCCACGGGTAGACACGATTTCACCGGCTTCCAGGAACGCATCTGAAACGCGGATCGCCTGATTAAGCAACCCACCGGGGTTGTTGCGCAGATCCAGAACGAACCCGTCCACACTATCCAATCCGCCCAGTTCTTCGACCGTTTTTGACAGGCCATCTTTCAAGTTAAGGTAAGTCTGGTCGTTAAAGGTCGACACCCGCATAACAACTGTATTGCCCTCGGCACGGGTGCGTACGGCAGTCAGTTTGATGATGTCGCGCACGATCGAAACATCAAATGGATCGTCGGTGCCCTCGCGAACAATAGTGATGATAATCTCGGATCCAACCGGGCCTTTCATCAGCTCGACGGCCTCGGTCAGGTTCAGACCAAGCAGGCTTTCACCGTTCACCTGCGTGATGAAATCACCCGATTCGATACCGGCGTTGAAGGCCGGTGTGCCATCCATCGGGGTAACAACCTTGACCCAGCCATCTTCCTGTGTGACCTCGATACCCAATCCACCAAATTCACCGCGCGTTTGCTCACGCATATCCTCGGCATCCTTTGGAGCCAGATAGCTAGAGTGGGGGTCGAGCGATGTCAGCATGCCGTTGATCGCTGCTTCGATCAGATCAGCCGCGTCCACTTCTTCCACGTATTGCGCCCGTATGCGTTCGAAAATGTCGCCAAACAAATCCAGCTGTTCGTAGACCGTCGTGTTTCGCCGGTTTTCCTGCGCCACAAGCGGACCCGCAATCTGCGCTGTCAAAATCGCCCCTGCCAGTGTTCCGCCGATCGCGGCCATCACGAATTTCTTCATCGCATCCTATTCCTTTGTCTCGACGAACCATTCGGCCGGATCGACCGGCTCTGCGCCTGTTCTCAGCTCTATATAGAGCGTTTCTGTCTGTTCGGAACCAGTAACAATTGCTGTATCCAACAGAATTGTGTCCGGTTCAGGCGCTGCTCCGCCCATCAGGCCCAGTGCCGTGCCCGGCGCAACCACCTGCCCAACCTCACCATATACTTGATCAAGGCCGGCAAGAACCATAAGCGTGTTGGCCTCGGGTTCAAGGATCATAACGTTTCCGTAATCCAGCAAAGGGCCGCTGTATCGCAGCGTCGCAGGCCACGGGGCAGTCACCAGCGCCAGCGGGCGGGTCGCAATCAAGATACCGCTGCGGCGAATGCCAGCCGCGTCCGGCTCGTTAAAACGACGCAGCAAAGTTCCGGTAACCGGCAACGCCAAGGTTCCCTTCGCCGCCTGAAAATCGCGAATCGGATCGGCCACGGTGGCACCAACTTCGATACTGGCCAGACCGCTTGCAAAGCCATCAAGCGTCTCGGCACTGTCAATAAGGGTTTGAATCTGTGCCGGGTCCGATAGGTATCGCCTGGGCAAATCGGTTCGATTGGAAATCGCCTGGCTAAGGCTGGTGCGGGCCTGCTGTACGCCCGACAGCCCAAGCAGCAGAGTATCCGCAGCACTTTCCTGAAGCGCGCGCAACAGGGCTACCTCTTCCAGATTGGCGCGAAATTCTTCGACTTGCGCCTGAATTGCAGGCGTGACCTCAGATACGATCATGCCAGAACGTGCGGTTCCCAGCGGTCCCGACGGGTGCAACAACATCAATGGCCCGGCCGAGGATTGAATGGTCAGCAAAACCCCCAGAAACTGCGACACCTTCTGGCTTTCAGCCTCAAATTCACGGCGAATTGCAGCTTCACGCAACGCAGCTCGCCGCAGGCTTTCGCGCAAGGCAATAAGACCATCCTCGTAGGCACGAATAGTTTGCGAAAGCGCCGCAACCCGATCAGAAGCGCGGTTGGCTTCGGACAGCGCCAGATGCGCCGCATCAAGCTGTTGCGCAGCTGTTCGCGCCAACTTGGCAGGATCAGTCTGAGCTGCGGCAGGGATTGCCGCAAAAAGGAATGCCAGAATTGAAAAAACGATCCGTGTCATCTGTACAATAGCGACGCTCCGGTCATTTCCGGTGGTAACGGCAAGTCCATCAGTTCCAGCAACGTCGGTGCCAGGTCTGCAAGAATACCAGCGCGTAGATGCGCGCCCGCAGGCGCCCCAACAACTGCAACCGGCACCGGATTGGTGGTATGCGACGTGTGTACCCCGCCCGTTTCAGGGTCGATCATCGTTTCGCAATTGCCATGATCGGCGGTAACAATCATCGCACCGCCCGTGCGTTCAAGCACTGGCATGACACGGGCCAATCCCTGATCGACGGCTTCACATGCCTTTATCGCGGCGTCCAAATCACCAGTATGCCCAACCATGTCCGGGTTGGCGTAATTCACCACGATCAGGTCGTAGCCCGCCTCGATCGCCTGCACGAATTGATCGGTCACCTCGGCGGCAGACATTTCCGGCTGCATGTCATAGGTCGCCACCTTCGGACTGGGCGCCATATAACGATCCTCACCGATTTCCGGGGTTTCCTTGCCGCCATTCAGAAAGAACGTAACGTGTGGATATTTCTCTGTTTCGGCCAGCCGGAACTGTGTCAGACTCTTTTTCGCGACCCATTCGCCAATAGTGTTCACCAGTTTCTTTTTTGGGAAAACAGTGTCTATATAGGCATTATGGGCCTGCGAATAATCAACCATTCCCAGAAATGCCGCTAGTTGCGGACGCGCGCCTGTATCAAAAGCGTCAAACTCAGGGGCACCGATTGCCGCCAGTATCTCTCGGGCACGATCTGCACGGAAATTCAGGCAAAACACGCCGTCGCCATTCCGAATTCCCTCGTAACCCTCGACAACCGTCGCTTCAATGAACTCGTCGGTTTTTCCGCCGCCGTAAGCGGTTTCCACGGCTGAAACAGCATCCGTCGCGGTGTTGGCCTTTCCCAAGACAATAGCGTCATAGGCCAAACGAACCCGTTCCCAGCGGTTGTCACGGTCCATCGCGTAATATCGGCCAATAACAGTGCCTATTTTGGCATTTTCAGGCAATTCAGCCTGTAACTTTGCTACAATCCCGGCACCGGATTTCGGCGCAACGTCGCGCCCGTCGGTGATTGCGTGAACAACAACCGGCACCCCGGCCGCTGCAATGATCCGCGCTGTGGCCAGAATATGATCGATATGTCCATGAACGCCCCCATCCGAGACAAGGCCCATCAAATGCGCCGTACCGCCAGACGCCTTTAGCTTGGCAATGAATCCCAGCAGCGCCGGGTTTTTGGAATATGAGCCATCTTCGATGGCCAAATCGATCATGCCCAAATCCATCGCGACGATCCGTCCGGCGCCGATATTAGTGTGGCCGACTTCGGAATTACCCATCTGCCCTTCGGGCAAACCCACTTGCGGCCCGTGGGTTGTCAGCGTCGCATGCGGACAGGTGGCCATAATTTTGTCGAAGGTCGGCGTGCGGGCAAGGACCGGCGCATTTGCCGTAGGATCGTCGCGCTGCCCCCAGCCATCAAGGATACACAGAACAACAGGTTTGGGCGTGGGCATTTGTGGCCTCATGATTTGCAGCTCGGTTCTAGCGCGGTACGGGGCCGGACGGAACCGGTTCAATCCAATTTGTTGCCCAAGACCTCAGGCACGATGGTAAGGGCTTTTGGCAAGAATACTGGCGGCCCGGTAAAGCTGCTCGCAAAGCATCACACGGGCGAGCATATGCGGCCAGACCATTTTGCCCAACGACAGTGCAAAATCCGCATTTTCCCTTAGGTCCGGAGCGATGCCATCAGCCCCGCCAATCAGAAATGCAATATCCTGGCGGCCCGTGTCGCGCCATTTGCCAATTTGAGCGGCAAAATCGGGTGAAGTCATCGTCTTTCCTCGCTCGTCCAACACACAGACAAATGCGCCAGGCAACGTGGCGTTAGCCAGCAATGCCGCTTCGCCCTTTATGCCGCCGCCTTTTTTGTCTTCGAGTTCAATCAGCTTTGCGAGGCCAAGCCCAAGCGCACGACCGGTGCGGGCAAAACGGGTTAGATAATCGTCAACAAGCACGCGCTCTGGCCCCGCCCGCATGCGTCCGATAGCGCAGATTTGAACTCGCATCAGGCCTCTGCCGAAGCCTGACCCGGAGTCATCCACATTTTTTCGAGCTGGTAGAATTCGCGCACTTCAGGGCGAAACACGTGAACAATCACGTCGCCCGCGTCGATCAGAACCCAATCGCCCTGATCTTTTCCTTCGACCTTCGAAATGATGCCGGTTTCGTTTTTGAGCCGGTCAGTCAGTTTTTCTGACATCGAAGAAACCTGCCGGGTCGAGCGCCCTGAACAGACAACCATAAAATCCGCAATCTCGGTTTTGCCACGCAAATCGATCGAGATCACGTCTTCGGCTTTATCGTCGTCCAATGTTGCAAGAATAAGCTCAAGCAAAGCGTCGCTTGAAAAGGTCTTCGAAAGTCTGGTCATTGCCGCTTTCGGGGCAGTCGTTCCACCGACTGCTTGGGTCGTTTGAGACAGAACATTGTCCTCCTTAACTGGCGCGCTGAAATACCTCGGCGCATGGAATGGTTCAAAAGTAGCACTGGTTCGGGCAATTCTCAATGCGGTCGGCATGGCAGCGCATCACAAAAGCGGGATTTTCGCCACAGGGTTTCCTAGTCTACGGTTTTTGCTTTGTTAGTGTCTGTTTTTTTCAATTCCAACATCCGAACCTCACGCTGCGGGAACGGAATTGAAATATCGTTTTCCCTGAAAACGTCCCAAAGCGCCAAATATACATTGCCGCGAATGTTGGTCAGACCGCCAGTAGGGTCCTTTATCCAGAATCGCAGTATATAATCCACGGAACTGTCCCCGAAGCCAACTATGTGGCAAACGGGCGCGCGGTATGCCAGCACCCTGTCAACAGATTTGGCGGCCTCGATTGCGAGCGCGCGCACACGATGAGGGTCGTCACCGTAGGCCGTACCAAAGTGGATATCGAGTCGAACGAAATCATTTGAATGGGACCAGTTAACCACCTGCCCGGTAATCAGGTCCTCGTTCGGGATCAGGTATTCGCGCCCGTCGCGGGTGACAACAGAAACATAGCGCGCACCAAGCGAGTTGATCCAGCCAAAGGTTTCGCCAAGCGATATGACATCGCCGGGCTTGATAGATTTATCCAGCAGAATAATCACGCCAGACACCAAGTTAGACACTACTTTTTGCAGACCAAACCCAAGACCAACACCAATTGCGCCCGACAAGACAGCAAGTCCTGTAAGGTCAAACCCGACGGCCTTTATTCCAATGAAAAACGCCGCGCCATATAGAACGACCTGCAGCATTTTGACGGCCAGCACCCGCATTGATGGCGAGATTTCTTTATTCTCATGAATGCGCCGGGTCGTTTGTGTGCTGACAACCCGGGCAAGGGTGAACAGCAGGCCGGTGACGACTAGCGCCTTGAGAATGGCGAGTGCCGACAGGCGAAAATCACCAAATTCGACAGCTAACCCTTCCAGGAAACCCGATACAGGATCAATGAGCCCCAGATAGTAGAGCGTAATGTAGATCCAAAGCGTCCAGCGAACGATCCGGCGCAGGAACCGGTTGCGCACAAGTCGGCTGGCAAAACCTGCCAGCAGCAAGGCGGTCGCGATTGTGGCAATTAATGAAAGCAGATAGCGGCGCGATGGAAATATGAATATTTGCGCCATTATCCCTGTAGACGCCCACGCAAAGATCACGAAAAATATCAACTGCAATCGCTGATGCAAAACTACCAACACTCGCAGACGCCATTTTGGCCAGCCTTCCAGCGTGCGCATCCAGTCGCGGAATTTTGGACCCAGCCATCGGCTGAGAAAGTAAGCTGCACAAAAGCATCCAATCAGGATGCCTACCTGATATAATCGGGACGGAAGCAACAGGTTTTGAAACGGAGTTTGCAGGCTGCCCAATAGCGCCGCTAACTGGTCTGCAATTGTTTGTGTCTGAGGTTCCATCGGATCCCTGTTTTTTCAAACTTTGCCACGGCCCAAACCGCAATGGCAAGAGAACAGTCATTGCCAAGACAAACGCTGCATCCAACATGGATCAATCCGCCACTTGCTAGATGCGGTCAGGCCTTGTATTTCAATGCGTATGAAGCCCATTTTCGACATGGACGACCGTTCGCGCCTGCCTTGGCGGTTTTTTGGCGCGACGCTGTCAGTGCTCGCACGCCCCTGAGGGTGCCGATTCTGCTGCCCAAAATTCAAATTCACTAATACGGGAGAGGACCTATGTCCCCCAAGACACTCTACGATAAAATCTGGGATGCACACGTCGTCCAAGAAGCCGAAGACGGCACCTGCCTTTTGTACATCGACCGTCATTTGGTTCACGAAGTAACCAGTCCGCAGGCATTCGAGGGCCTTCGACTGTCCGGGCGCAAAGTGCGCGCGCCGGATCGCACCATCGCAGTGCCTGACCACAACGTTCCAACAACCGCTGACCGGCTCGAGCATGTTGAAAATGAAGAAAGCCGCGTTCAGCTGGATACGCTTGATAAGAATGCTGCGGAATTTGGCATTCACTATTATCCGGTATCTGACATCCGTCAGGGGATCGTGCACATTGTTGGCCCCGAGCAGGGCTGGACATTGCCCGGCATGACCGTTGTTTGCGGCGATAGCCACACGGCAACCCACGGTGCTTTCGGTTCACTGGCACATGGCATCGGTACCTCTGAGGTTGAGCATGTTCTTGCGACGCAGACCCTGATCCAACAGAAATCCAAGAACATGAAGGTTGAGATCACTGGCAAGCTGCGCCCGGGTGTAACCGCCAAGGACATCACCCTGTCTGTGGTTGGCGCAACCGGCGCGGCTGGCGGCACCGGCTATGTTATCGAATATTGCGGCGAAGCGATCCGCGATCTGTCGATGGAAGGGCGGATGACCGTTTGCAACATGGCAATTGAGGGCGGCGCAAGGGCTGGCCTGATCGCACCGGACGAAAAGACGTTTGAATACGTGATGGGGCGGCCCCATGCTCCCAAAGGTGCTCAGTGGGAAACCGCATTGGCGTGGTGGAAAACACTATTTTCCGACGATGATGCCCATTTTGACAAGGTGCTGACACTCAAGGGCGAAGATATTGCACCAGTCGTTACCTGGGGCACCTCGCCCGAAGATGTTCTGCCGATCACCGGTGTCGTTCCCGCCGCCAGTGATTTTGAGGGTGGCAAGGTAGCCGCTGTCCAGCGCGCGTTGGATTATATGGGCCTTAAGGCAGGCACTCCGCTGTCCGAGGTTCCGGTCGATACGGTTTTCATCGGTTCATGCACCAACGGACGGATTGAAGACCTTCGGGCAGCAGCTGCGATCCTGAAGGGCAAGAAGATTAAAGACGGGATACGCGCAATGGTCGTTCCCGGATCGGGGCTTGTTCGCGCCCAAGCTGAAGAAGAAGGTCTGGCGGATATTTTCAAGGATGCCGGATTTGAATGGCGTCTTGCGGGCTGCTCGATGTGTCTGGCGATGAACCCGGATCAACTTGCACCGGGCGAGCGTTGTGCGGCCACTTCAAACCGCAACTTTGAAGGACGGCAGGGCCGCGACGGGCGGACACATCTGATGTCACCTGAAATGGCAGCAGCCGCTGCAATCACCGGTCGGTTAACCGACGTGCGGGAGATGATATAATGGATAAGTTTCAAACACTGACCGGGGTTGCGGCACCTATGCCACTGGTCAATATCGACACAGATATGATTATCCCAAAACAGTTTCTGAAAACGGTGAAACGCTCGGGTCTGGGTGCCAACCTGTTTGATGAAATGCGGTTTGACAAGGATGGTAATGAGGTTGCGGATTTCGTACTGAACCAACCTGCATATCGAAATGCCGAAGTTATCGTAGCCGGCGACAACTTCGGCTGCGGATCAAGCCGCGAACATGCGCCTTGGGCGTTGCTGGATTTTGGCATTAAATGCGTCGTTTCAACCGGATTTGCTGACATATTCTTTAACAACTGCTTTCAGAACGGAATTTTACCGATCGTTCTGCCCAAGGAGCAGGTCGATGTGTTGATGAAAGAGGCCGAGAAGGGCGAAAACGCGCGCATTTCGGTCAATCTGGAAAAACAGGAAATTTCTACATCAGACGGAACTGTAATTGGTTTCGAAGTAGACCCGTTCAAGCGGCAATGCCTGCTGGACGGGCTTGATGACATCGATCTGACTTTGGAAAAAGCTAAAAGCATCGACGATTTTGAGGCACAGGCCGGGCAATCACGGCCTTGGGTGTAGTTGCAACCAAACCGCTAGATGTTGGGTCGCCCTAGCGGGCGGCCCTTTTTCGATTCAAAATTGATGCAAAGCCGCACCAGTTTCTTCACGATTTAGCCTCATTGATTTCGTTAATCTTGCCAGACACTTGCAGGGCTGGACGAAAGAAGGCAAAAATTGGGCAAGAATGAGGCAACCTGCCATAATTGGCAGGATCAAAACGGAACAAGGGCGTGGCATTGCACCTCGTCTGGCCATTTTGAGGGTATGGGGCAGTGATTTCACGTCTTTCAGGCGCAATCGTGCGCGCGATGCTGGTGGTGTTGTTGGTTGCAACGCCGTCGTTGTTGCTGCCCGGTGTCAGCGCCGATGGAAAACAGATAGTTGTTCTCGTCGCTATTTTTGGCGCGGCACTTACCATCTTTGAATACGCATCTGCTTACCCCGGACTTGTCGAGTTCCGCGATGCGCCGCCATTCAACCGTATCCGGTTTATT
>Ga0209345_10004620_pt1 | contig 13188 bp, 8 predicted proteins | sample Cruoilmetagenom7_FD_187294 | JGI IMG/M metagenome (GOLD analysis project Ga0209345, IMG submission 187294) | Oil polluted marine microbial communities from Coal Oil Point, Santa Barbara, California, USA - Sample 7 (SPAdes) (version 2) | ecosystem: Environmental > Aquatic > Marine > Oil seeps ...
GGGGGCAAGCGGCTCACCACACAGTTATGCCTGTCCAATGAGGAGGTGCTCCAAATTGTGATCGATTCGGTCAGAGCTATGTTTGCAAAACATCCTGGGACAGATATCATTTCTGTGAGTCAGGATGATAATACCCAATACTGCATGTGTGAGCATTGTGCAGCCATTGATGAGGAGGAAGGTTCGCCCAGTGGCTCTATGATACGTTTTGTAAATGCCGTGGCAAAACAGTTCCCCGACAAGACAATCTCGACCCTGGCCTATCAGTATACCCGGAAACCCTGCCAAACGCGACCAGCTTCCAATGTGCTGATTACCCTCTGTTCCATTGAGTGCGACAGGAGTAAGCCCATTGAGGAAGGTTGTTCAGATTTTGCCAAGGATCTCAAAGGATGGAAACTACTTACAGAGAACATCCGGATCTGGGATTATACGACTCAGTTCACCAATTTCCTGGCACCCTTTCCCAACCTGCATACCCTGAGTCCCAACATTAATCTTTTCAGGGACAGCCATGCCAAATGGATTTTTGAGCAGCACAGTCATCAGCCCAGCGAGCTCTTTGAGTTAAGATCTTACCTTACGGCGCAGCTATTGTGGAATCCGGACCAGGATCCGCATCAAATCATGGAGAGTTTCAGTGATGCCTATTACCAGGAGGCTGCCCCATACATCCTGGAGTACATACATACCATCCATGAGGAAATACAGCAAGTCCCCGACTTTTTTCTCTTTCTCTACGGCGATCCATCACAGGGCTTTGATTCCTTCCTGCGGCCTGAATTGTTGAAGAACTATGACAAGCTCTTCAGTCAGGCAGAGGATGCTGTATCCCATAAACCTGAGGTGGTCGACAGGGTAAAAAAAGCAAGACTGAGCATCCATTATGCCATTCTCGAAGCCTCCCGAAAGGGAGTGTCGGAAGAGTATAGCTTATCACCCCAGGTCCGGTCCAGACTCCAGGAGTTTGAGGCTATCTGCAAATCCGGAGAGATTACCATGATGAATGAGATGAGGTATTCTGTGGAGGAGTATATACAATCTTATGACAAGACCCTGGGCAGGGCTGCTTTGCCCAATAAGGCAGCTGGTAAGGCAGTCGTGCTGCTGACCCAGCCAAAAAAGTATGCGGGAGAAAACCCGCAGGTGTTAACAGACGGGAGCCTTGGAGGAAATAGTTTTTATTCCAACTGGCTGGGATTTGAGGGAAATGATATGGAAGCGATCATTGACCTGGGTCAGACTGAAAGTGTGAGCCATGTCCATACAGCCTTTCTGAAGGTCACGAACCATGTTGTTTTCTTTCCGGAACAGGTAGAAGTTTATTATTCCACTGATAATACGACTTACCATAAAATTGCTGCAAAGGAAACAACCCTCCCTCTACAGCCCAGGGACAAAGTGAATGATATTGAGTACTTTGACTTCCAGTTCGAGGCTAAACAGGCCAGGTACGTCAAAATTAAGGCAAAGAGTATGAAAGTAGCACCCGCATGGCACCATGCCTCCGGGCTGCCTTCATGGATCTTCTGTGATGAGGTAATTATAAACTAGGCATTACCAAAGAGGAACAGTGGATTAGTAGCTTTTCAGGACTATTTTTCCATCCCCTTCAAAATGAAGCTCGTCTCTCTTGGCGTAATAGCTGGACATTTCTGAAAGCAGGAGTGAAAGATCCTGCGCAAACTCAGAATCGCAACAGATTTCAGTGCATGCTGCGCCCTGAAACGCAAGGTTTCCTTTTTGCGGAATATCGTATGTACCGAAACAGTTATTTACATCCAGGCTCAGAGTATAGTCTTCATCACTCACAAATCGAAGAATGTAGGTGCTATCTGTACCTGTAAAGGTTAATTGCCCGCTCTTACGTATCTTTACCACTTTCCAGTCTTTGGCTGTCAGGTCAATGTCTATATCTTCTTTCAGACAGGACGATCCCATCAATCCAGCAAAAAGCAGCAAGAGTAGAATTTTATAGGTGCTATGTTTCATCTGGTCTTTTATACTCAGGATGCTTTTATGCGAAGGATGGTTGCCGACGGAGGTATATAAAAAATAAAAGTCCGCCTTTGGAGACGGACCTGGCCCTGTATTGTCAGGGATATGTTGGATGAACTGTCGTTGTATATAGGACAAAGAGCGTGCCAAAAATGCTACAGCGTCCAGTCAATTCCACCTTTCCCATGCTGTTCCAGGTATTCATTGCTTAAAGAGAAGTGCTTGCAACCGAAAAATCCATTGTAGGCAGAGAGCGGGGAGGGGTGAGCCGCTTTCAGGATCAGGTGCTTGTTTCCGTCAATCAGGGACTCCTTGGCCTGAGCAAAACGGCCCCATAGTAGAAAAACCACTCCGTTTTTTTCCTGCGAGACAAGCTCTATTACCCGGTTAGTGAAGGTTTCCCAGCCTCTTTTCTGGTGTGAGCCAGCCTGGCCATCTCTTACTGTCAGGGTGGCATTTATCAACAGCACTCCCTGGCCGGCCCATTTTTCAAGGTTTCCGTGTTCCGGAACCGGAATTCCAAGGTCAGAATGCAGCTCTTTGAATATATTAACCAGCGAAGGAGGTTGAGGAATTCCAGGTGGGACTGAGAAGCAGAGTCCGTGGGCCTGTCCCTTCCCATGGTAAGGATCCTGCCCCAGGATGACCACCTTGACCCGCTCAAAGGGGGTGCGTTGAAAAGCATTAAAAATAAGCGGGCCCGGAGGATAGAGGGTATAGTGTTTTTTCTCCTCCAACAGGAATTCTTTGAGTGCTGTGAAGTAGGGTGACTGGAACTGATCCATCAGGACTCTTTTCCATCCTTCTTCAATGACCGGATCGATTTTTTGCATAGCATGAAAGTAATGAAAGTGCAGGAGCAGAACAACGGTCTAGAGGGTAAACCTGACCGTAAGTATAAAGTTGCGTCCCGGGGCACTCACTCCGGAAGCATAGGGCCTGTAAAATTGGTCAAACAGGTTCTCCACCGACAGCATGAAATCCATGTATAAGCCCAGCTTGAGGCCAAATTTGATATTGGCGGTCCACCAGGATGGGAATCCATATTCCATGGCCTCCCCTTCATTGTCTTCTCCAAAAGGAGAGAAATCTTCGGTATGTTTCCATCCCTGGTATAAGAAATAAGTGTCAATGTAGAAATTACTCTTGCGGTAGCTGAGTGAGGTCCGGCCAAATATGGGAGGAATATGCCCCAGAGGAACCTCATCGCTCAGATTATATCCCCTGGTATAGTTCAGGGTTCCGTTCAGACTGATATGCTTGTTGAGGCTGGAAGTCAGGCCCAGGGAGGCTCCATAAATATAGGCTTCCCCGGTATTGTAATTGGCCGTTACCCTGTATAGATCACCATCGTAGTAAATGGAGTCCTCTCCACTCAGATGGAAACCGGTTCGGACAATGGCATCATCCAGGTAGCTAAAGAATCCTACCACCTGGATTTTCATATAATCTTCGATAAACCTGTTGATTCCGATCTCTGCGTTATAGGTATATTCCGGGGAGAGATCTGGATTGGGAACGGTTACATAGTCCTCCTTGGCCCTTACTTTGCCATAGTCGTCCACATTTGGATTCCGAAAACCGGTTGAGAGGATTACATTCAACTTCCAGCGATCCGATGGCGCGTATACCATTCCGACACTGCCGGAGAGAGCTCCATGATCCATCTGTATCTGGTCATAGGGGAGCAACAGGTTGGAAAAGAGGGAACGCATAGTCCCCCAGTTGTATCTGGACCCCAGATTCAGAACCAGTTTATTGTTCAGAATTAATTTATAGCTGGCATAGACAGAGGCGTTCCATGTCTGGCTCCCTCCCTCCGGATAACGGGTTTGCGCCACCTGATGATCCCCTATCAGGATATTTTCATACCAGGCCTCTGATTCTACCAGGTTGTGATTGAGCTCTGCCCCATAGTGCAATTTATGTTGGGCTCCCCAAATCTTTACCATGTCCAGGTTCAGGCTGAAGACCGAAACATCTTCCTGCTGGGTCAGCAATTGCTCATTCCTGAACTTACGCGAATAACGGTCCTCATCCAAACGCTGAAATGCGGCCAGTGTGGTCATATTGGTGAAGAGAGGGTTGTCTTTTTTCAATACATTCTTCAGGGATACCAGGAACCTGTTCTGCGGACCATAGTAGTATTGTGCATATTTCAGCTGATCCCCGCTGTAGTCGTTTAGTTTGTCGAGCCGGTCAATATCTGAGGAGGTGGAGTATTGCATATTCAGGATCCAGTCCACATACATAGACGGAGTATATCTGATTTTCTGAAGGATATCCAGTTGCCGGTATCCCGTATTAAGCTGGATTAGGGAATTTTCATTGCTGAGGGTGAAATCCACACCATCTATCTGATCCACGTAGTGCATTAGCTCACCCCAGTTACCCAGTGTAGGATTTCTCCGGCTTCCAATCCTGATATCACCCAGGTCCTTGTATGTAAAACTTGTAAGTGAGGCCCAGCGTTTTTTTCCAACTGAAAAATCGAGGTGGCCCGTCCTGGCATTCATGGCAGTTGCGTATTGCATATAAGCGTTGGCATCAAATTGGGTGGTACTGTCTGTACCCAGTCGGGGCTCTTTTGTATAGTAGTGAATCACACCACCCAGGGCATCACTTCCATACATGATGGAAGTGGGTCCGAAAATGATCTCCGTTCGTTCGAGGATGGAGTGATCAATGGTGATGGAGTTCTGGAGATGCCCGTTCCGGTAAATGGCATTATTTAACCTGACACCATCTACCACCAGGAGTATCTTGTTGGCTTCAAATCCCCTCAGGATGGGACTTCCTCCGCCTCCCTGAGTCTTCTGGACCAGAATATTCCCAGTTTCCTGCAGAATATCAGCCGATGTGAGTCCGGTGGACTCCATCAGAGCATTGTCTTTAATTACATCCACCATATAAGGGATAATCAGGCTACTCTCCCTGTACTTGGAAGCAGAAATCACGTATTCATCAATCAAAATCCGTTTTCTCTGAAGCAGAACCCGGGATAATCCGGATAGTTCGGCTTGGCTGTAGCCCTTTGTTCGATAGGACGGATGTTGAAAGATCAGGCTATCTCCAAGCTGGAAGATGGATATATCAATCAGGCCCAGAGAATCCGTAATTGCTGCCTTATCCCTGGTACTATTGAATACAGCTACACTCTCAACGGGCGACCGGTCAGAGGCAGAGATCACCTGTATCTGCTGACCATACACCAGGGAGCCAGAAACTAAGAGGCTTATAATGAAGAGAATGCGATATATCATGGCTGTTGAAAATACGCATTATTATTACAAAAACTATACCAATCTTACTGTTGGTAATTTTCCCATAACCCTGCCCCTGAAATTCATATTTTTGGTTCAAACTGTAGCTGAATGATAAAACGCTTCATATATGCCGGGCTATTTGCAGTGGTCTGTCTGGGGCTGATAATCGTATTTCTCCTAAAACGCTTTGATAAAAAGGAGCCTGTTGAAGTTCAAAAGGCTGTTCCAGTTAATGCTATCCTTTTCATGGAGAATATCGATTTTAAATACCTGACAGGAACCTATCTGCCCGGAAGCCGGACCTGGATCGATTTTGTCAATCTGATTCATCGAAGCGAGCTTGATTCCATGTTGAATATTGCACTGGGACAGATTCAGGCCTCAGAACCTCTGAATGAACTCTTATTGAATAAGGGCCTAAATCTCTCCCTCCATAAGGTGGGTAAAGATCAGCTGGTCCCGCTTCTGTACCTGGATTATTCTTCCTCCCATGGCGACAATGAGTTTGAACATCTGATGCTGGCCTTTATGGAGAAGAGGGCCATGGTGAATGAACGAAAATATGAGACAGAAGTGGTGTATGATGTTTCAGGTGAGCCTGGATTTGTGCCGGGAAAATTCTCATTTGCCTGCCTGGAGGGCTTATGTCTGATCAGTTCATCTTCCATGCTTGTGGAGGAGTCAATCCGGACCATCCATGCCGAGGCAAGCCTGGCACTGGCAACCGGACTCCAAAAAGTACGGGAGACAGAAGGCAGGTATGTACATGCGAATCTCTATCTCAACTATGAGAAGCTTCCTGAGCTACTATACCCCTTTATTATAGAGTCTGGATGGGATAGGCTTGATCTGTTATCCCGGCTCTCCACCTGGGGAGAACTGGACTTGGATGTGAAACAGGAATCAGTGACTCTTAACGGGATGACTTTTGCCGATCCCGATCGGCCATTGTTCCTGGGAACCTTCAGGGAGCAGTCGCCGGTAAAGATGGAGCTGCATAAAATTTTACCCTCAGGAACCAGCTTTTTTATACACCTTGGTATAAGTGACAGGGCGAGGTTTAAAGAGCAGGCCATCTCCTATGTTAATGGATTGGGGGAAGGTGCGGAAATGGAAGCAGAATTGGAGCGGATCTCTCAGCAGTACGGATTTGATCCCCTGGATGACCTTTCCCGGATAGTCGCCGATGAAATAGCCTGGTTCGCCATTGAAGGGGTGACCAAACAACCGGAAGATGAGTTACTTATTATTGAAACCAGGAGTCGCAGTGAAACAGTGGACGTTGTGATGTACTGGATCAGGCAATATCTCCAGCTGCACTCTTTTGATATGAGGTCCTTAAGATCAGTATATCAGCTGGATAATCAGACAAGCTTTAATATCTATCAGCTCCCTGATCAGTTTTTCAAAGGGAATTCTGCCGGCCGGCTGTTTAATAAGTATTTTACGGTGTATGAGAACTACCTGATATTTGGTCCCTCAGTGAATGCCCTTTCCAGGGTGATCTACCAGAATGTATTGCAAAAAAGCTTTGTCAGCGATCACACATACAAGGAGATTTCAGATTTTCTGTCAAATCGCAGCAATGTGACCCTGTTCTTCAAGCCATATGCCTATATGGATTACAGAAAAGATTTGTTGAATGATAAGATGACAGAACGGCTGGAGACGATGAAGCTATTTATTCGCCGGATTCCCGGTATCGTGGTACAATATAGTACCGAAGGAGATCTTTTTTATCAAAGTGTCAGTGCAAAATATACACCCCAGATAAAGGACAAGGCTCTGACTGTCTGGGAGAGTCTGATGGATACAGTGGTGGTGACCAAGCCGGCACTGGTGACTAATCATAATACTTCTGAGAAGGAGATATTTGTTCAGGACCTGTCGAACAAAGTATACCTGATAAATAGCACCGGCAGGGTCCTGTGGAAACAAACCGTTGAAGGCCCCATTCTGGGGACTGTACAACAGGTGGATTTTTACAGGAATGGAAAACTGCAATACCTTTTTAATACAGCTAAGAAGATCCATTTGATAGACAGAAACGGGAATTATGTGGAGCGTTACCCAATTTCGCTCCGGTCCGATGCAACCAATCCACTGGCAATTTTTGACTATGATAAGAGCCGGAACTATCGTCTCTTTGTGGCTACAGAAGACAGAAAGATCTATCTGTATGATATTGAGGGGAATATGATTACCGGGTGGAAGTTTGGAAAAACAGAATCAATGGTTTTTGGAGAGATTCAGCATTTCAGGGTCAACGAAAGAGATTATATCGTTGCAGTTGATGAAAACCGGGCCTATTTTCTAGATCGACGGGGACGGGAAAGGATCAGGTTGAAGGAGAGAGTGGTTCTATCTCCCAACAATCCGCTCACGCTTGACATGAATATCAGGGAGGAGAGGCCCCGGTGGATCTCCACGGATACCTCCGGGAGTGTGGTGGCTATCTACCAGGATGGATCAGTTTCCAGCCTGCTCTCCAGAGACCTATCCCCCGGTCATATATTCTCTATGGAAGATTTAACGAGGGACGGAATTCCCGAATATATCTTTGTGGATGGCAATGAATTAGATATTGTTAAACAGGATGGCAAACGCCTGTTCAATTTTAAGGTGAGGGAGCGTATAAGTGATCGCCCCGATATCTATAAATTCTCTGCGTCGGATGTAAAAATTGGTATAACCGACCGCTCCAGGAATAAAATATACCTGATCAATTCGGAGGGTTCCCTGTATGAAGGATTTCCGCTGGAAGGATCCACCAGGTTCAGTATCGGGTATTTTAAGGGTTCAGAAAGTAGATTTAATCTGATTGTGGGAAGTGAAAACAATTTCCTTTACAATTATTCAATTGAGTAGTCATGAGGAAAATCTTAGTTAAAAGCATAAAATTCTTACTGGTTGGGGGCCTCCTTCTGACGTCCTGTCACAAAGAGTACTTTCAGCTGGATAGATTGTCCGATGAGATGGAGCTTGAAACCGATCTGGTAGCACCCCTGATTTTTGGGTCCATGTCCATAGGGGATCTGGTGGCCAGGTTTGATTCAACGGGGTATACCGGGGAATTTGAAGACGGCCTTATTTATCTCAGCTATACAGATACCCTCGTCGAAGTATTGGTGGATACGCTAGATTTGGTAGTTGATGGGTTCTACAATGAGTTTTATTTTGATGCAGATGTGGGCGGTGATCCCGTTTTTATTGGCAGTGCTATAGGGGATACGGTGCACTTTATGAAAAGCAAGTACCATGGCTTTGAAACCACGGGCAACAACCGTCTGGATTCTGTCCTGTTTAAAGGAGGGGATTTGGAGACGGAGATACAGAGTACTTTCCTGCATACGGGATTTCTTACCATCAGCAGTCCTTATATTAAAGACAGTTACGGTAATCCCTATTCCTATACGGTTGCCATAAGTGATCCCAGTGGTAATTTCACCTGGACAGAGATCCATGATCTGGATGGATATTTTCTGGAAACTGAACAGCAGGGCGACTCCAGTGTATTCCGCATGGATTATGACCTGGCTTTGATCAACAGCGGTAATCCAATTAACCCGGGGGATTATTGTGATGTCAATTCCAATTTCATGGATATGGGATTTTACAAGCTTTTTGGTTATGTGGATCCTGATGAAGTAGTTACCGAAAGTGGAGAACTGGACATTCCCATCTTCGCAGATAATCCTGAACTGACCCACCTGCAGATTGCTGATCCGCGAATCAGTGTTTTCATCGAAAATTCACTTGGGATTCCCTTTGAGCTTGAATTTGACAGTCTGATTGCCACAGGGGAAGGTGGCAGCACGGAATCCCTGGTGTTTTATGAAGGGCATCCATTTATTATACCGGCCCCGGATTTCACAATGATAGGGGAGACGGTGTTCGGGGAGTACCATATCAATAACCAGACCTCCAATTTCAGGGATCTGATTAATCTGGCCCCTCATACACTTTCATACGGGGTAAGCGGGAATATCGGTACTCAGAATCAAAATCATTTCCTGCTCGACACCAGCAGGTTTATGGCGGAGGCAGAATTTGTGTTACCCCTTGATCTCAGTATTTCAGAATATGCACTCACAGACACCATGGAGTTTACCGTGGGAGACGAGGGGATAGACACCTCTCTGGTGAAAAATGTAGTGATCTCTGTCTCTACCGTCAATGAGTTGCCCCTGCAGCTGGGCTTGCAGATCTACCTGCTGGATGAATCCCATACAGAGCTTGACTCTATATTTGATGGTCCACCCCCACTCCTGCCAGCCTCCGAAGTGGATCTGGATGGAAGACTTGTGAGTGCCAATGAGAAAAATAACCGCATTAACTTTCCAACAGAAAGACTGGGAGTTCTCGAACAAACACACTTTATGCGGGTCGAGGCCCGTATTGTAAGCTCCGGATCCGGAGATCAGTACGTAAAATTCTATTCCGATTATTCACTGGATTTTGAGATTTCATTCTATGCCAATCTCAGAATAAACACTAGGGAGCTATGAGGATACTAAACAGGTTAGTTTTATGTTTGGCTTTGATACTGGGGGCAGGAATGCTGCTTAGTGCCCAGCCCGGCAACACACTCTATTTTATGAAGGGAGTGCCACAATCGAACAGAATTAATCCTGCACGGCAACCCGAATGCGGATTCTATTTTGGGATTCCAGCAATCTCCCCTTTGAGCCTTGAACTCTCTTCTAGTTCACTGGCATACCAAGACCTGATCTACCCACATCCTTCGGAAGATTCCCTGATAACCTTTCTTCATCCACTTGGGGATCAGCAGGCCTTTCTAAAGGAGCTTAAGCCTCTGAACTATGTAATTTCTGACCTTGGGACCTCCCTGTTCTCCATGGGATTCAGGACCGGCATAGGTTTTTTCTCATTGGATGTCACCACCAGAGTGGATGGGGATGTGTATTATCCAGGCGACCTTGCGAGACTTGTACTTGAGGGTGCCGACGAAGGAGAAACCTACACGCTGGATGGAACCGGAGTGGACCTTTCAGCATTTGATGAAGTTTCCCTTGGCTGGTCGGGAGCCATTGGAAATAGCATACAGATAGGCCTTCGGGGTAAAATGCTATTTGGTGTCGGGAACCTGAATACGAACCGTTCGGATCTTTCAGTCTCCACTTCCGAGGAGCTATGGAACATCCGGTCACATATGGAATATCATGCCTCCCTCCCTTTCGCTGAGGTGATTTACGATAATGACGGGATGATCGAAGATATCATTATCGATGAAGAGCTTGAGAACCTGAACCCGGGAGCCATTGCCAGAACAGCCTTTAATATGAATAATTTAGGATTGGGACTCGACCTGGGCATTGATTTCAGGCCCTCCGATCGCTGGCTCTTAAGTGCCAGTGTGCTGGATATCGGGTATATTCGCTGGACCGATGAAGTTCATAAAGTCAGTTATATAACGGATTATGACTTTACCAGCCAGGAAATAGATCCTTTTGAGTTTACAGATGATTTCACCTTCAACGATTGGATAGATAGTACATTTTCCGAGATAGGTGATTCGCTGGCAGGGGCATTGGAATTTACCCCCGGAGGGATTTACAGCCGGCGGCTGAATACAAAGCTTTTCGTTGGTGCCTCCTGGTATGCAACCCCGAATATTAATTTTGGCCTGCTTTCCAGAACAGATTTTCTAAAAGAGAGTGTAGTAGAACAACTTACTGCATCTGCCAATTTTAGAGCAGGGCGCTTCCTCAATTTTACCCTCAGTTACTCCTATATCAATAGCTATTTCAAAAATTTTGGAGCAGGGATCTCGTTTAACGCCGGACCTCTGAATATATATGTGGTTTCCGACAATACCCTGAATGCTTTGTTGTGGCCCCAGGAGGTCCAATCGGCAAACCTCTGGTTTGGAATGAATTTCGCTGTTGGTTATAAGCAGTTTACCAAGGATGATCTGGACAGGCCGCTGGTCTATTAATGCTCCCTGCCCCTAAGGTCTCTTGATTTGCTTGGCCATATTGGTGGCAAAAACAAAATTGTTCAGTGCTTCATTGTCGGTCTGAAGAATCTCCTCCCTGGAACCCTCCCAGCAAAGACACCCTTTGTAAATAAAGATCACCTTATCGCCGATCTCCAGAACGGAATTCATATCATGCGAGTTCACAATGGTAGTCATTTGAAACTCCTCGGTGAGTTCTTTGATAAGGGTGTCAATGACGATGCCGGTTTCCGGGTCCAGTCCGGAATTGGGTTCGTCACAGAGCAGGTAACGTGGATTGAGGGCAATGGCACGGGCAATAGCCACCCTCTTTTTCATGCCACCGCTTAACTCGGCAGGATACAATCCATTTGAACCGCTTACTCTTACCCGCTCCAGGCAGAAGTTGGCCCGATCCAGTTTCTCGGCCCGGGTCTGACGGGTAAACATATCCAGAGGAAACAGAACGTTCTCCTCCACGGTCAGTGAATCGAATAATGCGGCACCCTGGAAAAGGACCCCCATCTCTTCCCGTATCTTGCGTCTTGACCGGCTATCCAGATGACTGAATTTCTGCTGATCGTACCAGATCTCACCTTCATCCACTTCAATCAGACCGGCGATGGATTTAAGGAGAACGGTTTTACCGGATCCGCTTCGACCAATGATCAGATTACATTTCCCCTGTTCAAATCTGGCACTCACGTCATTGAGTACAAACTCCCCTTCAAAGCTTTTATATAGATGTTTGACCTCGATCATGAGAGAATGGTTCGGGTGAGAATAAGATTAGCCAACAGGATCAGGATACTGCTCTGTACTACGGCTCTGGTACTGGCCCTGCCCACCTCCACAGCTCCACCCTTAACATGATATCCGAAGTAGGAAGAGACAGAAGTGATAATGATGGCATAGAAAACTGTTTTGGTCAGGGCATAGCTGATATAATAGGGATAAAAGGCATACTGGATTCCGTATATATAGTCAGTAGGGGGCATAACGCCGCCCAGAACACAGGCAAGGTAGCCACCAAACAGGCCAACCATGATGCTGAGCAAACACAGTATGGGAAAGAACAGTACCGCTGCAATAATTCGCGGAAGAATCAGGTAGGAGGCTGAATTAATTCCCATCACCTCCAGGGCATCAATCTGCTCGGTTATTCGCATCATTCCCAGTTCAGAGGCAATACTTGAACCCACCTTGCCGGCCAGAATCAGTGCAACCATGGTGGAGGAAAACTCAAGAAGCAGGGAGTCCCGTACAGTTACACCCACCAGGTATTTGGGAAGAAGAGGATTCTCTATGTTAAAATTGGTCTGAATGGTAATAACGGCTCCAACAAACAGCGAGATAACTACAACAATAGGAAAGGAATTAATACCCACTTTTTCAATCTCCCTCATGGTTTGGCGATATAAAATAGAGTGCCTTTCAGGACGACTGAATGTCTTGCCCATTAGCAAGAAGTAGGTTCCGATATTTGAGAGCAAGCGCATATGCCCAACGCATTTTTCTGTAATATATCAATTATTGTATAAAACATCTGACGGGTTTAAGCTATTCATTAAAAAGCGAGTATATTTAATGTATATAGATTCTTATATGAACAAAGATTACTACTGTGTAATTATGGCTGGGGGCATAGGCCTTCGTTTCTGGCCACTGAGCAAATCAGAACGTCCCAAGCAGTTCCTGGATATTCTTGGAACAGGAAGAACCCTATTGCAACAAACCTACGACCGGTATACTAAAATCATGTCCCCCGAGCATATTTTTGTTGTGAGTAATCTTGAGTATCAGGAGCTGATTGCGGATCAGCTTCCTGAAATACCGGACGAGAATATTCTCCTGGAACCCCTGCGCAGAAATACGGCCCCTTGTATCGATTATGCCAATTTCAGGATTCTTCAGAAAAATCCCAAGGCCACCATTGTAGTAGCACCTTCAGATCACCTGATTATG
>Ga0209345_10004621_pt1 | contig 13188 bp, 7 predicted proteins | sample Cruoilmetagenom7_FD_187294 | JGI IMG/M metagenome (GOLD analysis project Ga0209345, IMG submission 187294) | Oil polluted marine microbial communities from Coal Oil Point, Santa Barbara, California, USA - Sample 7 (SPAdes) (version 2) | ecosystem: Environmental > Aquatic > Marine > Oil seeps ...
CTCAACACGGTCAAAACCTTCATTTTGAAAATTTCTGGCAATGGTTGATGTTTCTGAAAAATTTAGTTTACACCCAAGTGTATAAAATGCAACTTTTTTTTGTGCGCTCATTCTTGTACATTTATCGAGTGCAAAAGTACAGAATTTTATTTTTAAAACAATGCTAGCAAATACTCCAAAACCACCTTATTATGCAGTAATTTTTACTTCAATTAAAACTGACGATGATAAAGGTTATACTATTATGTCTGATAGAATGGTTGAATTAGCTAAGCAGCAAGAGGGTTTTTTAGGAATTGAATCTGCCAGAGATGAACTAGGAATTACTGTTAGTTATTGGAATAGTTTGGAAGCAATACAACAATGGAAATTAAATGTAGATCATACTGAAGCTAGAGAAAAGGGTAGAAGTACTTGGTACCAGCAATTTAAAGTTAGAATTTGTATAGTTGAGCGTGATTATGGGTTTGAACATTAATTTAAGCCTTCAATAAAAAAAACGACATTTAACTGAATAAATGCCGCTTTAAATGTTTTCACAACGGAATAATCCTTATTGTGAATTGCTTTCAAATTTGTAATTCAAATATACAAAATTTTTAATAAGTAATTACTTGATAAATATCAGGCTATTAAATATATATTTTATGTATTTTTAAAATCTTCATTTAAAAAAAATTGTAACATATGAAAACTATATTAGGTCTAGACCTTGGTACTAATAGTATCGGTTGGTCATTAATAAAAACAAATTTTAATAAAAAAGAAGGTGAAATAGTTGGCTTAGGAAGTAGAATTATTCCTATGAGTCAAGATGTTTTAGGGAAATTTGACTCAGGAGTTTCTATTTCGCAAACAGCAGAAAGGACTGGTTATAGAGGTGTACGCAGTTTATTTCAACGTAATTTATTGCGTAGAGAACGTTTACATAGGGTTTTAAATGTGTTAAATTTTTTACCAAACCATTATTCCAATTCAATAGATTTTGAAAAGCATTTCGGACAGTTTAAAGATGGGGTAGAAGAAAAACTTAATTATCGAAAAAATACAAAAGGGAAACACGAGTTTATTTTTATGGACTCTTTTAACGAAATGGTTAAAGAATTTGAAGCAGCTGGTCAAGAAATTAAGATACCGTATGATTGGACATTATACTATTTGCGTAAAAAAGCTTTGATAAAAAAAATATCCAAAGAAGAATTGGCATGGGTAATCCTTAATTTTAATCAAAAAAGAGGGTATTATCAATTAAGAGGTGAGGAGGAAGAGATTGTTGATGGTAAAACTAAAGAATTTATTACTTTAAGAGGTGATAGAGTTATTGATACAGGAGATACACTTAAAAAAACAGGCGATAAGCTTTATACCTTAATCTTTGATAATGGATGGGAATATCCAAAGCCAATAAGTAGTTTAAAAAAATGGTTAAATATAGAGCACGAGTTTATAGTTACAAGTACTGTTAAAAAAGATGGTGAAATAAACAGAACTTTTAAAGCAGTTGATTCTGAGCAAGATTGGATAGCTATAAAAACAAAAACAGAACAAGATATTGAATATACAAATAAAACTGTTGGAGTGTTTATATATGATACTTTGTTAACAAATCCTAAACAAAAGATTAGAGGTAAATTGGTAAAAACTATTGAGCGTAAATTTTATAAAGAAGAATTTAAACAAATACTTGAAACCCAAATAAAATACCATTCTGAATTACAAAATAATGATTTATATGCTAAATGTGTAAACGAATTATATCCAAGAAATGAAGCGCATCAAAATAATATAAAAGACAAAGGTTTTGACTACCTTTTTATAGATGATATTATTTTTTATCAACGACCATTAAAAAGTAAAAAATCTACAATTTCTGGCTGTCAATATGAATCTAGAAAATTTAAAAAAGAAGTAATTGATGTAATCACCAACAAGAAAAAGATGGAATGGGTTATAGAACCTTTAAAAGCAATTCCTAAATCCCATCCTTTATTTCAAGAGTTTAGATTGTGGCAATTTTTACAAAATTTAAAGATTTATAAAATTGAAGCAAGTAAAGATATAGACATAACAGCACAGTTATTTCAAACAGAAGAAGATTGGGTGTGTTTATTTGATTTTTTAAATGGTAAAAAAGAGATAGAACAACTGCAGCTTCTAAAGTATCTTAGTGACTTAAAACTATTGCCAAGGCAAAAAAAAGACGATAAAAATTATAGATGGAATTATGTTGAAGATAAAAAATACCCTTGTAATGAAACAAGGGCACAATTTATTACGAGACTTAAAAAAGTTAAAAACATAGATGTTACTACTTTTTTAACTCCAGAAATGGAATCCAAATTATGGCATATCATATATTCAGTAACTGATAAAGTTGAGTTTGAAAAAACAATTGAAAATTTTGCAAAAAGAAATAACTTAGAGCAGGAAACTTTTGAAAAGAACTTCAAAAATTACCCTCCTTATAAATCTGATTTTGGAGCATATTCTGTAAAAGCAATAACTAAACTTTTACCTTTAATGCGTAGGGGTAAATATTGGTGTGAAAATACTATCTCTAAGGGAGTAATTGATAATATAGGCCATATAATGGAGCGTGTAAATGCTCTTAAATTAAGCGGAAACTATTCTAAAAACGAGTTGAATGATGCGTTGCTTAAAGTTGTAGATGATGCTATGCCAACACAATTAGTTAAAAGTTTTATTCCATTTAAAAATAAGAGCCCTTATACAGGTTTAAATACCTACCAAGCTTGTTATGCAGTATATGAAAGACATTCAGAGCCAGGAGATGTAGCGCATTGGAAATCGCCACAAGATATTACCAACTATTTAAAGAGTTTTAAACAACACAGTTTAAGAAATCCAATTGTTGAGCAAGTAGTAACAGAAACTTTGCGTACCGTACGTGATATTTGGTTGTTTTATGTAAATGGAGATGAAAAATTTATTAATGAAATTCATATAGAATTAGGTAGGGAAATGAAAAATCCTGCAGACAAACGCAAAAGAATATCTGCTAAAGTTTCTGAAAATGAAAATACCAATCAACGTATAAAAGCCATTTTAAAAGAGCTTAAGAATGATGGAGTTTCAGAGGTTAAACCTTACTCACCAAGCCAACAAGAAATTTTAAAAATTTATGAAGAAGGTGTATATCAAAGTATTGAAGTAGCAGATGATATTGATAAAATAAGAAAAAACACATCGCCTACAAAAGCTGAAATTAGCAAATATAAGTTATGGTTAGAGCAAGGTTATATTTCACCATATACTGGGCAAATAATTCCTTTAACTAAACTATTTACACATCAATATGAAATTGAGCATGTGATACCTCAATCTCGATATTTTGACAATTCGTTGGGTAATAAAGTTATTTGCGAAAGTGAAATTAATAGAGATAAAAGCAATATGACAGCCTATGAATATATACTTAAAAAGGGAGGTAGTATAGTTGATGGAGTTAAAATTTTAAGTATTGAGCAGTACGAAAAACATTGTGAAAATTATTTTAAAAAGAATAGAAACAAGCTTAAAAACTTATTAAGTGAAGATGTTCCAGAAGGATTTATTAATAGACAATTAAATGATAGCAGATATATTAGTTCGCTTATAAAAGGTTTGTTAAGTAATTTAGTAAGAGAAGATAATGAAAAAGAAACTACTTCTAAACATATTGTACCAGTTACAGGTGCTATTACCTCAAAATTAAAACAAGATTGGGGCTTAAACGACAAATGGAACGAACTTGTTTTATCAAGATTTATACGTTTAAATAAATTAACAAACACCAATAATTTTACAGTTAAAAACACTAATGGAGTTACTATCCCAACTGTTCCAGATGAACTCTCTAAAGGATTTAACAAAAAACGTATAGATCACAGGCACCATGCCTTAGATGCATTAGTAATAGCTTGTTGTACAAAAATGCACACTAATTATTTAGGAGCAATAAATGCTGAACATAAAAATTATGGGTTGCGTGATGCACTATTAGTTAAAAGTAAAGAAGGGCATTACACCAAACACTTTTTAATGCCTTGGATTGGATTTACCACAGAGGCTAAATCGTATTTAGAAAAAATTGTTATTAGTTTCAAACAAAATACACGTGTTATTAATAAAACCAATAACAAAACTCTTCAATGGGTAGAAAAAGAAGGGCAATGGAAAAAACAGCTAGTACCACAAACTAAAGGCGATAATTGGGCAATTCGTAAGCCTATGCATAAAGAAACAGTTTCTGGAAAAGTATTGTTGAAAAGGGAAAAAGGATTGGTTAGTTTGAACACGGCGATTGAAAATTATAAAATGATTGTTGATAAAAGCATAAAAAATAAAATTAAGAGTGCTTTTGTTTTATTTCACCATGATGTAAAAAAAGTAAAAGTACATTTTAAACAAAACCCACTAAAAACAGCTGAGAAAGAAATAAGTAAAATAGCTATTTATGAGCAAATAGAAGCTACTGCAACTAGAATTGCTTTAACCGAAAAATTTACACGTAAACAGTTAGAAAGTATAACTGATACAGGAATACAAAACATATTAGAAAACCATATTAAAAATTATTTAGATGCTACTGGAAAAGAAAAATTTAATGAAGCATTTTCACCTGAAGGATTATTGGAATTAAATAAAAATATTGTTGCATTAAATAATGGTAAACAACACCAGCCTATTTATAAAGTAAGATTGTATGAAATAGGTAGTAAATTTAACGTTGGTATAAAAGGAAATAGAAAAGGTAAATATGTAGAGGCGGCTAAAGGTACTAACCTATTTTTTGCTATTTACAAAGACGAAGCAGGAAATAGAAAATACGAAACTATCCCTTTAAACGAAGTAATAGAACATCAAAAACAAGTAGCACATTTACCTAAAAATGAACGAACAGAAATACCTGTTAAAAATGTACTAAAAGAACGAGGCAAGGAAATATCTGTACAATTTTTATTTTCACTTTCACCTAACGATTTGGTATATGTACCAACCAATGAAGAACTAGAAAACTCTGAAACAGTTAATTTCAAGAACTTAACTAAAGAGCAAGTTGAGAGAGTATATAAAATGGTGAGTTGCACTGGAAGTAGAATGTATGCAATACCTTTAAATGTAGCAAAGTCAATTCAGAATAAATTTGAGTTTACAAGTTTAAATAAATTAGAATTTGATTTATTTGGAAATTCTTTAAAAGTAAGGTGCTGGAAACTAAAAGTAGACAGGTTGGGTACTATCATAAAAGTAGAAAAGTAAATTTTACACCTACTAGGTTTTTAAAACCTAGTAGGTGTTTATAAAACCTAATTGATATATACTTAAAGATAATAATCATATTTTTTAAACCAATAGGTATTTGCTAAAGCCTAGTAAAAAGTTTCTTAAAAAATAGTTATGTATAAAGGAAAAAACAATTATTATGAAACTTGTTCCTCTTGAAGCATCATATTACTATCATTTTTTTAATAGAGGAAATAACAAAGAATGTATTTTTATTGAAGAAGCTAATTATAGCTACTTTTTAAAATTAGTTAAAAAATACATAGTACCTATTGCTGAAATTTACAGTTATTGTTTATTGCCTAACCATTTTCACTTAATTATTAAAATTAAGGAAAATAAAGAACTACCTAAGTCAATAAAACTTCACCAAGTTTTTTCTAATTTGTTTAATGCGTATACCAAAGCATTTAATAAAAAGTATCATAGGACAGGAAGTTTATTTCAAAAACACCCAAAAAGAATTAAAATAGTAAGTCAAGAGTATCTTAAAAATTTAATTGTGTATGTAAATACCAATCCAACTCATCATTCAATTTTAAATTATTCAGTCTATAAATTTTCATCGTACAAAGCGCTTATTTCTAGGCAACCAACATTAATAATGAGAGATGAAGTTATTAATATGTTTTATGATACAGAAAACTTTAAAGCTGTTCTTTACAAAAAAAGAGTAAATATAGAACTTATAAAGGAATTGTTATTAGAATAATAATACACCTACTAGGTTTTAAAAACCTGCTAGGTGCTATAAAATAATAAATACAATGATAAAAAGAACGTTATTTTTTTCAAATCCAACTTATTTAAGCACCAAAAATAAACAAATAGTTATTAGTTATCCAGACAAGGAAAAAGAAATTAAAACTGTTCCTTTAGAAGATGTGGGGCTTTTGGTGTTAGAAAATCAACAAATAACCATAACCAATGGATTGTTATCAAAGTTGATAAAAAATAATGCAGCAATTATAAATTGTGATGAATTTCATTTACCAATAAGTTTATTACAACCCTTAGTTGGGCATAGTGAACAAACTGAGCGGTATAGACACCAATTAAATGCAAGTATTCCTTTAAAAAAGAATTTATGGCAACAAACCATAAGTGCTAAAATTACCAATCAGGCAAATCTATTAGACCAATTCAAAATACCAAACCGTAAAATGTATAAATGGGCAAGTGAAGTTAAAAGTGGCGATGCAGAAAATCATGAAAGTAGAGCAGCGGTATATTATTGGAAACAGCTATTTGATATTCCAAACTTTACCAGACACCAACACGGTTCTGCTCCTAATAACTTATTAAACTACGGTTATGCCATTTTAAGAGGTATTACAGCAAGAGCCTTGGTAAGTACTGGTATGTTACCCAGTGTGGGTATTTTTCATAAAAATAAATACAATGCCTACTGTTTGGCTGATGATATAATGGAACCTTACAGAGTATATGTAGATGTATTGGTGTTTGAAATTATGAAATCGGGTGTTGCTATTGAAGAATTAACAACCACCTTAAAAATGGAGATATTACAATTGCCTACTGTAAATGTACATATAGATGGAAAAAACAGTCCTTTATTAATTGCTATGAGCAGAACTACCAATAGTTTATACCAGTGCTTTACAGGTGAAAGTAGAAAATTACTGTACCCAAGGTATAAAAAAATGTAAAAGATGTATTTAAAAAGAACAAAAAAATATGGGACATTTCTCAAGATTCAATCAATATAGAATTATGTGGGTACTTGTATTTTTTGATTTACCAACTGAAACTAAAAAGGAGCGAAGAGCAGCAGCTCAATTTAGAAAACAATTATTAAAAGATGGGTTTACCATGTTTCAATTTTCTATTTATATGCGGCATTGCCCAAGCAAGGAAAATGCCGAAGTACATGTAAAACGTGTAAAAATAAATTTACCCAAGCTAGGAAAAGTAGGGATTTTACAAATTACCGACAAGCAATTTGGTATGATGGAGCTATTTTTAGCACAAAAAATAACTGAAGTTGAGCAACCTGTGCAGCAACTTGAACTTTTTTAGGAGGTTGAGCATAGTTGAAACCACTAATAATTAGAATTGTAATTCTTGTGAATACAACATTGTTTTTTATAAAAAGCTAGTTGTTTTGCTAATTCTAATGGAACTGTAACACTCTGGGTGTCAGTTTTTTAATAACCGACACCCTGCGAATGCTAAGTAAAAATACAAATCTGAAAGCAATTCACAACAAGGAGATTGAATATGGTGATCTGTAAATTCCTGCGAATGCTAAGTAAAAATACAAATCTGAAAGCAATTCACAACGGTGTTACATTATTAAACCAAGTATCTAATCCTGCGAATGCTAAGTAAAAATACAAATCTGAAAGCAATTCACAACAACCTTAGAAGAATACTTAAAAATTCCTCACCTGCGAATGCTAAGTAAAAATACAAATCTGAAAGCAATTCACAACCAACAATTTACATACTTAAATATTTAAAATCCTGCGAATGCTAAGTAAAAATACAAATCTGAAAGCAATTCACAACTATCCTTTTGCGATATCGTAGTCTTAGCTTCCTGCGAATGCTAAGTAAAAATACAAATCTGAAAGCAATTCACAACTGTTTAGCTTTAGAACCTCTCAATCCTCGCCCTGCGAATGCTAAGTAAAAATACAAATCTGAAAGCAATTCACAACTCTATTGCACTTGCTTCTTTTAAATGATGTCCTGCGAATGCTAAGTAAAAATACAAATCTGAAAGCAATTCACAACTAGTAAACAGGTATCATATTAGTTTTATACCCTGCGAATGCTAAGTAAAAATACAAATCTGAAAGCAATTCACAACGCCAACTAATTGCATCAACACTAACTAAATCCTGCGAATGCTAAGTAAAAATACAAATCTGAAAGCAATTCACAACGGTATGGCATCTTTATTATCTTTCACTTTACCTGCGAATGCTAAGTAAAAATACAAATCTGAAAGCAATTCACAACTAGAAGAAACCCAAAAAGATACGGTTTTATCCTGCGAATGCTAAGTAAAAATACAAATCTGAAAGCAATTCACAACGGGAATTTATAGAGCTTTTTTGTGATTACCCTGCGAATGCTAAGTAAAAATACAAATCTGAAAGCAATTCACAACCTACAACTATGTCTTTAATCAAGATATAAGCCTGCGAATGCTAAGTAAAAATACAAATCTGAAAGCAATTCACAACTGTCGCAATCCTTCGCTATGTCGGCTGCTACCTGCGAATGCTAAGTAAAAATACAAATCTGAAAGCAATTCACAACTCCGTTAGGTATTGAACTTGCAACTACCTTCCTGCGAATGCTAAGTAAAAATACAAATCTGAAAGCAATTCACAACGGTGTTAACGAAGAAATAACAATCGAAAATCCTGCGAATGCTAAGTAAAAATACAAATCTGAAAGCAATTCACAACACAATTCAGCAACTAAATACTCTACAAAACCCTGCGAATGCTAAGTAAAAATACAAATCTGAAAGCAATTCACAACTAGTTGGTAAGAGCACCATCAAAGCCTGTTCCTGCGAATGCTAAGTAAAAATACAAATCTGAAAGCAATTCACAACGGTGTTACGGGAAGTGTAATAGGTGGAACGCCTGCGAATGCTAAGTAAAAATACAAATCTGAAAGCAATTCACAACTAAAAATGGAACTAAATTTCATAGAATTTTCCTGCGAATGCTAAGTAAAAATACAAATCTGAAAGCAATTCACAACTCTTTATTAGTTTATTGATTTCTTCTTCACCTGCGAATGCTAAGTAAAAATACAAATCTGAAAGCAATTCACAACGTTCTCTAACTCCTATACTTTCTTCAGGGACCTGCGAATGCTAAGTAAAAATACAAATCTGAAAGCAATTCACAACAGGTCGTCTTATTGATTCCTGTATCAATTTCCTGCGAATGCTAAGTAAAAATACAAATCTGAAAGCAATTCACAACGATTTTATTTCTTTGTATAAAAACAGAGTCCTGCGAATGCTAAGTAAAAATACAAATCTGAAAGCAATTCACAACTGTTATATATTTTATTACATACGTTCTTTTCCTGCGAATGCTAAGTAAAAATACAAATCTGAAAGCAATTCACAACTCTATTCACGTCAAATTAAAATACCAAATTCCTGCGAATGCTAAGTAAAAATACAAATCTGAAAGCAATTCACAACAGGTCTTTAAACGAAAAGAAAAAATTAAATCCTGCGAATGCTAAGTAAAAATACAAATCTGAAAGCAATTCACAACTCTATTGCACTTGCTTCTTTTAAATGATGTCCTGCGAATGCTAAGTAAAAATACAAATCTGAAAGCAATTCACAACGGGATGCTATTAAATTAATCGTAAAAGTAACCTACAAATGCTACCTAAAAATACAATTTTGAAACCGATTTTAAGAGGTTCAGTGAAAACTAAAAAGATATAAAATAATTAGTTAAACTATTTAAATTTATTGTAAATGGATACCTGCCTCCGCAGGTATGACAGCAAGAAGTAATGAGTCTCGTTTCACTACGATGCACTAAATGAGGTTTATCTTCCTATTGGATGTGGTTTATCTTCAAGAAATAATGGATTATCTCTTGAAGATAATTAAAAAAGTTGTACAATTATTTATATATTAATTGTACAATTAATTTTAAAATAGTGTAGAATTATTTTGTGAAAAAAGTACTATTTTTACAGGGTTGCAAAAATGATTAAAACAGGAACTAAAGCTTAACTTTAAATAAAATTACAAATTGATTGACTGAATTAAATAGGTTTTAGCGATTAGTTATTAACAATTTTTAAGTACTTATATTTTTAATAAAAACACTAAATAACACAATGGCCATACGTTACAGAATTACCAAGTGAACCAATAATATAAACCTTGCTAAAGATAGTAACTATATTATGCAAGCTGTTTCTACAGGGACTATAGATTCTAGAAGGTTAAGCAAAGAAATTAGTATGGAAAGCACGTTAAGCCCTACTGATGTTCATGCTGTATTATTTGCATTAGGTGAAAAGTTGCAATTTCATTTACTTGAGGGAAAACAGTAGACCTTGAAAATATTGGCAAATTAAAATTAGGGTTTAAGAGCAAGGCAGAAGAAGCCCCTTTAAAACTCAACCCAAAGAGAAGTATTTTAAAATACCATTTAAATTTTCAGCCGTCAATTTTTATAAAGCGCCTACTTAAAAAAGGGGTTATGACCTATAAAGAGGGGAGTAGAAGTAGAGAGTAGTAAATGGTTATTGGTTATAAACCTGAGCTCGATATAGTAATAAATACAATAGCTAATAACTAGAAGTTTAAAGATGTAGTCATTGCGAATTTTACTTTTTTCAAGTAAAATGTGGCAATCTAACAATCAAGAAACAGATTGCCACTGTCGTACCTCCATCGCAATGACGTAAACGATTAACAATTAATAAACAGATTGCCACAGTTTTTTCAAAACTTCGGAAAACTGTCTTTGCTAGGAGTGTACGACGAAGCAATCTCATTCTAAAGCAACAGATTACTTCATTTCACTGCGTTTCATTCGTAATGACGTAAACGATTGACAATCAATTAGTATTAAATTCTCTTCCGAAAATCACTCGAACTAACGAAAAATAAGTCATTAACCCATAAAGTGTGTAGCATATAGAAAACTTTTGACAATTAAAATAAACACTTCGACAAGCTCAGTGTGACAACACGTAAACAATTTCAATTACACCCAACGAATTATTTTTTAAATTTTATCTTTCAATAGTTTAATTTCATCACGTAATTTTGCTGCTGCAATAAAATCGAGTGTTTTGGCAGCTTCTTCCATTTGTTTTCGTTTTTCACGAATTCGTTTTTCAATTTCAGGTTTTGATAAATAAGCCAATTCTTCTTCAGCAGCCATAGATTCGGTAGCGTCATAATGATAAGAAGCGCCAGTATTTTTGGCTAAGGTATTTTCAATACTTTTAGTAATTTGAGTAGGCGTAATGTTGTTAGCAGTGTTATAAGCAATTTGTTTTTCACGTCTTCTTTCAGTTTCATCAATGGTAAGCTGCATACTTTTTGTAATTTTATCAGCATACATAATTGCTTTTCCTTCTACATTTCTTGCTGCTCTACCAATAGTTTGTGTAAGTGAACGATGTGAACGTAAAAAACCTTCTTTATCTGCATCTAAAATGGCTACTAATGATACTTCAGGCAAATCCAACCCTTCACGCAACAAGTTTACACCAATAAGCACATCAAATAAACCTTTTCGTAAATCTGCCATAATTTCAACACGTTCTAATGTATCAACATCAGAGTGAATATAACGACAACGAATTTGAATTCTACTCAAATATTTTGTCAATTCTTCAGCCATACGTTTGGTAAGTGTTGTTACTAAAGTTCGTTCATCTTTTTCAACTCTTACTTGAATTTCTTCAATTAAATCATCTATTTGGTTGATGCTTGGTCGCACTTCAATTTCTGGGTCTAGTAAACCTGTTGGTCTAATTACTTGTTCAACAAAAATACCTTCTGTCTTTTGTAATTCATAATCGGCAGGTGTAGCACTTACAAAAATTACCTGATTTTGAATTTCTTCAAATTCATCAAATTTTAAAGGACGATTATCCATTGCTGCAGGTAATCTAAAACCAAATTCTACCAAATTTTCTTTACGCGATCTATCTCCGCCATACATTGCATGAACTTGAGGAACTGTTACGTGACTTTCATCAATAATCATTAAATAATCATCTGGAAAATAGTCTAGTAAACAGAAAGGTCTGCTTCCTGGTTCACGACCATCTAAATAGCGAGAATAATTTTCAATTCCACTGCAATAACCTAATTCACGAATCATTTCTAAATCAAACTCTGTACGTTCTTTTAAGCGTTTGGCTTCTAAATGTTTACCAATTTCTTTGTAATAATCATACTGTTTCATTAAATCTTCCTGAATCGCATGAATTGCATTTTGCAACACATCAGGAGAAGTTACAAACAAGTTAGCAGGATAGATATTTAATTGTTCAAATTTTTCTACAATTTGGTTATTTTCAACATCAAAACTTTCTATTTCTTCAATTTCATCACCAAAAAAGTGAATTCTATACGCGTGTTCACCATAAGATGGATACACAGTTATAGTGTCGCCTTTTACTTTAAAAGTACCGCTGCTTAATTCGGTTTCAGTTCTAGAATATAAACTTGTAACTAGTTGGTGTAAAAATTTGGTACGAGAAATTTCTTCATTTACTTTAATGGAAATGATATTTTTTTTGAATTCAACTGGATTCCCAATCCCGTAAATACAAGAAACTGAAGCAACAATAATAACATCTCTTCGTCCTGAAAGTAGTGCCGATGAAGCACTAATTCTTAGTTTTTCTATATCCTCGTTTATAGATAAATCTTTTTCAATATAAGTTCCGGTTGTAGGTAAATAAGCTTCAGGTTGGTAATAATCGTAATAGGAGACAAAATATTCTACGGCATTATTTGGGTAAAATTGTTTAAACTCTGAATATAATTGTGCCGCCAACGTTTTATTGTGTGCTAAAACAAGTGTTGGTTTTTGAACTTCTTCAATCAAATTTGCAACGGTAAATGTTTTACCGGAACCTGTTACACCTAATAATGTTTGGTATTTTTCATTAGTTTGAATACCTTTTACTAGTTGTTTTATAGCTTCTGGCTGATCGCCAGTTGGTTTAAAATTTGATTCTAATTTGAATTGCATAGTGCAAAAATAATGTAATTTTAGTTGCTAAATTATATAGTATGAAATGTATTTCTAAATGTATCGTATTTAGTTAATGGTAGGCAAAAAACATTTTGAAGAAAAATGAATTAACGTCTAATTAAACTAAAATGACCTTTTAGAACTCTACCAT
>Ga0209345_10004622_pt1 | contig 13188 bp, 9 predicted proteins | sample Cruoilmetagenom7_FD_187294 | JGI IMG/M metagenome (GOLD analysis project Ga0209345, IMG submission 187294) | Oil polluted marine microbial communities from Coal Oil Point, Santa Barbara, California, USA - Sample 7 (SPAdes) (version 2) | ecosystem: Environmental > Aquatic > Marine > Oil seeps ...
AAATCTGAAATACATCGGGATGCCCATTGGCGGAATCTGTACAGGGCAGGTGTACCTGGGAGGTGACGGACAACTCTGGTACTGGGACATCTTTAATGTTCCCATGCTGAACCCGGGGAACGAAGGAGGATATCGCTATTATATAAATCCATTGGCACAGGAGAAAGTACTGGAAAATGGCTTTGCGCTGACCATCAAGCAGGGAAACCTGATTTACCACCGTGCCTTAAACCAGAGCGGCTTCATAGAAATTCGTTTCGAAGGAGAATACCCGCTTGGGAAGGTATATTATGAGGACCCGGCTCTTCCGGTTTCAGCCACCCTGACAGCCTATTCCCCCTTTATTCCCACCGATGCAGATGATTCGGGACTGCCGCTTACGGTGCTGGAATACACCATTACCAATATCCACGATTCATCGATAGAGCTTGAAATCAATGGCTGGCTCCAGAATATGTCGTGTTTCTTCAAAGGAAAAGGAAAAGATGGACAACATTCTAACAGAATAGAAAAAGGGGATGGATTTACACGCCTGATTTGCGAAAGTGGCGATCTTCACCAGAACGATTTGCCCGATTGGGGGAGTATGTCATTAACCCTGCTGGAGGATGGCACTGCATCTGCCAAAGCCATCCATCAGAATGGCTTACCCATGTTTTTCACAGACGAAGAATGTAAAACAGCAAGTACGAAACTGGGAGAAAAGCTGGTGGGAAGTGTTTCGGGTAAAGTAAGCCTGGCCAAAGGGGAGAGCAAGACATTCACCTATTTGCTTTCCTGGCATTTTCCGAACATACATCTGGGCAAAGAGGCGCATCACTGGAAGAATAAGGAGAATCTAAGACATTATTACAATTCCAGGTTTAAGAATGCCTCCGAGGTTAGCTCCTATGTGATCGAAAAGCCCGGCTTATTGGATAATACAAAAAAATGGCACCATTGCTGGTACTCATCTTCGCTGCCAGACTGGTTTCTCGACCGCACATTTTTGAATGTCAGCACTCTGGCCACCAATGCCTGTGTAAGATTTGATGATCTTACCGATGATCCGGATAACGAGGGACGATTTTATACCATGGAAGGAGTGTACCTGGGCCACGGGACCTGCACCCATGTGTTTCATTACGAACAGGCGCTGGGACGAGTATTCCCGGATCTGGCCAGACAATTAAGGGAACAAATAGATCTCGGACTATCCTATCAAGAGAACGGAATAATACAGTACAGAAGTACGGAATACGCAGGGATGGGACGACAGGATGGACGCGATTACGCTGTGGATGGACATGCCGGCACAATAATGCGAATCTACCGCGAGCACACCATGGCCCCTGACAATACCTTTTTGGCGGAAAACTGGCTGAAGATCAAGCAAAGTATGCAGTACATGATTGATCACGACAAGGAAAAAACCGGCAAAGCTGACGGAATTCTTGAGGGTGTCCAGTACAATACTCTGGACCGGATCTGGTATGGAAAGATCACCTGGATCAGTGGCATGTACGCTGCGGCCTTAAAAGCGGGAGCTGCCATGGCAGCAGAAATGGGGGATAGACCTTTTGAAAGAAGCTGCTCAAGAATCGCAGATCTAGCTTATGAAAATATCCCGGCGGAATTATTCAATGGGGAGTATTTCATTCAGAAGCTGGACAAAGAACACCCGGAAGCACCCAACACAAATATGGGTTGCCATACGGACCAGTTGCTGGGACAATACTGGTCAACCCAGGTGGGACTGGGAGATATTCTACCCGACGATAAAGTGAAAACTGCCCTTCGGTCTATCATGAAATACAACTTTGTGGACCATTACGGGAGCTATCTGGAGCATGCTGATATACCTATCAGTCGCTGGTACGCCAATGATGATGAACCGGGCATCATCGTGTGTACTTTTCCCAAAGGCGGCGCGGATTTAGCACCCGGAAAAATTAACAACGAATGGGAAAAACTGGTGGTCGGTTATTTCAGCGAGGTCTGGACCGGACAGGAACATCATCTTGCTGCCACACTTATCGCAGAGGGAATGCCTGATGATGCCCTGAAAGTTGAAAAGGCTGTGAACACACGTTATTCACCCGAAAGAAGGAATCCATATAACGAGATAGAATACGGAAATCATTACACGCGTGCCATGAGCGGATATGCGCCCTTTGTTTCTGCCAGTGGCTTTACCTATCACGGCCCAAAAGGAGAGCTCGGTTTTAATCCCGCCATTCATCCCGAGGATTTCAGCTCAGCCTTTATTACAGCTCAAGCCTGGGGTACCTTTGCACAAGAGATAGATCAAAACAAACAAATCTGCTCCATTCAGCCTGAGTATGGAAATCTGTACTTAAAGGAGATTCACCTCAACAAAGTATTGAATACCAAGGTGAATTCTGTGGAGCTTACTCTTGATGGGAGAACTTTAAAGACAAAAATAAAGGCAAGAGGAAAAGAACTTTCACTGGAATTTGCACCTCTGAATCTTGAGAAAAATCAGAAATTGGAAATAATAATAAACTAATTGAACCGGACCAATCAAATTGAGAAGGGATAAAATCCCAGGGCCTCATCAAAAAAGGCTGCAATATTTTCCGCAGGGGTTCCTGCCTGGATAAAATGGGAGGGTCCACAGAGGTAGCCGCCCTTTTTACCCAATATTGAGATCAGCCTTCTGCATTCTGCCCTGACCTCTTCAGTGCCACCGAAGGGCAGAACCTTTTGAACGCACATTCCTCCTTCAAAACAAAGCCTGGAACCGAACTTATCTTTCAGATCCCGCGGATCCATATTCGCTGCACTGAATTGTAAGGCCTGGAGTACGTCGATACCCATGTCCATCAGTCCGGGGACGGCTTCTGATACTGCACCATCCGTATGATAAATGACCCTGGCGTCCATATTATGAATCATCTCATTGATCCTGACATGATAGGGTTTGATGAACTCCTCCCACATATCCAGCGATAAAAGCAGGCCATCTTGCTGTCCTATATCGTCGGCTGTAAAAACCATATCAATCTCCCCCCGGCACCGTTTCAGGATCTCATAAAAATAGTCTGTGAAAAACGTGGTCACCCTGTCCATAACAAAATGTATCAGATCAGGCTGGAGCAACATGTCCTCGAATGCCTGCTCTAATCCGCGCATGTACCACGAGGTTTCAAAAAGGTTGGCATTGGCCAGTACAATGGCCTGGTGGCTTTTCTTACGAAGCTGCCTGATCTCCCCCACCCTTGCTTCCACATCCATATCCCTGACCCTGGGGTAGGCATATTGCCGGATTTCCTGCAAGGTCTCCATGTCCCGGAGCGGATAATGGACAATTTCACTATAGCTACCTGCTCCATAAGAGACCATTTTACGGGCCACCCCCCACATATCCAGCTCCTGGTCAAAATCGCCCGTTACCCAGACCTCCGCCACATCCAGGAAAGAGTCTATATAGGATGCTGCATCGATTCCCCTGTCCTTCCGGAGAAACTCATCCAGTGCCTGCATGGCTGGTGGATTAATACCCCCGCACACTATGGCAATGGGGATACGGTCTGTTTCCCGGTGATCCAGTGCAGCCAGTACCCGTTCTCTTGAGGTCATTTCAGTCATAATAAATCATTGGCAATCCAGTTGAATAAGTTGAGCTTTGCTATTTTTGAGAGGAACTGAGTGAATAGGGAACCGTTTCCGGTAAGGCACCCCAGGCTTTATTCGCCTTGTCTGCCATCTCAAATTCCAATTTCCCTCCACTTTGAATATCGTCAAAGCGAATATAGTTGTTCCTGTATGCCTCCCCATTCAGCCGGGTAGATTGAATGTAGAAGTTCGCCCCGGTATTTTGTTCTGCAGTTATGGTAAACTGGTTACCGTTCTCCAGGTTCAAAACCGCCCTTTTAAATAGCGGGCTACCTATCACATACTGATCGGTAGCAGGGGCTACCGGGTAGAAGCCAAGTGCACTGAACACATACCAGGCAGAGGTTTGCCCGTTGTCTTCATCCCCGCAATACCCATCCGGAGTGGCCGCATAAAGCTGTGTCAGCACTTTCCGGATCAACTGCTGGGCTTTATAAGGGACACCTGCATAATTGTAGAGATAGATCATATGCTGGATGGGCTGGTTCCCATGGGCATAATTGCCCATATTCACGATCTGCATCTCCCTAATCTCGTGAATGGTAAACCCGTAGTAAGAATCATCAAAAACAGGTGGCATTTCAAAAACCGTATCCAGCTTTTCAACAAATGCTTCCCTGCCACCCATCAGATCGATCAGTCCCTGTACATCATGAAATACCGACCAGGTATAATGCAGGCTGTTGCCTTCGGTAAAGGCATCCCCCCACTTCAGTGGGTTAAAGGGAACCTGGAACGAACCGTCTTCATTTTTACCACGCATCCAACCGGCCAGGGGATCATAAACATGTTTATAATTCAGCGACTGCTCATAATATCTTTGGGCTATTTCTTCTTTTCCCAGTTTCTGGGCCATCCTGGCAATGGTGAAGTCTGCATAGGCATATTCCAGAGTGCGGGCGACATTCTCATTGATGCCCACATCATAGGGGACATACCCGAGCCTGTTATAATAATCCAGGCCTTCTCTTCCAACCGATCTGACAGGCCTTCCCTCTTCCTCCAGGGCATTCTTCAGGATAGCTTCGAACAGGATATCTGCATCCTTGTCTAAAGAACCCTTCAAAAATGCATCAGCGATGATGGGGGCCGAATTGGAGCCGATCATACAATCCCTGTGCCCGGGACTGGCCCATTCCGGCAACCATCCCGATTCCCTGTAGGTGTTGGCCAAACCCTCCATGATTTGTCCGTTTAAGGTGGGATACATCATATTAAAAAAGGGATAGACCGCCCTGAAGGTATCCCAGAAACCATTGTCGGTGAACATATACCCTGGCCGGACCTCCCCGTTATAGGGACTGTAATGCACTACTTCGTTCTTCTCATTGAGTTCATAAAACTTTCTTGGGAACAGGAGCACCCGGTACAAACAGGAATAAAATGTTTTTATATGGTCCAGATCGGGATCCTCGATGACAATCTTGCTTAATTCAGTTTCCCATGCATTTCGTGCCTTCTCCTGTGTTTCCAAAAATGAATCGTGCCCGATCTCCCTGGAAAGGTTTAATGCGGCCTGTTCGGGACTTATAAAGGAAGAAGAGACTTTGACATGAACAGTCTCCCCTTTCCTGGTAGCAAATCCTACGATGGCACCCACGTGCTGGCCCTCACTACTTGTGCTGTTTTCCTCAAACTTCCATTGATCTCCCCAGGTATGCATGATTTCGAAGTCCCGGTCAAATTCAGCCACGAAGTAATTGTGGAAGTTTTCTGGAACACCGCCGCTATGGTTTCTGCAGTACCCTGTAATTCTGCGCTTTTCAGCATCAATAGAAACCATGGATCCTTTAAAAAATCCATCCAGGAGTATGTAGGAGGAATCCGATTCGGGAAAAGTAAATTGAAAATGGGCCGATCGCTCGGTGGGTGTCACTTCGGCCACCACATCATAATCTGCCAGGTAGACCCTGTAATAATAGGGTTTGACTGTTTCGGCCTTATGTGAAAACCAGGATGCCCTTTCATTCTCTTCGTATTTCAGTTTCCCGGTGACTGCCATAAGGGAAAAAGCTGCATAATCATTGATCCAGGGGCTGGGCTGATGGGTCTGCTTGATCCCTCTGATTTTATTGTCACCGTAGTTGTAGGTCCATCCATCCCCCATTTTTGAGGTCATGGGTGTCCAGAAATTCATGCCCCAGGGGGTGGCAATGGCCGGGTAGGTGTTTCCATTGGAGAGGTTGAATTTAGAGTCGGTCCCCATTAATGGATTAACATAATCAACCAGAGCAAGAGGAATGGGATCCTGTTCCGCCCCGCCTGGTTTACAGGACAAACAAACAATGGTCAGGAATATTCCTGTGACTATTTTACCTTTCATGCCGGTTTTTCATTTTTTAGGGCCAGACAGTGGCCCTGAATAAGCCTTAAAGATAAACATATCCTTCCTTTCTTTCTATGGCCATTCATTTGTGGAATACCTATTCCCATTGACAGGAAAGTATATATAGCTTAGATTTACGGTATGAAACTTGATAAAAGGGCTTTTGCCCTAGCGACCGGGATCCTGTTGGGTACCGCAATATTCGTCATAACATTCGTGTTTGTCCTGTTCGATTACGAGGGACAGGAGCTAAGAAAACTACAGGGTCTGTTTTTTGGTTATTCCGTCACCTGGTGGGGAGCTTTTTTAGGCTTATTGTGGGGATTCATTTACGGAGTTATTGGCGGCTGGCTCTTTGCCTGGATTTACGAGAAACTAAACAGGGCAGATTGATCCCTAATCCTACCATGGCAATGGGCAAGCTATCTGTATCCTGGCGATCCAGTCCTTGAGCACACTCCCTCCCGAGGTCATCTCTATCATACAAAGTCTCTGGCCATCCAGCGGAAATAGTTGAGAACATAATGGAGAATTAGCTGTTAGTTTACCATTATGTACAAATTATAAAGTGATGAAAGATATGAACTGGACAATGAAAAATATAGGCGATCTGAGTGGGAAAGTGATTATCGTGACAGGAGGAAATAGCGGGCTTGGGTATGAGTCAGTGAAGGCATTTGCCAGAAAAGGTGCCACAGTTATTCTTGCCAGCCGGTCCCTGAAAAAGGGGGAAGAGGCGAAGGACGAAATCTTAAAGGATATTCCCGAAGGAAAAATAGAGGTGATGCAGCTTGACCTGGGCGACCTGGATTCTGTAAAGAGCTTTGCTGACGCATATAAAAAGGAACATAAGACTCTGGATGTTCTGCTGAATAATGCCGGAATAATGATGACTCCCTACTTCACCACCAAAGACGGATTTGAAGGACAACTGGGAACCAATCACCTGGGGCATTTTACACTTACGGGCAGCTTGCTGGACCTGCTGCTGAAAACAGAAGGTGCCAGAATAGTGAATGTTAGCAGTGGAGCCCACAAACAGGGCGAAATGGATTTCGCTAATCTCCAATTCGAAAATGGCAAAGATTATTCGCCCATGAAAGCATACGGGCGCTCAAAGCTTGCCAACCTTCTGTTCACTTATGAACTGCAAAGAAAACTGGAAGCAGCAAAAAAGGATACTATTTCCATAGCAGCTCATCCCGGAGTAGCAACGACCAACCTGGTCCGTCATATGGAAGGCAGGCTCCTATTCAAAATACTTAATCCACTGTTCAAAAGAATGGCCCAGGATGCAGCCATGGGTGCTTTGCCCCAGGTCCGGGCATCTGTCGATCCCGAAGCCAAAGGAAGTGAATACTATGGACCGGAGGGAAAAAGGGAATGGAAAGGATTTCCTGTACTGGTCCCATCCAATGAGGCATCCCATAGCCTCGAGGATGCCGCAACATTATGGGAGGACTCTGAAAAACTGACGGGGGTGAAATTTGATCTCTAAATTATAAAGATGCAAAAAACAAAATCGTTCACATTTCTGGCAATTTTCATCTTTGCCTTGCTCGGATTAGAAAGTTTCGGACAAATACCACTCTTCGATGGCCATAGTCTGAATGGCTGGTATACCTTTCTCCAGGATCGTGGGCGCGACAATGATCCCAAAGAGGTGTTTACAGTGGCAGATGGAATGATCAGGATCTCAGGAGAGGAATGGGGCTGCATCACCACCCACAAGGAATATGAAAACTATAAAATTGTTCTGGAGTATAAGTGGGGTGATTTAAGCTATGCGCCGAGACTGGAAAATGCCCGGGATTGCGGCTTATTGTTGCATTCTCAGGGCGAAGATGGGGGATCCCAGGGGATATGGATGCATTCCATAGAATGTCAGATCATCGAGGGAGGCACAGGAGATTTTATTGTGGTTGGAGACGGAAGCGATAGATTTCAGCTTACCAGCAATGTGAGATCCGACACCCAGGGCAATCACTTCTATTCCCCGGAGGATGGGCACCCTGTTACCATCAATCAGGGACGTATCAACTGGTACGGGCGCGATCCGGAGTGGAAAGATATACGTGGCTTCCGGGGTAGACAGGATATTGAGAAAGCCGCCGGAGGATGGAACACCCTGGAATGCCTTGTCTCTGAGGACCAGATCACCGTATACCTGAACGGTACCCTGATGAACAAAGCCACAGCTGTCAAACCCACCCGGGGACGCATCCAGATTCAATCGGAAGCCGCCGAGATATTCTTTCGGCGCGTGGAGTTAACCCCTCTTCCTGCCAAATAAGCCCTTTCAGACAGGTGCAGCTGTGCCTGCCCTGCCCCCCCGTATATCTTGTAATTGCTCACGCCGGAAGACCTGATCGACCGGATGCATGCTGGTATGGCTTGGACTTCTGTAAACTGTGTAAACAATTTGACCTCAGGATTCCGAGGCTTCAGAATACATTCCGGATTGAAAGACCACCAGGTCCTTTTTGAAAGACTCCAGCAACAGATCGTAGCTCTCCTTTATTTTAGTCGCCTCAACCACATTGTTTGTGTCGAAGAGTTGAATCCATTCATCACTCCATTCTCCCTGCTGCCCCTGTCGAAGTTCAAATAAAGATTTTATCTTTTCATCCTGTTCCCATCCTGACCTGGATACAAAGCACAGGCGCATGAACTCCAGGTACCTGTTGCTTAGATCATCGGAAAACAAAGACGCATAAATATTCAAATCCTTATCCAGTTCCTTCTTGGATCTCAATATTTGAGGAGGACTAAGCTCGTTCCAGTTTCCCACATAACAAAAGAAGCAATAGATGTCATTTAGTTTTGGAATAAAGCGATCATAAAACTCCATTCGCTTCTCCACAATTTTTTGGTTTGTCCATTGTTTCTGATTCAGTTTTTTAAGAATCCTTTTAAATCGGATTGCCAGGATCACAATAACAACCGGACTAAGAACGGCCAGGACCATGGTTGCGATTTCCAGGCTTCTCCAGATCTGGTCATTTGCTTGAATTTCAGGTAAATTCATCATGCTATCCATTTTATTACTAGATTCGAAATTATCCTTACCCAGGAGCAGACATATTCGACTATCTCTATCAAAAACGGAGTCCTGGTATTTCCTAGTACGTATCCTGGACCATTGAGTTTGGTTTTCCGGCTATGGATGGCAATTCAGGGCAAAGTCAGACAGGGCAGAATTGATATTTGATCACTTTTTTATACATTGGCCAATATCTGAACAAATAGCTATTTAATTTGAAAGCAGCACGCTCCACCAATATTACTGCCAGTCGAACTAAAAGCTTCTGGCATTCAGTTCTTGGTGACGTAGATCAGATCGGATCGGAAAGATATTTTGTGACCATTACCTGCTTTGTTTCCTTCCTTTTTTTACTGGTGCTCTGCCTGGTTCATGTATTTATGAATCTAAAAATTGAACCTGCCCTGATCGCGGGAACAGGTTCGATCATCCTGCTGGGATTATATGGGATCGTCCGCTTTACAAATTGCCTCTTTATCCCCAAGATACTCTTATCCCTGGTGGGCCTCCTCTTACTTGATTTAACCTGGTATTCAAAGTTCCTGTCGAACGGACCCGTTTTATTCTTCATCTTAATCTTTGGTGCACTTGTATTATGGGTTTGGGAAGGAAAATCGCTCCTTCTTCTGTTGCTGGTATATTACCTCAACCTGGGAATGCTCTTTCTGATCGATCTGAACGCAGCTCCTGAATTGTTTGCATATCCCGAAGGACGGGTACGAAGTGTCGATATTTTCCTGAGCTTCACTCTATATTCAGCCTTGCTCATTATTTTGCTCTATGTAGTGAAACGGGATTTTACGCGAAAAAAGGAAAATGCCATCCGGTCAGACAACCTTAAATCGGCCTTCCTGGCAAATATGTCCCATGAAATTCGAACTCCCATGAATGCCATCGTTGGATTCAGCAACTTGCTAAAAGACGAAGCTGATCCTAAAGCGATTGCTCAATACATTGAAATCATTCAAAGAAACAGCAACAATCTAATGCATCTGATCGATGATATCCTGGATCTGTCAAAAATTGAAGCCGGTGTTCTGACACTTAAATATTCCAACCTCAGTGTCAAAGAGTTATTCGAAGAATTGATGGGTGTTTATCAGGCTGAACTTGATAATAAGGGAAAAGGTAAGGTTCATCTGTCTTATGAAATCCAGGAAAACGATTTTCTTACCTGTTCGGATCCATTTCGAGTGAAGCAGGTTCTGTCCAATCTTCTGAGCAACGCGGTGAAATTCACCTTTGAAGGAGAGATCAGATTAAGTTGCGAGAAAAAGAAGAATGAGCTAATCTTTTCCATATCAGATACCGGTTGCGGAATACCGGAAAAGAACCAGGATAAGATATTTGATCGCTTTTTTACCCAGAACAACAGGGGATTAAATAATTATGGCTCCGGTATAGGGCTTTCCATTTCGGAACGAATTGTCTCCCTGCTCGGAGGGAAAATCTGGTTCGAAAGTAATATCGACCTGGGATCTGTGTTCTACGTGTCTCTTCCTCACAGAATTGATGAATCGGATTCCAAAGAAACAACAGACACCTCCCCCGATCAGCAGAGGCATGAAAAGCTTCATCAACCTCTGGTCTTACTGGTGGAGGATGAAAAATCTAACCAGATATTAATTGAAAAGAAACTTGAAAATTACGATATAGAGCTGGCCTGTGTCTCCGACGGGTGGGCTGCCATTGACTATGTAGAACAGAATCCCCATATCAGGCTGATATTAATGGATCTGAAACTTCCAGGGCTGGATGGTTATGCAACTACCAGGTCCATTAAGGTCAAATACCCCCGATTACCCATTGTGGCACAAACGGCCTTTGCCATGGCCGGGGACCGTGAAAAAGCGCTGGCAGCCGGTTGTGATGAATACATCACCAAACCCATAGAATCTGAAGAGTTACAGAGAATTTTCTCCTGCTATCTTTAGAATGGAAGATTGCCAGCTCCATATTTCAGAAGCTTTTTTGTATAGATGGCTTTATTGGATCTCACGTACAGTATATATACTCCGGGCCACACATCTTCCAGCGGAAGAGCGATCGAGGCAGGAGAAGTGCAGGGATAAGTGCCTGAAGAAGTGCCGGGAGGAGAATATTCCCCGGCTTTCAGAAGGATCCCTGAACTGCTAAGCAGCTTATAGGATACAATATGCTCTCCGGCTAACTTCAGGCGAATTTCTGCATGATCCAGCACAGGATTTGGCAGGATCTCCAGATTCTCAGGGATACCTCCCCCGGGAATCCTTTCACTTGAATTGGTGCAATTACCCCCAAAATGGGAGCACATCCACAGGTAGGTGGCATTCCCGTACTGAAGGGTCGGGACACCTGCTATACCCTCCGTATATCCGTTCCAGGCATTAAAGGTCAGGGACTGACTGCCCAAATCATTGAAGACCTGGGTCTGCAGATCCCGCCAGGTCTGGGTGTTGCCATAGACCGGGGAGGATGGAAATACGATATGTGCGTCATAGCCCGGAGTGAGATCAAAAATCAGGGGGATTCCGGTGTTTTTCCAGGAGAGAAGATACGCTCTCTTCCAGGTAATTAAACTATTTTCATTACTCATACCTGTCCATATCTCCGGGAGAAAAAACTGGATGGCCAACACTGAGGCCTGTTGTGCCAGCCAGGATCCGGTGGATAAGGGAGTGGCTTTGAAGCTCCCGGGAGCATAGCTGTCGGGAGGCAGAATATCCAGTGCAAAGCCCACACGTATTCCTGCTTTATCAAACACTTCATCTGCCACGCGGTCAAATCCAGCTGCAAACTCCTGATCTGTGACCGACACCTTGTTGGAAGCCACATGGATGATGGACAGAAGGTAACGTTCCAGTCCGTTCTGGTCGTACACCCTGGCCCATTTAGAAGGCCACTGAGCATTTGCCGGATTCACCAGGTAGCGGTCCACCAGATCTTCGATCCTCGAAAGAAGCAAAGGAGCAGGATCGGCTATCGTTCCGGGGAAATCATCTGCAAAAATAAAACCATCGTGATGGTCCGTTGGAGCATAGGATTCAAGGTATGGGGCAACAAGGATCTGCTTTCCCAAAACGGCATTAAACAGTTCATCATGCGAAGCAGTGGATGATTGCATGGGTGACCAGTGCGCCCAGTTATCCGTACCGGGAAGCCCCCAGTAGGACATATGCACCAGGTTCACCCCGGCATCGATCATGGCCTCTACGGTAAAATCTCTGTTGGACTGGCTTTCGGACCAGCCCAGATGGCGGGCATCGCCTGGATGCAGGGTAAACAGGCCCCGGTTGTCTGAGGGATTGAAATCGTAAAACTGCACTCCATTCCGCCAGTTTCCGGGGAAGAAAAAAACACTTTTTATGGCTTCGTTCTCGAATCCCGGATTTGCTAGAAAACCCGGTTCCGGGTCCTGAGCATAAGCAGGCAATGAGAAACATATTGCTACTAATAATACTCCTGAGATTTTACGCATGGCTGGAAGTTAAACTTGCATGTTGAAATCATACTCCACACTTCCCTCAAGTTAAAAAAAAGAATTCAGAATTCTAAAAACTCCCGGAGTCCAGTAAGATCATCGGTATTGATCAGATCAACTCCGGCTTCCGATAATTCCCTCCAGAGGGCCTGACGTTCCTCCCCGGGTTGATCCGGGGTCGCCCAGAAACGGATTAACTGACCCTGTTCATGGGCCTGTTGCACATACAATCTAAGCTGAGCCCTCTCTTTTTCAGGCATTTCCCCACTCCCCCGCCAGGAGAAATATTTAGTCCAACGGTCGCTGATCAGAGGCATCACTTCCGGAGGGATTGCTTCCGTGAGATCTTGCATCCGTCCATCCACAAAGGCAAAGCGCTTAGTTTGCTTTCGCATATATTCGATGGGACGGTTCCCGGAAATAATTAGCATCACTTTACCCTCCACATAACCTTCCGGGGAAATTTGACATAGGATTTTCTGAAAATCCTTCAAAATGTGGTCCAGATGCCTGTAGGTGCTTTCTCCATTGTCCTTGATATCGACCAATAAAATAAGCGGGGTGCCCTGATCATAGCGGGTGAGCCGGTCTTCCTCGAAGCATTTCATCAAAGGATCCAGGTAGAGTGCCCGCAGCGTTCTTCCCGGCTGAATATCTCTCCTGTCATGTGCCACGTACAAGGAGTCGCCCCGAGAAAACACATCCGCCTCGATACTGCGGAATCCGTTCTCCAGGGCATCG
>Ga0209345_10004623_pt1 | contig 13187 bp, 14 predicted proteins | sample Cruoilmetagenom7_FD_187294 | JGI IMG/M metagenome (GOLD analysis project Ga0209345, IMG submission 187294) | Oil polluted marine microbial communities from Coal Oil Point, Santa Barbara, California, USA - Sample 7 (SPAdes) (version 2) | ecosystem: Environmental > Aquatic > Marine > Oil seeps ...
AGCCGAGGTTGGAATCGCCATGGGAACTGGGGCCGATGTCGCTGTTGAAAGTGCAGGCATCACCCTGCTCAAAGGCGACCTCGGCGGCATCCTCCGCGCCCGCAGATTGTCCGAGGCAACACTCAGCAACATCAAGCAGAACCTGTTCTTCGCCTTCGCTTACAACAGCGTCGGCGTACCAATTGCCGCAGGACTGCTCTATCCGATCACCGGAACCTTGCTGTCACCGATGATTGCGGCAGCGGCCATGAGCCTGTCTTCGGTGTCTGTCATCTCCAACGCGCTGCGTCTCCGGTCGGTCAAGCTTGACGCTTGACCTTCCAGCAGGTGGAAGTCTTATGAGTGGTTCAGATCGCAATGTAGCATCAAATCAGGGAGGCAGACATGAACATCGGTGAAGCGGCTGACGCGACCAGCCTTCCGGCCAAGACAATCCGTTACTACGAGGATATCGGCCTCATCAAGCCGGTTCGTGCAGCAAATGGCTATCGCGACTATGACGCCAACGATGTACATCGCCTGGCCTTCATTCAACGCTCCAGAAGCCTCGGCTTCACCATTGATGAATGCCGCTCACTTCTCTCGTTGTATGAAGACAAGGCGCGGGCCAGTTCCGATGTAAAGGCACTGGCACTGGAAAAGATCATTGAGATCGACCGCAAGCTCAAGGAGCTTAAATCCCTGCGCAGCACGCTCAAGACGCTGGCTGATCATTGCCACGGTGATGACCGGCCGGACTGCCCGATCATCGACGAGATTGCGGGGAGAAACCGATCATGAACACGCGCTCCATCGTTATTGCCGTTGCCGTGCTGGGTGCCGGTCTTCTGCTTTACCGCGTGCTCTCGCCGTCCGCTCCGATCGCGACCGGGGCCGCGCTGGCCCATGTTCAGGTTCCGGATCTGTCGCCAGGCGCCCAAGAGGGCGAAAGGCTGTTCAATCGATCGTGCGGTTCTTGTCACGGCACCAATGCGGCCGGGCAGGACGGAATTGCACCGCCATTGGTCCACAAGATCTACGAACCCAACCATCATGCGGACGCGTCATTCCACCTGGCAGCCAAGAATGGCGTGCGCGCGCATCACTGGCAATTCGGCAACATGCCGCCGGTTGAAGGCATTACCGATCCCGAACTCGACAGCATCGTTTTCTATATACGCGAGCTGCAGCGCGCCAATGGGGTGTACTAAGTTGATGTCCGGACCGGCGCACCAATATCGGAAACATCCTCACCGGTTTGTGAAGGGACCAACGCTTGCGCTGCAAGGTCTGTTGGGGCAACACTGTTTACGATGAAGAAATCCAATCGCCATCTACCCGGTCGCGGGCATGTGTTTGTGGTGTTGATGCTCGTATTTTCGAGCATTGTGCCGGGTGCTGTGCATGCTGCTGCGATGGCTGGATCGGCAGCCGTCAGCGGCGGAGTGCATCACATCGGCAATGGCGCCTCCGTTGACCATTCGATGATGAACCATCATCAGGCTGAGGATACTCATTCTGGTGCCGTTCAGGATCCGATGCAGACAGATCACGCCAACATGCAGGACCAGTGCTGCCCGATATCCTGCTCCTCTGCCCTCTGCTCGGTCGCCCCGTTGAGGGAAGCTGTTTTCATTCCCGACAGTTTTAAGATCACACCTCTGCCAGGCTTTGTCGTCACCACCATGGCTTTGCCGGAACGTCCTCCCCGCGCCTGAAGTGCAACTGCGCCCGTCATCGGGCTCCGTGGCCGGTTTCAATCGGCCAACCGCACTTCTATCGCAGTAGGACAATCATGTTTCGTACTCTCTTTGCGGCTGGAATGCCGCTGGTGCTCGCCGCTTGCACGGCTGCGGGCAGGCCTGCCGATATCTTGCCGGGCAGTTCTCCGGCGGATTCCGTCGCAGGCATTCGCAACACCCACCATCACACAGTTCTTGAGGGATACACCCATCGTGTGCCCGTGGATCCCAAACCCTGGCGTCAGCAAAATGATAGCCAGGCTCCCGGCGCGGGAGAAGGCTCATGAGGATCTCGCGAACAACCAGATCCATAGTGATCACGTCGTCGGCAGCCTTGGTCCTTGCCGGTTGCGTCAGCGATCAGGAGCTTGCCGGATTCTCGGCAAAAGAAGCCGGTTTTGGCGTCGTCGCAGCATCCGTCTCCACCAGCACCAAAGGCAAGGAAGCGGTCTGGCTTCAAAACAAGGACCAGGCAAAGGCGGTTTCCAAGCGCGTCCATGACCTGGTGCACACGAAAACCATCAATGCCGACACCGCTGTTCAGGTGGCGCTTCTCAACAACAAGGGTCTGCAGGCAGCCTATGCCGATATAGGCATGAACGCAGCAGAAGCCTGGCAGCAAAGCCTGCCAGAAAACCCAACGGTTTCAATCGGCCTGTTGGGGATTGGGGCGCCGGAACTTGGGGCCTATCGTGCCATCGAAGGAATGATTGCGGCCAACATCCTGTCGCTCGCGACGCGACGGGCACGTGTCGATATCGCAAATACGCGCTTCCGGCAGTCTCAGATGCGGGCGATCGATGCAACCTTGAAGCTTGCAAATGACACACGCCGGGCCTGGGTCAATGCCGTTTCGGCGTTCGAAACTGTCGCTTATCTCAATCAGGCCAAGGTTGCAGCCGATGCAGCGTCCGAGCTTGCTCAGAAACTTGGCGAAAGCGGTGCGCTTCCAAAGGGCGGTCAGGCGAGAGAGCACGCCTTCTATGCTGAACTGACCGGGCAGATGGCTGAAGCCCGGCTGGCGTCGCGGCTGGCCAAGGAAGAGCTCACACGGATCATGGGGCTTTGGGGAAGCGAGGTCGATTACTACGTCCCCGACAAGCTTCCGCGGCTGCCTCGCGGGGTTATCAGGAAAAACAGGATCGTGCAGGAAGCGCTTGAAAACCGGGTCGATCTTCGTGTCGCAAAACTCGAGCTGGAAGCCGTTGCCAAGAGCTATGGCCTCACTGAAGCCACACGTTTTGTCACGGATCTGGAGATCATTTCCGGCTTTGAAGCCGAACGTGAGATTGAGACCGAGTACGAAAATACCGGTGGTAATCTTGAGGAGAGCAAGACTCGGAAAACAGTGATTACGCCGCAGCTCGAACTGGAGTTCGTGATCCCGATCTTCGACAGCGGCAAGGCCCGGCTGCGCAAGGCCGAACTCGCCTACATGCAGGCGGCGAACCAGCTTGCCGAAAAGGCTGTCAACATCCGTTCCGAAGCACGATCCGCCCATACTGCCTACATCGCGACCCACGAGATAGCCCGGCACTACCTCAACGCCGTGGTCCCCTTGCGCACCACGATCGAGGCGGAGTCGCTGCTGACCTATAACGGCATGATCTCCAACACATTCGAACTCCTCGCCGACACCCGCGCCAAGATCGGAACCCTGATGTTGGCGATCAATGCCAAACGCGAGTTCTGGCTGGCCGATGTCAATCTGTCAGCGGCGATCTATGGCGGCGGAACCGGAGCAGGCAGCTCAGCTGCCGCACCATCCGTTGGCGACGCCGGCGGCGGCGGCCACTAACTTTCCGGAAAGGAAAAGACCATGATGAACAGACGTCAATTACTCGGCGCAAGCGCTGCCGGGGCGGCCCTTGTCTCCTCGACCGCCTGGTCGAAAACCACCAACATGGGACTGCCGGACGCAGCGCTTATGGAAAGCCCGCTGACCCAGGCACCGTTGATGCCATCCACCGGACCGGACTACAATCCGGTGGTCACGCTCAACGGCTGGACACTGCCGTTCCGGATGAACAGCGGGGTCAAGGAGTTCCATCTGGTGGCAGAGCCGGTGGAACGGGAACTTGCGGAAGGCATGACCGCCTATCTGTGGGGCTACAACGGCCAATCCATCGGCCCGACCATCGAAGCCGTGGAAGGCGACCGGGTCCGGATCTACGTCACCAACAAGCTGCCCGAACACACCACGGTGCATTGGCACGGGCTGATCCTGCCATCGGGAATGGACGGCGTGGGGGGGCTTTCCCATCCGGCGATCCCGCCCGGCAAGACCTACATCTACGAGTTCGATCTGGTGAAGTCGGGGACCTTCATGTACCACCCGCACGCCGACGAGATGGTGCAGATGGCGATGGGCATGATGGGGTTCTTCATCGTCCATCCGAAGGATCCGGCCTTCATGCCGGTCGACCGTGATTTCCTGATCATGCTCAACGCCTTCGACATCGATCCCGGCTCCTATGTGCCCAAAATCATGACCATGGCGGACTTCAACCTGTGGACATGGAACAGCCGGATCTTTCCAGACATCGATCCACTGGTGGTGTCGAAGAACGATCGCGTTCGCGTCCGTGTCGGCAATCTGACCATGACCAACCACCCGATCCACATGCATGGCTATGATTTCGAGGTGACTTGCACCGATGGGGGCTGGGTGCGGCCTGAAGCCCGATGGCCGGAAGTGTCGATCGATATCCCGGTGGGGGCAATGCGGGCCTATGAATTTGACGCCGTGCATCCGGGCGACTGGGCCATTCACTGCCACAAATCCCACCACACGATGAATGCCATGGGCCATGACGTGCCAACCTTCATAGGTGTCGACAAGTCCAAGGTCACCAGGAAGATCCGGGTGGTGCAGCCCGAATACATGCCAATGGGCACAGCGGGCATGGCAGACATGGGCGAAATGTCGATGGAGCTGCCTGACAACACTGTGCCGATGATGGCCGGCTGGGGGCCTTACGGCCCGCTCGAAATGGGCGGCATGTTCTCCGTCGTCAAGGTCCGCGAAGGTATCTCGGCCGGCGATTACAGCGATCCCGGCTGGTACGAAAACCCGCCCGGAACCCAGGCCTATGAATGGACCGGCGAGCTGCCGGAATTCGCCAAGGCAACAGACGCAACAACAACAATCACCCCGGCGCCGGTTAAATCCGGCAGCAATGGCTAACCGCTTCGACCCGAAGTGTTCACGAAAGGAACAACACCCTTGAAAACTCTACTGATTGCATCCGCATCCTTCCTCGCGATGACAGCATTGGCTGGCGCCGCTGGAACCCATTCCGGCGGTCATGACAGCATGATGGCCATCGGCAACCCCGGCAAGGCGTCCGAAGTCAGCCGCACAATTGAAGTAATCATGAAGGAAACCGACGACGGCGAAATGATCTTCGAACCCAAGGAAATCAATGTGGAGAAAGGCGAGACCATTCGCTTCATGGTGATGAACAAGGGCGAACTCGAACATGAGTTCGTCCTTGATGATCATGAAGGCGTGATGGAGCACAAGGGGCTGATGGAACGCATGCCCGAAATGGAGCATGACGATCCCAATTCCGTGCGCCTCGATCCGGGCATGGATGGCGAAGTCATCTGGAGCTTTGCCAATGCCGGACCATTCGAATTCGCCTGCCTGATCCCCGGCCATTACGATTCCGGCATGAAGGGCATGCTCACCGTCACCGGCCACTGATCAAACCGACCGATTCCGACACAAACCGAGGTAAGACATATGCGAAAATTCACGTCACTCATGTTCGTAGCCATGTTCGCTGTTTCCGGCAGTTCGGCAGCTTTTGCCACCGAGTATACAAAAGGCACAGTCAAGAAAGTCGACATGAAGGCCGGCAAAGTCACCATCATTCATGAGGAACTGGCCAATCTCGACATGCCAGCCATGACCATGGTGTTCCGCACCGCCGATCCGGCCATGCTGGAGAAGATGAAGGCAGGTGATACCATCGAGTTCATCGCCGACCGGGTGAACGGCAAACTGACCGTCACCGAGCTGAAGTAACCGCCGAATGGCAAGTGGCGGGAGGCCAACGCTTCCCGCCATTTGCACCTGTTGTTTATTGTCATGACCGCTCCCGGATTGCCGGGCTGAAAGGCCTTTGATGAAATTTTCCCGTCGTCGTTTGCTTGCCGGTTTCTCTTCCGGTCTCTTGGCCTCCCAATTGCCTGCATTGGCGCTGGCAAAATCACAGGATGGGTTCTTTGATCTCATTGCCGCGCCTTCAAAGCAGCGGCTTTACCTGCCTGATGCGCCCACGTCGGATCTTTGGACCTACAACGGATCCGCACCCGGGCCGGAAATCAGGGTGAAAAAGGGTGAGCGTGTCCAGGTACGTTTCACCAACAAGCTGGAAGAGTCGACGTCGGTGCACTGGCATGGCATTCGCATCGACAACGCGATGGATGGCGTTTCCGGGCTGACCCAGGAACCGGTCGAGTCGGGCGGCACATTCGTCTATGACTTTGTCGCGCCCGATGCCGGCACCTTCTGGTACCACGCTCACAACAAGAGCTGGAACCAGGTTGCGCGCGGTCTGTATGGACCTCTCATTATTGATGAAACTGAGCCTTCTTTCGAGCGATCAAACGACATTACCCTTGTTCTTGATGACTGGCGGCTGGCAGGGGAAGGCGTGCTTGATGTCGCAAGCCTCGGTTCAATGATGGAATGGGCCCACGGCGGGCGGCTGGGCAACTGGCTGACGGTCAATGGTCAAAGCCGCCCAGTGACTGATCTTGTCCGAGGCCAGACCTATCGCCTCCGGCTCATCAATGCCGCCAATGCGCGTATCTTCGAAATTGACCCGAACCGCTTCGGCGCAACGCTTCTGGGCTTTGATGGCCAATCATTCACTGAACCGGCCAGGCTGGACTATGCGCCGCTCATGCTGGGGCCGGCCCAGCGAGTGGATTTGATGGTCGTGGCCGAAAGCGATTTCACCATTGAAGAAGTCTCCGGGGACACGCCTTATCCTATGGCGGGATTCTCTGTCGTGGATGCCTTGGACTCGCAACCGGCCAGACCCGCCATCAAGCTGCAGCCCAATGTTCTGCCCGCACCTGACCGAGCCAAGGCCCGGCGCATCCGCCTGGAAATGACGGGTGGTGCGATGGGGGGCATGATTGACATCACCTACAAGGGGAGGAAGCTCAAGGGGGACGACATCCGTACCACAAGACAGGCCTGGGCTTTCAACGGAGTGGCCAATCTCGCCGAGGAACCGTTTTTCGACGCCCGGCAGGGCGAAACCATTCTGCTTGAAACCGTAAACCGGACCGCCTGGGTTCATGCCATGCATGTCCATGGTCATCATTTCCAGATCCTCAACCGATCCGGATCTGTTGTTGATGAGGGAAAGCCATGGCGGGATACCTTTCTGATCGGACCGGATCAGACGACCGAGATCGCTTTTGTGGCCGACAATCCTGGGAAATGGCTGTTCCATTGCCACATGCTTGAACATGCGGCAGCCGGCATGAACACCTGGTTCGAGGTGGTCTGATGGGCAAGCGAAGCGATGACCTTGGAACCAGACGAATTCTGCCAAAAGGAACACATCAATGATAAAGAGAAGGAACCTGCTCGCCGGTGGCGCGGCACTTGCAGCCAGCAGCGCCCTCTACGCTTGGGCAGATAGCCGCTTTACGTCTCAAGCAACCGATGCCGCAAACCGTCCCGTGTTGCAGTTTCCGCCGCTGATCGACACGGTCGATACGGGAAAATTCCTGGTCACCGCCCAGTCAGGTACAACATCCTTCTTTCCGGGCCATCCAGCAGAAACGATTGGCTTCAATCAAGCCTATCTCGGACCCGTGGTTCGGATAAGGAACGGAGCACTGCGGCCGAGTGTGGCAAACGAACTGTCATGGCCGGTCAGCGCGCACTGGCATGGTCTGGTGGTGCCAGGCAATCACGATGGAGGGCCACACCTGCCCGTCAAACCGGGAGAGGTATGGGCGCCGGACATGGAAATTGGACAGCGACCCTGTACCGCCTTTTTTCATACCCACATCCATGGTCGAACCGCGCGCGATGTATACGCCGGTCTGGCTGGCGTGCTGCACATTGCAGACGGGTTAGACCGCGAACGAGGCCTACCGGACACCTACGGTGCCGATGACCTGACGCTGCTGCTTCAGGATCGCCGGTTCTCCAGCGACGGCCAGCTTGTCTACGCCAACTCAATGATGGACATCATGCATGGCATGACCGGCGATACGATCGTGGTCAATGGTCAGGTAGGTTCAGTTGCCGCTGTACCGAAGGCAGTCGTGCGGCTACGCTTGATCAACGGTTCGAATGCGCGGATCTATTCACTGTTTTCCAGCGACGATCGACCCATTCATTTGATCGCAACGGACGGTGGATATCTGCCAGCCCCGGTACAGCTTGAGACGCTCCGGCTCGGACCGGGAGAACGTGCAGAGATTCTGGTCGACTTCTCGGATGGTCATGGCATGTCGCTGATGAGTGAGGGTGACCCCAATGCGGGTATGGGCGGCATGATGGGAAGGGCCCGCGGCCTGCTCGATGATATAACCGGAGGCAGGCGGTTCGAAGTGCTTCCGTTCCTGGTCGACGAGCGGCTTCCCGCCAAAGTCACCCGCATCCCCGATGTGCTCGGTGGAGATCAACCTGACCTCACAGCCGCCAGGGTCTCAAAGCTGCGCAACTTCTCTCTCGATATGGGCATGGGAGGCGGAATGATGGGATCAGGCGGAATGGGTCGCGGCATGATGGGCGGCATGGCCATCAACGGGCAGCCATTCGACATGAGTACAATCAACGAACGCGTGCGCCTCGGCGCCACCGAGAAGTGGGTGATCAGCACCAGCATGCTCGCGCATCCATTTCATGTTCATGGTGTCTCCTTTCAGGTGATCAGTGAGAACGGAAGAGAACCGCGGCCGGAGAGCCTGGGATGGAAGGACACGGTCGTTGTTGACAGCCAAACGGAGCTGCTTGTCCAGTTCATGCAGCCAGCGTCGGAGGAAACACCGTTCATGTATCATTGCCATATTCTTGAGCATGAAGATGCCGGCATGATGGGGCAATTCACAGTGAGCTAGCCACGCGCGGCGGCTTGCCACGACGTAGAGTCTGGTAACGGCTTAATCCGAAAGCATTGGAATGCGACGGCAACGCGGTTTGTCGCATTTGATGAATACCGTCGTCAATGTGGCTTCGTCCGGAATGATGCACTGTCCGTGGCTTGCCTCAACGTTATTTGCAGCATGATGGCAGAGGCGAACGTAGCGTTTTGACCGCATGTTCGCCCCGTCAGGTCATCGGCGGAGCTGATTGCAACTTCACTTCATGAGGTATTTGGCCAGAGCGGCAATGGCCAGGATAACCAGAATGGCAATTAGCAGCATCCAGACACCGCCAAACCCCATAAACCCACTTCCCATTGTGTCGTTCATCATTTTCCTACCTCCGTAGCTTTGGCCCCCATGGTTTGCCGTTGTGTAAGCCAGACCACGGCAAGCGGGATGAAAATCCACTGCAGCAGCGGGCTCAGTCCTGTTCCGAACGGCGGCACCAGTGGCATGAGATCGGAGTAGGTCCAGCGCTCCGATATGTTGGTGTAATAATATTCAAAACCAACTGTCAGAGCGATGCCGACCCCGATGAACAAAAGCGTTTGCCAGGCTTTGGGTGCTTCAAACCAAAAGCGGGATCGTGCAGCAGCACTGGTAATCCAGAACGCAGTCAAGGCGAATCCGACATCCCCGAATGTCGCCGAAGAACAGAGCTTGATGCCTTCCCAATGGTTCATCTCGACCATGCCCGCATAGGTGGGCGCCTGCCAGAACTCCCAGACGAAGTGGAGCAGGAAGGAAAATACGATCACCGAAAACTCAGGCAGGCGTGTCATGTTGTCTGGTCTCGTTTCAAGAAGCGCAGAGTGTACGCCTCCACTCCTGACACCCTAATGGTTACTGTAGGGGGAAGGTCAAGCTACCTTCGTGATTTGCTCAAAGGGGACAGCGATCATGCTCTGTGCTACCGGACAAGCATGACTATTACCGAACAAAAATGCTGATCCGATCCGCCTGATGCCTCCATACGCAGGAATCTGAAGTCTTTTGGCCGGTCCTTGATGACACGTAGAGGCTCGTTGCGAAAACAGATCGGTGACCGCATTGATGCCAACACGGACATGGTAGCGCAGAACGAAGAATGCCAAGCCTGCCTAGCTAGGCACTGGCTTGTCAGAACAGGTCCAATGCGGATTTTTTCCTCCGCCGAATAGGTCTGACGCGTCTTGCGGCGGTTGCTCTTGACCAGCTTGTCAGCTGCGTTCTTCGATGTCCCGGATGTCTTGTTCATCTTCACTCCATGAAAGTTATGATGAACCAGAAATCCTCCGTTGTTCAAATCCTCAAATCTGTCCCATGGGCGCTGACGTCAGACACCACTGCGCTCAAAATGAACGTTTATCTCACGGAAAGCTTCATTGAATTTCATTGCTTCTCCCGTCCGATTTTGTCACCCAAATAGTGTCAGAAAGATCAATTCTTTCTGACTGGGGCGAGCAAGTCGAACGAAGCACCCTTGACCTGACGTGAAGGCAGCCGGTTGTAAACTGGCTCTACTTCGTTGGAAACGGCCTCAAACTCATCCCGGGCATAAGCCTCGGATTGAGGCGCAGTTTCCAGCTTGAAAGCCCGGACAAGAGAACCCATGGCAGCCAGCGTCTGGTAGTCGGCATAAACTGCTGCATACTGCGCCGTCTTGGCCAGAACTTCGGTATTGAACCGGGTATTCTGCGCGCTCAGCACATCCAGAAGCGATCTCTCGCCAAGCTTGAACTGATCCCGATAGGAAGACACCAGAGATCCTGAAGCGGAAACTTGCTCGCGCAGAATCGAAGCCTGTTGAGCGCGCTTGCTGCGCTTGTCCCAGGCCGACTGAACGGATTCCTGAACTTCGCGGTGAACGAGCGCGTTCTCCATCCGGCTTTCGCTTGCGCGGCGGATACGCTCCTGTTCGACAGCCTGATCGCGGCCACCCTTGTAGAGGTTCCAGCGGGCGACAACCTTGGCCTCCAGATCGGAGGTCCTACCTTCCGAACCGTCGATATCGTTGCCGACCCGGGCTCTTGCTTCAAACGAGATCGTCGGCAGAAAACTCGCCTTGGCGCCCCGGGCAAGAGCGTCGGCAGCATCAACATCAGCGCCCGCAGCAGCGATACGCGGGCTCTGGCGCCGTGCGATATCAACGGCTTCCGCGACACTGCGGGGCAATGCCTTGGCAACCGATGGCGGATATTTCATGGAGTCCAGTTTAACGCCGACCAGACGAAGAAAGCGGATCTGCGCCTGCGCCAGGTCTTCTTCGGCCTCTTTGAGTCTTGCCTTGGCGGACAATAGCCGCTCTCTGCCCTGCACGCGATCAGCCGAAGTCAGCGTGCCGCCGGAAACACCTGATGAAATGTCGGATACGATCCCTGACAACACATTGGCATTCTTGCGCGCAATCGCCACGATTTCGGCCTGCAGCAGTATTTCGAAATATTCCTGCGAGACAGCAAGGGCGATCGCTTCCGAACGCTCTGCCACACGGAACGAGGCGCCGTCCACGCGAGCAGCCTGCCGTTCCACTTCTGCGCGGCGGGCACCGCCATCAAATAACGTCTGGGTGAAGGTCAACCCGACATCGGCTGCTTCCAGCGTGTCATTGTCGTTGCCAAGCCGGCGACGGCCTGGACTGTCCAGCTTGCGCCCACCGGCGGATGCTTCCAGATCCAGTGTCGGCAAGTAAAGACCGCGTGCCTGCCGCAGCTCAAACTCGACAGCTTCGCGATTTTGCGCTGACTTCAAAATCTCTGGATTTGACCTCAGTGCCTCATCCACTGCTTCCTTCAGGGTAAGCGCACTCGCTGGCACAGCGGCCAGGGCGCCAAAACCGATCGAAAAACAGCATGAATACAAAAGCGACTTAAACATTCCAGTCCCCAAACTCTACACTCGATTTTTGCTTGCTTTACTCGCGGCTATGTTCAGCAAGGATAGTCCGGTCGCCGGTGATCATATGACCACCAGTGTCGGCGTTGAATGATCGTCCACCAAGATGCCGAGGGCACTTGCCCCCGGGACAATGGAGAATTCCGCGATCTGAACGAAATCGGCTTCGCCACCTGCACCATCCACATCGACTTCCAGAAAGCTGCCATTCATCTGCAGGTAATCCGCTTCATGGCCCGCAACCGGACTGGAACCGAGCAGGGCGGAAAGATCGAGCCTGTCGCCCTCACTGAAATCGTAATCGGCAATTAGATCGCGGATTCCCAGATCGACGTCGCTCAGCGCACTGTCATCGAAGATGAAGCTGTCAGCTCCGTTACCGCCGGTCAGGGTGTCCCGCCCCAGACCGCCAGCCAGAACATCATCGCCGTTGCCGCCGATGAGCAGGTCGTCGCCGCCAAGGCCAAGCAGGACATCTGCGCCATCGCCGCCGGCAAGCACGCTGTCGCCATCATCGCCGGTGATCATCCGGGGCGAACCAGCCGCGGAAGCGCTTGCCGGGTCTCCGGCCATTGCTGCATCAGCACCAGAGGAGAGTGGGCTGACCAGGAAGCTGCTGACTGCTACCGGCGCGGTGTCCATGCCGGTGACTGTCAGCGTCACCGTCGCCGTATCCGTTCCGCCATTGCCGTCGGAGACAGTATAGGTGAAGCTGTCGGTCGCCGTTTCCCCTTCGCCAAGCGCGATGAAGGCGGCAACGGCTGTCGGATCATAGCTGATGCTGCCGGCATTAAGGGTCACACTGGCGCCGCTGGCGCTGGTGGCGGAGACCGACGAGACCGTCAGCGTGTCGCCATCGGCATCTGTGTCATTGGCCAGAAGCACGGACGCATCAATCGTTGTCGCCGCATCGACGGCATAGGGCGTCGTCTTTCCGAACACCACATAGGTCTCGCCAGCATCAGATACCCCGTTCGGATCAGCGTTAAAGGCTCCGATGAGGATGTCGTCGATGCCGTCGCCATTGACGTCACCCGCCGCCGAAACGGAGTAGCCGCTGTAATCGAAAGGGGCAATGCCGTTGAGGATGAAGCCGTTGCTGCCATCAAGGCTGGAAAGGTCCATGCTGGCGCTGAAAGCCGCGTTGCTGCCGAACACCACATAGGTCTCGCCGGAATAGCTGCCGTTCGTGTCTACCCCACGGGCTCCGATGAGAATGTCGTCGATGCCGTCGCCATTGACGTCACCCGCCGCCGAAACGGAGTAGCCGCTGTAATCGGAAGGGGCAATGCCGTTGAGGATGAAGCCGTTGCTGCCATCAAGACTGGAAAGGTCCATGCTGGCGCTGAAGGCAGTCCTGCTTCCGAACACCACGTAGGTTTCACCAGAGTTGTGAGAGTTGCTGTCGCCATCACTAGCTCCGATGAGAATATCGCCGATGCCGTCGCCATTGACGTCACCCGC
>Ga0209345_10004624_pt1 | contig 13187 bp, 13 predicted proteins | sample Cruoilmetagenom7_FD_187294 | JGI IMG/M metagenome (GOLD analysis project Ga0209345, IMG submission 187294) | Oil polluted marine microbial communities from Coal Oil Point, Santa Barbara, California, USA - Sample 7 (SPAdes) (version 2) | ecosystem: Environmental > Aquatic > Marine > Oil seeps ...
CCGCAAAGTTCAGTTACCATTCCGGTCCCCACAGCCTCGGGAATGGTCAAACCCAGAAAATGAACAAAAACAGGAAATAATAATATTCCTCCGCCAAAACCACTTCCGGTTGCAAGGGATGCAATTACTAAAGAGAGAGGGAACATAAACCAGTACTCTGTCATCAACCCTCCATGTCACTACTGTCCGAAGCAACAACCTCCCCCTGCTCAAACCGGATATTATAGAAATCAAAAGTTTTGACCATATTCTTCATCTCTTCAACATCCTGTTTCACAATGTAAATTTTTTCTTTTACCCCCTGGGGCAAAGCTGCACCATCCCCGGAATCGACCACTTCTGTTATATGGTGAAGGAGAATGGAATCCTGTTTTGTATGGTTCCATACATGGAGAAGAACCTCCTGCAAATTTACGGCAAGGTCATTTATAAGTTCACCTATCTTCCCTATTTCATCCTGAGTCCTCACAGGAACTGTTTCATCAAGATGGCCATCAGCCATTCTTCCGGCGGCTTTCCCTATCTCATCAAGGGGATCTACTATGTTACGGACAAAAAGGAACATCGTTACAATTGTACATAAAAAAACAAGGAACATTATAAGAACCATCCTTTTCTGCAAATGCCTGTGAACCTGAGCCACCTTTTGCGCTACATGCTTTTCATTATAACCAATTTTGAGTTCACGACTGATATTCTTTGTAATTTTCATGTGTAAACGGGGGCTTCCTATTTCGAATATAAACTGAATTCCTATGGAAAAAGTAACAAAAATAATTAAAAAAAAATATATTATAAGTTTCTTGCGAAGGTTTGAGAACCTGAACCCCGAAGTAATTTTTGTTATCTGCTCCTTAAGAATCTGCTTAGGGCCCCTTCTTTCGACCCCGTTCCACTGGTCATGATCTTTAAAAATTTTCATTAAACAAAAATATCCGGATAGGTTAAAAGCGTTTAATAATTTCGATGATCTCTTTGACCCTCTGCTTACTCACATAGCCCAATGCACCAGATTTCAAAGCATCTTTTCTATACTTTTTCTCATCCAGGTTGGAAACAAAAATAATTTTGGCATTTCCATCGAGAGCGAGTATATTTTGTGTTGCTGTAAAACCGTCCATAACCCGCATTGTAACGTCCATGGTCACGACATCAGGCTTAAGGGTTTTATAGAGAGCCACGCCCTCTTCACCATTTTTTGCAACACCCACAATATCATACCCTTCCTTTTCAAGAACATCCCTGATCATATGCCTCATCATCGAAGAGTCATCAACTATTAGAATCCGTTTGACCATAATTTAATACCTTAGTTTAAAGACCCATTGGCCATCAATTATAAAGATTCCCCTGTCTCAATTACAGGCTCCTCTGCACCTGCGGCTCCTCCTGTTTTATAAAGCGTTTTTAGTTCCCTGATTTCATCTACTTGCAAAATTCTGCTGAAATCAAGAAGAATAACAAGGGAATTTTCAATATCACACACCCCCTGAATATACTGGCTGTCAAGCCCTGCAAGAACAATATCAGGAGGGGGCTCAATGGAGTCTTCAGGAACCTTGAGTACCTTTGTGACAGAGTCGGCCAGGAACCCGGTAATTCGATTATCGACATTTACTATTATTATTCTGCTGTTCGCTTTATCCGGTTCCTTTGGCAAAGGTAACTTTAACCTTCTCCTCAATTCAATTACAGGTAAGACTTTCCCCCTTAAATTTATTACCCCCTCAATGAACTCAGGAGAATTGGGAAGATTGGTTATTATCGGAGTTCTAATAATCTCCTGAACCATGAGAATATCCAGGGCAAATTTATCTACGCCTATTACAAAACCGACCAGTTGCTTGATTTTAGAAATTTTTTCTGATGGAACGGATTTTTCAAATTCCATGAAAGTTTCCATATCATCACCTCCTTACACACCAGTAAATCTATAAATTCTCATATAATTAATTTTAAAATCTACCCCTTTGATGTAAAAAAGCCAGTGAGAGTCAAATTACTTGAGACCAAACTTGAATCCCTCCACCTGACTCACCAGGCTCCTTGAAAGTTCCTGCAATTCTGAAGTAATATCAACAACAGCACCGGCACCATCAACGGTTTTAACAGCAGCTTCCGCAGACCCCCTGGAAATAGCAATAAGTTTTTTTGAACGCTCCGCCTGCAACCCTGTAAGGGTCTCCATCTCATTTGAATTATTAACAATTCCGTCCATTTCCTTATTAATTTTAGCAGTATCGTTTATCATTTTTTCAACGAACCCTGATATTTTAGTAATGGCATCCATATTGGTTTTACTGTTTTCAGCAATTTTATTTAAAGCCTCCCTGGAACTTCCTGTGAGCCGCGTTCCTGCTTCAACACTCTCAGTTGAACCCTTTATCAACTTTGTTATCTCCTTTGCCGCCTCTGATGAACGCTGGGCAAGCTTACCCACCTCATCTGCAACAACCGCAAAACCTTTCCCATGTTCACCTGCCCTTGCAGCCTCAATGGCAGCATTAAGGGCTAGAAGATCCGTTTTTTCTGCAATCTCGGTGATAACCGATATAATTTCCGAAATCTGCTCGGATGATTCTGCAATGGTCTCCATCCCCTTAACCGTAGCATTAACTGCACTGGCACCATCCTCTGCTGACAGAAGCACTTCCTTTGCAAACCCCAGTGACATTGATGCTGCTTTATCCATCTCTTCCATATTTCGGATCAGTTCAGCAATATCATTACTTGACATTGATGCTGCACCCTTCTGGGAATTTGAAAACTGAGCAACCTCACCAGCAGTACTCCCCATATTACTAATTGTTTTTTGTACTTCAGCAGCATTTTTAGCTTCTGATTCCGCACGTTGTTTATTTGCTGCTGCCCTCCCTGATACATCCACTGCATGGGTGTCCACATTTACTGCAACGCTATCCACCTCCTGAAGCACATTCCTGAAAGTATTCATCAGGGAATTAAATTCCTGGGACATCATACCAACTTCGTCATTGGACTCCACTACGACCTCAACAGTTAAATCCTGTTCGGAAACAACATTTTGTATTGCCGTTGAAACATTGACAATCGGTTGTGCAATCGTTTTGGATACAAAAAACCAGGTTAAGATTGTCCCGATAAGAGCAAAAATTATCACTGCAATCAGAACATATGTACCCCGTTTTGCACTTTCGTTTATATGCCTTGTTCCTACAAGAATCTCATCTGTGTATGAACCAACCCCAATAACCCAGTCCCACGGAGCAAAATAGGTTACCTTGACAACCTTTTCCCGGGGCTTAGGATCCCCGGTATCCTGCCAGTTATAACGCTCGGTTGCCATTTCTCCATCACCAAGTAAAAGAGCATTTTTAACCAGGTTTTGTATAAAATATTTTCCATGGCTATCTTTTGCATCCCAAATATTTTCTCCGTCCCTTTTACCATCCTTGGAAATAATATAATTTCCCTTACTATCCAGAACATATGCATAGCCCGTTTCCCCTGCCTTAATCGCCAAAATTTCCTGCCTGAACTCTTCCGCCTCTGCAATGGGGACGCCCACATATAAAGCGCCCATTATTTTATGCTCTGCGTCACGTATGGGAGCATAAGCAGTAAGGTACCATTTATCCACCACATAGGCGCGGCCCATATATGTTTGCCCGCTTAACAGAGTGGAAATAACAGGATTAATTTTTCCATCAGGATTAGTATGGGGTATATATGTCCCAATTGCCCTTGTCCCATTTTTTTTTAATACATTTGTGGCGATCCTGAGCATATCACCCGAGGTGTTCATCCTCTGAAAAACTGTGCAGGTTGCTCCACCGCAAAGATATTGGACCTTATCAACAATTGAAACCTTTCTCCCTGTTTCCCTGATTTGACCAAACCAGGTATTCCCGTTCATAAAAGCCGGCAGCTTTAATGAGGTTATCTGATGGGTATACTGATTAACAGGATTCCACAAAACTTCCCGCACCCCAAGATGAATCCCCCCGTTGTTTTGTGCAACTTCCTCTGCAACCTTAAGACCATCCGACAGCATATTTTTCATAATAATATTTTGAGTTTTTGCTAAAGCATAAACCATCTTTGTCTTATCGCTTAGTTCCTCATATGCAATTTTAGAACTCTCTTCTTCTGTCATGCGAAGCAATACCCTGTTCTCCAGAATATCAATAATGGATATGATAAGAAGGGGAACGATAGTTACAAGAGAGCCGATTAACATCAATTTTGGCCTTAGATTTAATCGTTTGAACATACTGATTATCCTCCTTTTAAAAAATATTATATTTTTTTAAATAATTTACAAATAAGTTTTCTCTTAAAAAAATAGATGTTAAAAAATAACAAAAAAAATAAAGGATGATATTTTTCCACATTAAGGTTCGCCTAAAAACAGGTTCGTAATTTTAAGTATTGAGGCGCCTGCCTGGCAAGGTGCGAAAACATAGGAATATCAAGATATTTCTATGTTTTCGTAACGCAGTCAGACAGGATGCATCGACTCTTAAAATGCAAAGCTATTTTTGGACGAGCCCTTAAGGCTTCGAGATAATAATTTTGGGACGGCCAGCTTGTTGTAATACTCCAACGGCCGATAGCTGTTATGCTAATAAATTAACAAATAAAGACAGGCAAAAATGAGGACAGAAAGAAGTAAGAACCGGCTAAGCAATAGAGGTGATTAAGAAAAAGAATAAACAAATTTTCAACATACCAAAATATTAGCAGCTTAAAAGATATTTATAATTTAAAAATGAGGATTTAAATTGAATATAAAATTTATTTCAACCAATTAGAATTGCCATGGCAACCTGTTTTTTTACTACTGCAAGGTTTTTAGCAAGTCAAGGAAAAAAACAATTTCTTTAAAATAATTTTTTAGCAAATTTGCAATTTTTCATTCCCCTGTTATTTAAAGTTTAATCCAGTGGTGTCAGATTGAATCTTGTAGAAGGGGCGTTTAATCATTTTAATTGACATATTCTCGATAGTAAAATAGAATTCAGAGAATAATAATATATTGTTATTCTATAACCTTAAGAGGCTACTATGCAAATTCTTATACTCTATTATTCAAAAACCGGTAACACAAAAAAACTTGCAGAAGAGATTGCAAAAGGCGTTGAATCTACTAATACAAAAGCTCTTTGTTTAAGTACGGCTGAAGTCAAAAAGGAAGATTTTCTCAAATCATCTGGAATAATAGCAGGCTCTCCTGTATATTTCGGTTCAATGGCGGCTGACTTAAAGAGAACTTTTGATGAATTTGTAGGTATCCGTACAAAAATGGAAAACAAAGTTGGTGCAGCTTTTGCTACGAGTGCTCACCACACCGGAGGGAAAGAAACAACAATTTTATCAATTCTTCAATGTTTATTAATTTATGGTATGATTATAGTGGGTGACCCAATGGATGCATCAGGCCATTACGGAGTCGCATGTACTCAATCTCCCGACGAAACAGCCTTATCTGATGCATTCAAGCTTGGCGTGAGAGTTTCCAGCCTGTGCAAAAAGATTAAATAAGATGGCGTTTAGCAGAAAGATCAAAATAAATTTTGCCGAGAAAAAGTCTATAATACCAATCGGTATTCTCCTCCTCTGTGTGGGCTATTATTTAGTACACCTGCATATTACACGCAGTATCAGGCATAATATCACCGCAGAAATTTCAAAATTGTCCCCTTTTATAAATATATCTTACGAAAAATTAAGAGTAAATATTTTAACGCAAAAAATTTCGCTGCGTAGCATATTAATAAGACCAACAGGTACAGACGATACCATACAAATAGATGATCTCACATTTCAAAACAGTAAACTCCACAGTATAGTGCCGACAAAATTAAATGTGGAAGCAAAAGGTTTATCGTTAAACCCAAACTCCCCTTTTATAAGTTCTTTTTGCCCCTATTTAAACGGCATCGGGTATAATGAATTCAAGGCTGACATTGCGCTTGATTATGCTTTTAAAAAAAAAGAACGTGAATTCAGGATTAACAATCTGAGCATAAACGCAGCCGGCATGGGAAAAATGGAATTTGTTTTGTTCCTGGCAAATGTTGATTTTGATCAAATACTTGCCAATGCGGACAATCCTGGAAACTTTATTGCTGCTGTTGCTGGAATTTCAATCGCCGGAGCAAAATTAAATTATGAAGATTTTTCTTTAGCCAAAAGACTGACAAGTCCTGACATGAGCGGTAAAACAGGGGAGATAAATAACTTTGTCAGCATATCATCTAAAAAATTAGAGGATGAAATTAGCACCATGGAAAATAAATTTTACAGACAGGTTCTAATTTCGATCCTCAATTTTATAAAAAGACCTGAAAAAATCAATATTATTGCAGCACCACTGCAGCCTGTACCATTGAGCAGATTCATTTTCACAAAGAGTATGAGTGATATCATAGACCTGCTCTACATTAGAATAGAACCTGTTAATAACCAGAGATAATTTTAAGATAATCAGATGCATCACGATTACCCAGCTCCGCAGCACGGACAAAATCAGTTATACCCTTTTTTTTATCCCCTTTCAGCAGATATACCCGGCCTCTCCCGTAATAGTAGAGGCCTTTATCAGGCTGTTTTTCAATTGCCTGATTTATAAATGACAGGGCTTTTTCAAAATCAGATAATTCACCATGGGATATCCCCAATTGAAAGTATGCTTCACTTTTTCCCGGGTCAAGTTCCACTGCTTTCTGAAAATAGTTTATTGCCCACTTTTCATTACCGTATGTGGCACAAAGTGAGCCACGATCCTGCCAGTACGCATAATCCTTCTTAACAGCCGTTTCTGTTTGAACAGAATATGGTGGCGATGGCGGACCCATATGAGGCTCTCTGGAAGGGGCCGACGCACTGGAAGAAGAAAAAGGGGGTAAAGGGGTTAAGCTTTTAAAATGAGCTATCAAAAGTTTAATATCATCAATATTCATGGAAAATGTACTTCTCATCTCCCCATTGTTCATTTCAAAATCAGAGATAATATCCCCCATTTCCGGCAGGGGTTTATAATCTTGCTTCTCCTTTACTGGAATCATCTTAAACATCGCATTAAAATACTCAGAAATATTAATATCCATGGTCGCAAGGGGACCATCCTGCTTTAAACCAGGGGAAAAGGTTCTGGAAAGTTCAATGAGGTTTTTCATAATACTGTCATCCGATGCAACAAAAAAAAGATTATCGACTACAGCCATCTTAAGGTGATAGTCAATAAAGGTTTGTTTTTGCCCAACCCCTGGGGAAGCAAAACCCTGATAAAATACCAGGGGGAATTTTATTCTGGCTCCCATAACCCTGTGCCCGGCCACCTCAGTGTCTGGGATACGCTGAAATATCTTGGGAGTCTCCCCTGAAGGAGAAGTCTTTTTTATAATCTTCGCAAGATTAGTGCAATATCCAGTTAAAAACGGAAGACAAACAGATTCCAGATAATTGGAACTATCCTCCGAATCGGTCAGCAGGCTTATTGTTTCAATAATGATTTTATCTTTATCATAGGAAAGTCCCCCAGCCATTTCTCCAGTAAAAGAGGCTGCTGTTTCTTTTATTTTAGAAAAATCAATACCCAGTTTCTCATAAAATTTACCGAAATTTTTATCAAAAAATTCCATCGACCTTTCTACATCATACCTCTTTGACCTGAAATTAAAAGCCTGATTGGGGGCATAACCATCCAAAAGAGTCGAAGATTTTTCCCTGGAGAACAGCTTTGCTATTTCGCTGGAATTTTTAGCCTTTAACCCGAATGAATAAAAAAGTTTTTTCTCATTTACATCAAAGGTAAAATTCAAATTATCTATTTGACCAGCAATACCAATTAAATTAATAAACATTTCAGACAAATCAGCAGGAGAAATATCAAAGGGATTTTCAGATTGACTCCCCTGCATCTTCTCCATGGCTTGGGGAATTTGCTTAATTTTATCATCAAATTTTTCAAGGATCCTGTCCAGATTAATCGAGCAGGATACAGAGGATCCATCACCAGGATGGGAAGGATTAATAAGTGCACTCTTTAAGGAATCTGGAACCTTAGATTCTGTTCCCGGAGGAAGTGAGAGAATATAGTGATCTCCTCCTGAAATCGCATTATAACTTGTTTGAAAGGAGGTATTGGGAATTAAATAAGGAATATACATGGCAATATGCGGTTTTTCGTCGGTTAAATCGATTCCAATGCGGGTACTACGGGTAAAATCTATCCAATCATACCCCTGGAGCATCGCATTAACCATAAATAAAGGTGATTTGCTCTCTCCCTCAGATTTAATTCCCATCAAATCTTCAAAGATACTTAAAGTAGCATCAAAATTATTAAATGTTAAAAATATATCGGGGGGTAAGGAGCCGGTTATTCCAGGGGGGGGAGAGTAGGACATAAGTAGAAAGATCAGCGCAATAATGATAGTACATTTTTTTACAACCATTTGTTTTGCATCCATTTTTCTTATCCTTTCCATTTAAAAAATGATTTAAAGATTCAGCAAAAATATTATTTTTAAACGCCCAAAGACGGATTATCTCTCTCCAATAAAAAAAGCCTTGTCTGTAAGGGACAAGGCTTTTCTGATAGAATAAGCAAAATAGCATTTTTTCATGATTCCATTGTTAATATTCACTGCTCATTATTCAACGGCTTCAGTAACATCAACATCTTTTGTTGTAATATTTTCCTTTTTGCTATCATTGTCAATATCTATTTTTATTTTTTCAGTTTTTTCTTTAGATACCCCTGTAAGTTCAATCACCGACATGGGTGCAGCATCACCAGTTCTTCTCCCTGCCCTTATGATTCTTGTATAACCACCAGAGATTTCTCCAAATCTTTCATGAACCTCATCAAACAGTTTATAAACAACATCCTTTTCCATCATTACAGAAAGAGCCTGACGCCGGGCATGCAAATCTCCACGTTTGGCAAGGGTTACCATACTATCTGCCAATTTTCTTAATTCCTTTGCCTTGGCATCAGTAGTAGTAATACGACCATACTTAAATAAAGAAGTGACCATGTTCCTGAACATTGCTTTTCTATGACTGCTGTTTCTGTTTAATTTTCGGCCTGACTTTTTATGTCTCATAAGTTGATTTACTCCCCTTCCTCCACATCTTCTTCATAAGGCACAAATCCCTCTATATCCATTCCAAGAGAAAGGTCCATTTCGTTTAAAACATCTTTTATTTCATTTAAAGATTTTCTTCCGAAATTTTTAGTTTGTAACATCTCAGCCTCAGTCTTGCTAACTAATTCATGCAATGAAAAAATATCAGCATTTCTAAGACAATTCGCACTACGAACAGAAAGTTCAAGGTCACCAACACTTCTGTAAAGATTTTTATTAAATTGTTGTTTGGGTATTTCTTCTGGTTCCTCTTTTAATTCAGGGCAGACTACACGTTCATCAAAATTGATAAAAATGCTCATTTGCTCCTTAATAATTTTTGCAGAATAGGCAACCGCATCGCCTGGTGTAATACTTCCATCCGTCCAGACTTCTATAGTGAGTTTATCATAATCTGTCGTTTGACCAACTCTTGCATCACCAACCACATATGTGACACGCTTTACAGGTGAAAAAACAGCATCAATTGGTATCACCCCCAAAGAAGCGTCATCATGAAAATTAGCTTCACTTAGGGAATAACCTTTGCCAATCTCAACTGTCATAGTCATCTTTAAAGCCCCCTGGGGAGAAAGAGTTGCAATATGCTGTTCTGTATTTAAAACCTCACACTGACCATCTTCGACAGTTATCGCACTAGCAGTAACCACACCCTCTCCAGAAGCATCAATATGAACTATCATAGGCACCGATGCAAATGGCTTAAATCGTATCTGCTTCAGATTAAGAATAATTTCAGAAAGATCCTCAACAACACCATCAATCACGCTGAATTCATGCATCACTGAATCAATTTTAACAGAAACAATGGCGGCGCCATATAATGAAGATAAAAGAACCCTTCGCAAAGTATTTCCTAAAGTTATTCCGAAGCCCCTCTCAAGCGGCTGGCACACAAACTTACCATAATTTGAGGTACCTTCCACCACAATATTTTCCGGCTTGATCATCTCATGCCAGTTTATATATTTCAACTTGTCTAATCCCATTTATACTCTCCAGACTCAGTTAATTGAAAAAATATTATCTGTTACTTGGAGTAAAGCTCAACAATAAGCTGTTCCTGTATAGGGATTGTTATATCTTCACGCACAGGCAAAGTTTTGATGGTTCCTACAAATTTTTCTTTATCTAAGTCAAGCCATTGGGGAACACCTCTTCTAACCACTGCATCAAGCGAATCGTTAAAAACCTGGGATTCCCTGCTTTGTTCCTTGAGCTCAATTACATCTCCCACCTTAAGGATGTAAGAGGGTATATCAACCCTTTTTCCCCCAACCAGAAAATGTTTATGCCGTACAAAATGACGACCCTGTGTACGTGAATTAGCAAAACCTAATCTATACACGATATTGTCAAGCCGACGTTCCAGCATTAAAAGAAAATTTATGCCTGTTATACCTTTCATACGATCAGCTCTTGCAAAAAAAATACGGAACTGTTTTTCAGAAAGCCCGTATAACCTTTTTACCTTCTGTTTCTCCCTGAGCTGGATTCCGTAATCAGATGGTTTTCTTCCACGTAGTTTCCCACGCTGTCCAGGAGGATAGGAGCGTCTGTCAAAAGAACATTTATCAGAATAGCACCGATCACCCTTAAGAAACAATTTTAAATTTTCACGTCGGCAAAGCCTGCACACCGACCCTGTATAACGTGCCAAATAGATCCTCCATTTAAATTTTCCAACAACTTATTGATAATGTAGACGGCTTAATACAACATGGGCCTTTGAATTTTTCAATTAAACCCTGCGCCTCTTTGGTGGGCGACAGCCATTATGGGGTACAGGAGTAACATCCTTAATTAAGAGAATGTTAAATCCTGCTGCCTGCAAAGACCGAAGTGCTGATTCCCTCCCCGCACCGGGTCCCTTAACATATACTTCGACATTTTTCATTCCATGCTCCATCGCTTTTTTAGCAGCATCCTCTGCTGCTCGCTGGGCAGCAAATGGAGTACTTTTTCTGGAACCCTTAAAGCCCTGAACACCAGCACTGGACCACGCTATAACATTACCAACCGGATCTGTAATAGTAATTATTGTATTATTAAATGTGGACTGAATATGTGCAACACCTGTTGAGATATTTTTCTGTTCTTTTTTCTTTGTATGGGCCCTTTTAGCCATAATTATATCACCTGTTTAAAGATCACTTCTTTGCTGCAACTTTTTTCTTTACAGCAGATCTTTTAGGTCCTTTTCTTGTCCTAGCATTAGTTATTGTTCGCTGACCACGTACCGGCAATGACTTCCTATGACGCAACCCCCTGTAAGATCCTAGATCCATAAGCCTTTTAATACTCATGGAAATCTGTGTCCGAAGCTCGCCCTCCACCTTGTACTGGTCGTCAATCAGCCTTCGTATACTATTAATCTGAGTTTCGGTCAAATCATCGGTTTTAATGTCAGGATCAATATCTAATTGTGAAAGTATTTGATTTGACGTAGTCCGGCCAATACCATAAATATATGTTAACCCTATTTCAACCCGCTTGTGCCTTGGTAAATCTACACCCGAAATTCTTGCCAAAACATATTCTCCTCTATCCCTGCCTTTGATTATGGCGTCTGTTTTCGCAAATAACCCTTACTCTACGTTTTCTGGTTATTATTTTGCATTTGTTACATATCTTTTTTACCGATGCCCTTACCTTCATCTAAAATGATCCCTCTTTAAAGTATTCATTATTATTTTGACCTGTATGTTATTCTCCCCCGCGAAAGGTCATAGGGCGAAAGCTCAACAGTAACCTTATCTCCAGGCAAAATTTTGATAAAATGCATTCGCATCTTGCCTGAAATATGAGCCAAAACAACGTGCTTGTTTTCCAACTCAACTCTAAACATCGCATTGGGCAGGGTTTCAATTACAATTCCTTCAACTCTTATCGCCTCTTCTTTTGCCATAAACCTTATTCCTCTAACATACAGACTCTATTAAATAAATTAGACCCTTCCCCTACCTTTCTTATCACGGCCCTTTTTCAAAAATCCCTCATAATTACGAGCAATCATATGGGATTCCACCTGGGACACAGTATCAATAGCAACACCCACGACTATTAAAAGGGCTGTCCCTCCAAAATAAAATGGAATATTAAATTGTGTTATGAGAAGAGAGGGAAGAACACAAATTAAAGAAACATAAATTGCACCACCTAATGTGATACGAGTCAAAACTTTGTCTATATAATCAGCAGTCGATTTACCCGGTCGAATACCCGGTATATACCCACCCTGCTTTTTCATATTATCTGCCACATCAACAGGATTAAAAGTAATTGCAGTATAAAAGTAACAAAAGAAAAAAATCATTACAATATAAAGAGATTCATAGATAATATTACCAGGCTTTATTGACGAAATAATCTCTTGCAGCCAGGGGAGAGTAATAAAACTCAAAATTGTTGCAGGAAACATCATAATCGAAGAAGCAAATATAGGAGGAATTACACCAGAAGTATTAATTTTTAATGGAAGATGGGTGCTTTGCCCTCCGTAGACCTTCCTCCCCACAACACGCTTTGCATACTGAACAGATATTCGTCGTTGTCCCTGTTCGACAAAGACAATAGCACCTACTACCAGCACCATAAAAGCGAGAAAAATCAGAAGAAAAAATATACCTATTTCTCCGGTTGAAAGAAGCCTGAAAGTATTTGCAATGGCGGTGGGAACTCTTGCAATAATACCTACAAAAATTATTAATGATATTCCATTGCCTATACCTTTTTCCGTAATTTGTTCTCCAAGCCACATTATAAAAGCAGTACCTGCAGTAAGAGTAATCACCGTCATGATTCTAAAATCCCAGCCAGGATCAATAACAGTACCCATTTTTTCAAGCCCCACAGATATTCCAAAACCCTGTATAACACTCAGTAAAACCGTACCATAACGAGTGTACTGAGTAATCTTTTTCTGCCCTTGCTCCCCTTCTTTTTTTAATCGCTCCAAATGTGGCACGGTAACAGTAAGTAATTGCAAAATAATTGAGGCGCTAATATAAGGCATAATCCCAAGGGCAAACACTGACAACCTTTCAAGAG
>Ga0209345_10004625_pt1 | contig 13183 bp, 8 predicted proteins | sample Cruoilmetagenom7_FD_187294 | JGI IMG/M metagenome (GOLD analysis project Ga0209345, IMG submission 187294) | Oil polluted marine microbial communities from Coal Oil Point, Santa Barbara, California, USA - Sample 7 (SPAdes) (version 2) | ecosystem: Environmental > Aquatic > Marine > Oil seeps ...
TCCGATCTTCATCGACAATGTACCCCGTCTCGTGCCGGGCTGGACCGATCCCATCGTGGTCGGCCGTCATGCCTTTGGTGATCAATATCGTTGCACGGATTTCAAGGTTCCGGGACCCGGCAAGTTGCGGCTGGTCTTCGATGGGGATGATGGCACGAAAATCGACGAGGAAGTATTCCAGTTCCCTTCCCCCGGTATCGCCATGGCCATGTATAACCTCGACGATTCGATCCGCGATTTTGCCCGCGCTTCGATGAACTATGGCCTGAACCGCGGATGGCCGGTCTATCTGTCGACGAAGAATACGATCATGAAAGCCTATGATGGCCGCTTCAAGGATCTGTTTGAGGAAGTTTTCCAGGACGAATTCAAGGACAAGTTCGACAAGGCTGGCATCACCTACGAACACCGCCTGATCGATGACATGGTTGCTTCGGCTCTGAAATGGAGCGGCAAGTTCGTCTGGGCCTGCAAAAATTACGATGGCGATGTTCAATCGGATACGGTTGCACAGGGCTTTGGTTCGCTCGGCCTGATGACCTCCGTCTTGATGACCCCGAGCGGCGATTGTGTAGAAGCAGAAGCGGCACATGGTACGGTGACGCGCCACTATCGCCAGCATCAGCAAGGCAAAGCAACATCGACCAATCCGATCGCCTCGATCTTTGCGTGGACGCGCGGCCTGATCTATCGTGGTAAATTTGACAATACACCAGAAGTGACGCGCTTTGCCGAAACCCTGGAGCGGGTTTGCATCCAGACCGTCGAAAACGGCAATATGACCAAGGATCTCGCGATCCTTATCGGACCAGACCAGTCGTGGATGACGACCGAACAGTTTTTTGAAGCGATCCGGTCCAATCTGGAAACGGAAATGGCAAACTGGAAATAGTCATAACGGAATGATGGGAGATTCGGGCGATTGAATATTCTCTCGCCCGCCCTCCTGTCCGTTTACCCAATCCGATAATCCGGCCTGGAACGCGCCGCAATATTGGCCTCCGGCTTAGATGCTTGACGATTGCGAACGACCGCATCGTCGGTGAATTCATGCGCCCCGCACCTCCGACGGTGATCATTTCTGATCTAGCTCATGTAACCTGCTGACAAATGGCATTGTTCGCGTATAGAGTCGCTCCATGCACAGTCCGCTCGAAAATCCCGCCGTCATTGACGCCATCGTGATCCTTGGCGCGGCGGGGATCATTATTCCTGCCTTTGCCCGGTTCCGTATCACCCCGATCATCGGATTCATTCTCGTCGGAATATTGCTTGGGCCGTCGGGGCTTGGCTCACTTCAGGGTCAATATGGATGGCTGCAATTTGTCACGATCAATGACCGCGAAGCCATCGAACCGTTCGCCGAAATGGGCATCATCCTGCTGCTATTCTCAATCGGACTGGAATTGTCGTTCAAGCGCCTCTGGTCCTTGCGGCGTCTCGTCTTTCGCGTTGGCGCAGCGGAATTGCTGGTGTCGGGGCTGATCATTGCCTCGGTTTTATATCTTCTCGGACAAAATCCGGCCGGTGCCCTGGGTCTCGGACTGGCACTGGCGCTCTCCTCGACCGCTCTGGTTCTGCCGATGTCCGGCACGAAAAGTCCGGTCGGACGCGCAGCACTGGCCATGTTATTGTTCGAAGATGTTGCGATTGTCCCGATCATTTTCCTGCTTGGAGCGATTTCCCCGACGTTAACCGCCGATGGCGGCTGGGGTGACCTGTGGCGGACGCTGCTGCTTGGCGGCGTCGTCATTTTCGGCATGTTGGTGCTCGGACGCCTCATGTTGCCGCGGATTTTTGCACAGGCGGCGCGAACCAAGAGCCCGGAACTGTTTCTTGCGGTAAGCTTGCTGGTCATCATCCTGGCCAGCCTGGCGACGGCGGCAACCGGCCTGTCACCGATCGTTGGCGCCCTGCTCGCCGGTCTCCTGATCGCCGAAACCGAATATCACGGCGAAGTCGAGGTCATCACCCAACCGTTCAAAGGCCTTGCTTTGGGTGTATTTCTGATCACCGTTGGCATGCAGGTCGATATTCGCGTTGTCCTTGAGAATTGGGCGAGCCTGATCACCGCTGTTGTCGGCGTGGTTGTGGTGAAGGCGGCAGTTACCGGCGGCCTGCTTCGCTTTGCCGGGGCCCGTCCGGGCACGGCCACCGAAGCCGGCGTCCTGATGTCGAGTCCCTCCGAAACCACGCTGATCGTACTGGCCGCAGCCTTGCAGGCCCAGCTGATCCAGCCACAAACCGCGGCATTCTGGCAAATCGTCACCGCAATTGGCCTGACCATCACCCCATTGCTTGCCCGTTTCGGCCACGACATCGCCCGGCGAATGGAAATGCGCAGCGGTGGATCGGCACTGGATCAACAGCCCGTTGAACCCCAGCAAACGATCATCATCGGCCTGGGCCGTGTCGGAAAGCTGATCGCCGATCTTCTGACGACCCATGATCAAAAATATCTCGCGGTGGAAACCGATATCGACACAGTCGCGAAAGCGCACCGCGAGGGCTATTCGGTGATTTTTGGCAATGTATCGCGCAACGAAATGCTCGACCGGTTGCGACTGGGGCATGCCAAGGCACTCGTGCTGACGATGGATGAGCCGGTTTTGTCGGTACAGATCGTCAAGAAGGTCCGCGCCTGGGTGCCTGACCTCCCGATCATTGCAAGGGCGCGTGATATCGAACATGCCGCCGAGCTCTATCAGGCTGGCGCGACCAATGCCGTGCCGGAAGCGCTGGAAGGATCCCTGCAATTGTCAGAAGCAGTGCTCGTCGAAAATGGCGTTGCCATGGGTCCGGTCATCGCTTCGATCCACGAACTGCGCGATATTTACCGCAAGCAAATTCGGGAAAAGGGCGATCTTGAGGAGGAACCCAAGCTCAAATCCATGTCCACTTCAACAACACAGGCAACGGCTACCGATTTGCTGCCGAACGACCTCAGCCCGCAAGAACAGCCCTGATAGCGGCAATCGCGTCATCGGCTTTGGCGCCATCGGGCCCACCGCCCTGCGCCATGTCCGGGCGACCGCCGCCGCCCTTGCCGCCGACAGCAGCAACCCCCGCCTGAACCAGATCGACGGCGTTAAATCGGTCGATCAAGTCGTCGGTAACGCCAACCGCAACGGTTGCACGGCCGTCGTTCACCGCGACCAGCGCGCAGATACCACTGGACAGGCCTTTCTTCGCCTGATCCACCAGGCCACGCAATTCCTTGGGATTCAGCCCCTGGATAACCTGACCGCTAAAGGCCACGTCACCCACGGTTTCCGGTGCTGCGGATTGCGATCCGCCACCTTCCCCTGCCAAAGCCAATGCTTTTTTTGCTTCGGCCAGTTCACGATCCAGTTTCTTGCGTTCTTCCACCAATGTCGCGACGCGATCCGCCGCTTCCTCGGGTGAAGCCTTGAGTGTTGCCGCGATCGATTTGAGTTTTGCATCGCGATCCACAAGCCACAGGCGCGCCGCTTCTCCGGTCAGCGCGTCGATCCGCCTGACTCCGCTGGAGACAGCAGATTCGGAAATGATTACCATCAGACCGATGTCACCCAGTGCATGGACATGGGTGCCGCCGCATAGCTCGACGGAATAATCGAGATCCGCTTCGCGGCCCATCGACAATACGCGGACTTCGTCACCATATTTTTCGCCAAACAGCGCCAGCGCTCCGGCTTCCACTGCGTCATCCGGACTCATCAGGCGTGTTGTCACCGGACTATTGCCGCGAATCTGCGCGTTCACATCGGCTTCCACGGCCTGTATTTCGGCATCCGACAGCGCGGAAACATGCGAGAAATCGAACCGCAGGCGATCGGGGGCGACCAGACTGCCCTTTTGCGTGACATGGTCGCCAAGATGATGGCGAAGCGCCTTGTGCAGCAAGTGAGTCGCGCTGTGATTGGCACGAAGTGCCGTGCGCCGGTCTTTATCTACCTGCAGATGCACCATATCCCCGACCGACACCGAGCCCGACTGGATTTCAATCTGGTGGGCGTGCAGCCGTCCCAGCGGTTTTCTAGTATCGGTCACGGTGGCCGCAAAACCATCCGCACCGGAAATCTGGCCAGCGTCACCCATCTGGCCACCGCTTTCGCCATAGAAAGGTGTCTGGTTGGTCAGCAAGGTGACCGTATCGCCGGATGCGGCCGTTTCGATTTCGACGCCATCCTTGACCAATGCAACGACGACACCCTCACCCTCTTCGGACGTATAGCCGGTAAACTCGGTGCTGCCTTCGCGCTCGGCAATATCGAACCAGACTGCATCCGACGCCTGATCGCCGGAGCCTTTCCATGCCGCACGGGCAGCGGCTTTCTGTTCCGCCATCGCCTTGTCAAAACCTTCCCGGTCAACTCCGAGCGACTGGGCGCGCAAGGCATCTTCGGTCAGATCGTAAGGAAAGCCGTATGTATCGTAGAGTTTGAACGCGGTTTCACCGGGCAATATATCGCCCTCGCCCATGCCCTCGATTTCTGCGTCAAGCAATTTCAGACCATTGGCCAGAGTCTGCCGGAAATTGGTTTCCTCACGCAGCAATGTCTCCTCGATCAGCGGCTGGGCCCGGATCAACTCGGGAAAGGCATTGCCCATCTCGCCGGTCAGCGAGCCAACCATCCGGTGCATGAGCGGATCCTTCGCGCCGAGCAGATGGGCATGGCGCATCGCCCGCCGCATGATCCGGCGCAGCACATAACCGCGCCCTTCGTTGGATGGCAGAACACCGTCGGCAACCAGAAAAGATGACGCCCGCAAATGGTCGGCAATCACCCGGTGGCTCGCCTGATTATCACCGGTCGTCGCGGTCCCGGTCAGCGAACCCGATTCTGCGATCAGTGCCTTGAACAGATCGATATCATAATTGTCGTGGACGCCCTGCATGACCGCTGCAACACGTTCCAGCCCCATGCCGGTATCGATCGACGGTTTGGGCAGATCGACACGATCGCCTTCGCCGCGCTGGTCATATTGCATGAACACCAAATTCCAGATTTCGACAAAGCGATCGCCGTCTTCATCGGGACTGCCCGGAGGGCCTCCTGCGATATGCTCGCCATGGTCGTAGAATATCTCGCTGCATGGCCCGCAAGGTCCGGTATCACCCATCGACCAGAAATTGTCATTGGTCGCGATACGGATGATCCGCTCGTCCGGCAATCCGGCAATTTTTTTCCACAGGTCAAAGGCTTCGTCATCGGTGTGATAGACGGTCACCGTCAACCGGTCGGGCGATATGCCCCAGACCTTTGTGACCAGCGTCCACGCGTGGACAATCGCCTGCTCCTTGAAATAATCGCCGAACGAAAAATTGCCGAGCATTTCGAAGAAAGTATGATGGCGCGCGGTATAGCCGACATTGTCGAGATCATTGTGCTTCCCTCCTGCCCGAACACATTTCTGGCTGGAAGTCGCGGTTGAATAAGGACTCTTCTCCGCGCCGGTAAAGATATTCTTGAACGGCACCATTCCCGCATTGATGAACATCAGCGTCGGGTCATTATAGGGAATGAGCGGCGAAGACGGAACGATCTCGTGACCTTCAGCGGCGAAATAGTCCAGAAAAGACCGTCTTATATCATTGGTAGTTTGCATGGGTTCGACTTAGGCGAGCGATCTCCCGTTGACAATCCCGAGAATGGATCAAAACTTAGCCTCGCCAGTAGGTAAAGCCAGCAACCTCACCATAATCGCCCGATTGGTTGCCGGAGCGATAGCCAGAAGGCTGTCAGGCATAGGCATAAGGTCCGCCTTTTTCGAGCGCCGTCTGATATTGCGGGCGGGCGTGAATGCGCTCCAGCCATGCCAGCAAATTGGGATAGCGCTCGTCCAGCCCGGCCCGCGACTGGCAGGCTTCGAGCGGGAAACTCATCATGATGTCGGCGGCGGTAAGCTGGTTACCGGCGAAATAGTCGCGATCCGCGAGCTCGGCTTCGAGCCAGACGAGCAAATCAGTGACCATCTGGCCAACCGGCTTGCGTGCCGGCAGGCCAAGCAGGCCAAGGCGGCCGACCACAAGCAATCCATAGAGTGGCGGCATCATCGACCCCTCTGCAAAGTGGAGATATTGCGTATAGAGGCGCGCGCCTCTGGCATCGTCCGGCGGGCCAAGCCTGTCATCGGCCTTGGCGACGAGATATTCGGCGATCACAGCGGTCTCGATAATGACATCCCCGTCGTCCTCGATCATCGGCGATTTGCCAAGCGGGTGGATAGCTTTCAGACTGTCGGGCGCTTTCTGGGTTTTGGGATCCCGTTCATAGCGTTTGATTTCATATGGCAGGCCAAGTTCCTCCAGCAGCCAGATAATACGCTGAGAACGGCTGTTCTCTAGATGGTGAACAATGATCGTCATATCGATTTCCAGTCTGGTTGAGCCTAGCTGCCTGACCAAGGCATCCCACAATTGTGAAATTTGTCAAATGTTTAGAAGGCCCCAAAAAATGGGCCGTCCTGCAGTCGGGGGACAAAAGGACGGCCCTATGCCAGGGATCGCCTCGGGGGAGAGTGATCCGGCAAAACTTGCAATATTTTCATATATTCGTCGCATCGCCCGGCGGGTCGCCAGAGGCGATATTCAAACGAAAGGGGCGACCATCAAGGCGGCGGCTTCAGTCACCGCCTTGATGACCCGCTCACCTATTTTTCGTTATCACCGTCATCGGCCTTGCCAATCGGGCCCGTCATCATTTCCTCGGCCACTTCTTCCTGCTTGCCGCGAATCTGGTTTTCCAGCTTGGCCATCATTTCGGGATTTTCCAGAAGGAAGCGTTTCGAATTCTCACGCCCCTGCCCGATCCGCACCGAGTCATAGGAGAACCAGGCACCCGATTTTTCAACAACGCCGGCCTTCACGCCGAGATCGATAATCTCGCCAACCTTGGAAATGCCCTGACCGTACATGATGTCAAACTCGACCTGCTTGAACGGCGGTGCAACCTTGTTCTTGACCACTTTGACACGAGTCGAGTTGCCGACGATATCATCGCGTTCCTTGATCTGGCCGGTCCGCCGGATGTCGAGCCGGACCGATGCATAGAATTTCAGCGCATTACCGCCCGAGGTGGTTTCCGGGTTACCGTACATCACACCGATTTTCATACGAATCTGGTTGATGAAGATCACCATGCACTTCGAACGGCTGATCGAACCGGTCAGTTTGCGCAAAGCCTGGCTCATCAGGCGCGCTTGCAGACCGACATGGGTATCACCCATCTCGCCCTCGATTTCAGCGCGCGGCACCAGAGCAGCAACCGAATCGACCACCAATATGTCGATCGCGTTGGAACGGACCAATGTGTCGGTAATTTCCAGCGCCTGCTCACCGGTATCCGGCTGGGAGATGATGAGTTCATCGGTATTGACGCCCAGTGCCTTGGCATAGACAGGGTCGAGCGCATGTTCCGCGTCAACAAAGGCAGCGGTGCCGCCATTTTTCTGTGCTTCGGCGATGACGTGCAACGCCAGCGTGGTCTTGCCCGAGCTTTCCGGTCCATAGACTTCGATCACGCGTCCCTTTGGTAATCCCCCGATTCCCAACGCGATATCCAGCCCCAGGCTACCGGTCGAGATAGCCTCCACTTCCAATGCCTTGCGCTGACCCAGCTTCATGGCCGAGCCTTTGCCAAAGGCACGATCGATCTGCGCCAATGCGGCGTCCAACGCTTTTTGTCTGTCTGATGAGTTCAACTGATTATCCGATTCTACGACTTTTAAATTGCCGGCCATTTGCCTGTCCCCTTCGCTAAATGCTTAACCATCATCAATCAATGATTGTGATGATGTACCGCATTTGTTCTCATAGAACAAGAGGGGAACATAAATATTTTGTACTTGGGTTACTTGTCTGAAAATAAAGTGAATATATGCCCGATTCTAATCTGATTTGGCATGTTCGGCCAACGTTGCTCCGACCGCTTCCGCTATCTGCGCCACCGAAAACGGTTTGGGAAGGAAATTGACCTTGTCGAGATTGATCGACTTGCGCAATTGCTCTTCAGCATAGCCCGACATGAACAATATCGGCAATTCCGGATAGTGTTTGCGCACATGTCTGGCCATGGTCGGACCATCCATATTGGGCATCACGACATCGGACACAATCATGTCGAACTGCTGTTCGCTGTCCGCCTGAGCGGCGAGCAGCCCCAAAGCTTCCTCACCCTCACCGGCGGTTACCACCGTATAGCCTTGCCGGGTCAGTGCCCGCTCCGCGACCGCCCGCACCATATCCTCGTCCTCGACCAGCAGGATATGGGCGCTTCCCCACAATTCCTTTCTCGCCGTCGCCTTCACCGGTGGTGACCCCAATGTCGCACGCTCGGCATCTTCTGCGGTGGGGTGATGCACCGGAAAATAGATTGAGAAGGTCGTACCCTCGCCGACCTTGGAATCGGCAAAAATATAGCCGCCGGACTGTTTGATGATCCCGTAGACCGTCGAAAGCCCCAGACCGGTGCCCTTGCCGACTTCCTTGGTGGTGAAAAACGGTTCAAAAATCTTGCCGATAATATGCGGCGGAATACCTTTGCCCGAGTCGGAAAATATCAACGCCGTATAGTCGCCAATCGGCAGAATCTCGCTTTTCAGCGCGCGGACATCTGCGGCGACAACCGCCTGGGTCGAAATCGAGATCTTGCCGCCATCGGGCATGGCGTCGCGGGCGTTGACACCCAGATTGATGATCACTTGCTCGAGCTGTCCGGGGTCCGCGCGAACCAGTCCCAGATTGCGACCATGGCGCACTTCCAGCTCGATGGTTTCATCAAGCAGACGCTTGAGCAGGTTCGAGACATCCGCCACCACATCCGGCAACTGGAGCACTTGCGGCCGCAGGGTCTGTTGCCGCGAGAAGGCAAGCAATTGCCGGGTCAGACCGGCGGCACGATTGCTGTTATTCTTGACCTGCTGAATATCGTCATAGTCGCTGTCACCCGGCGCATGCCGCAACAGCATCAGGTCGCAATGACCGATGATGGCGGTGAGAATATTGTTGAAATCATGGGCAACGCCCCCGGCCAGCTGGCCAACCGCCTGCATTTTCGTCGCCTGCGCCACCTGGCTCTTCAATTTCGATTCTTCCCTATTGTCGCGGATCGACAATAATACCGCGGCTTCCCCCAGTCCGCGAACGCCGGCAATACCCAGCGCGACCGACTCTTCACCGCCGTTGCGCAGCCGCACCGCGAGATCACCGGCCAGTGGCGGACCGCTGGCGTGGCGGCGCACAGCATCGGCGACCGCCGACTTGTCATCCCGGATCACCAGGTCCCCGGGATAAAGGGGCTGTTCATTTTCTCCGATGCCTGCCGTCTTGGCAAAGGCTTCGTTGAAGAAGAGAAAACGACCGTCACGGTCGGTCAGCGCCAGACCGAGGGGAAGTAGCGACAGCATCGATTCAACCTGTTCCAGCGCCTTGCCGCGCTCGACCATTCCGCCATCGTCGTCAATCAGCAGAATCAGCGCAGGGGCTTTTTCCTTTTCCCGGTCCAGCGGGATGTGGAAAAGACGGACCGGCGTGCCATGACGGCCTTCGCGTTCGAAAAAGATCGTGCCCTTGTCATCGGACCGCAGGAAATTGATAAAATTGCGGCCCGATATATTGGCGTCAACCCGGCCGGTTGCGCGCAATGCAAACGCCTGATTTGAAGCCCGGATCCGGCCTTCGCCGCCAATCACGCTGGCCAATATACCCGCTTCTGAAAAGGCGCGACCGCCGCCGCCGCTAATCAGACGAACCATGTCATCCAATATGTCAGCCTGAATTTGCGGTATCATCTGCCACAGAAGATATTCGTCGCCCTGTCCGGCGCGGACTACTTTTGCGCTATATTCGGCGACACCGCGTTTCAGGCCTTCGGCATAGCCACGGCCATCCCGCCAGGCAGTCCGGCCGGCCGTCGCGAGCAGTTCATTGCCCCCCGCCTGCAACGGCAATTCGGGAGGAACCGCCGCACCATTGAACCATTTGGTAAAAAGTTCATTCGCGCAGACAAGGCGGCCCGCGCGATCGGTAATCGCCAGACCGATGTCCGCCTGATCCGCGACCATCCGGGTAACCGCCCAGTCGCCGTGATCGGCCTGGTCCTGATCGAAATCCTCCGCTTGCGGACGCAGGAAAAATGCGACGCCCGCCATGCTGATCACCAAAGCGAGAAAAGCGGAGATCAAGGCAATATTCTGCACTTGCCAGTAGAGCAGACCGGCAGATGCAAGCACGGCCAAAACCATCAATGCGCCCCTGATCTGCACACTGATTTGCGCCTTGCGGGGACTGGGATTCAACAACCCGCTACCTTGCGGAGATTTACTCGCCATCGCCTAGCCGTTCCGATTGCCTTTTTGCCAATTCTGCCTGTCGTTTTCGACCGATCCACCAGCGCCAGCCAAAGCTGCTCACGACATATCCGACCGCAGCGAACACAATGGCCAACACGGCAAATCCAAAAAATGTAACCGCCGCTTCTCGCCCGAGCCAGCCCAGCCATTGGGCCACTTCGCTCAAAAATTGCGTATCGACCACTTCGTGAACGGTCGAACGGGCTGTCCCCGGCTCGACTTGCAGCATGGACTTCCCAATCTGATTGGCGATGGCGATCCAGAACGGATAGGTGAATGGATTGGTGATGAATGTGGCGACGGCGGCAATCGGCACGTTGGCGCGCATCGGCAAAGCCAGAAAGAGCGCAACAAAAGTCTGGCCACCCAAGGGAACCAGAAACCCGGCCAACATGCCCAGAGCAACCCCGCGCGGGACAGAACGACGATTAAAATGCCACAGATCAGATCGCAAAAACCGGTGCGCTATGGGCTTCAGATATTTATTCTTGGCCATGCTTGCACGGGTCGGCATTTTTTTATCCATCCAGACGGAAAAACGCTTGATCGTTCGCGCGCCCCAATCTTTTGGTGGAGGGTTAGAATCCGAATTATCCATGTTCGCGCATTAGCCGGCCTTGCTGCCGTTTCCAGTCACGATCCTTTTCGGTCTGGCGCTTGTCCGGTGCCTTCTTGCCCTTGGCAAGGGCCAGCTCCAGTTTCGCCCGCCCCTTGCTGTTGAAATAGATGGAAAGCGGCACGATCGTCATGCCCTTTCGCATCACCGCGCCGTGCAACTTGTTTATCTGGCGCCGGCTGAGCAGCAATTTGCGTGGTCGCGTAGGGGTATGGTTATACCGGTTGCCATGGCTCCATTCCGGAATATTGGCATTGATCAACCAGACCTCGTCATCCTTCACCTCGGCATAGCTTTCGGCGATCGTCCCCGACCCGAAGCGCAGTGATTTCACTTCGGTGCCGGTCAGCATGATTCCCGCTTCAAACTTGTCATCCAGAAAATAGTCATAGCGCGCCCGCCGGTTTTCGGCGACGACCTTCTGCTTGTCGAATTCTTCCGGACGCGGTTTTGCCATCAGACCAGGCCTGCCCCTTCCAGAGCAGCATCCACGGCTTTGCAACTGGCGTCGGACGGCGGTGTCATCGGCAAGCGCAGGTCGGTTGAAAAGTCGGGCAAGACCCGGGACAACGCATATTTGATCGGTCCCGGCGAAGCGTCGGAGAATAGCGACTTGTGCAATGGATAGAGCACATCATTCAGCTCGCGCGCTCTGGCGTAATCGCCCGCAGCACAGGCCGCCTGAAATTCCGCGCATAATTTCGGCGCAACATTGGCGGTGACCGAAATACAGCCAACACCACCCGCCGCATTAAACGCCAGCGACAGTTCGTCGACTCCCGAAAGCATGACAAAATCTTCCGCACAATTGAGCCGGTGTTCGGTGACCCGGTCGAGGTCACCACTGGCATCCTTGATCGCGATGATCCCGGGCAGCTCGGACAATGCCGCAACCGTATCGGGCAAGATATCGGTGACCGTGCGGGCCGGCACATTATAAAGCACCAGAGGCAAATCGATATTCTGCGTCAAGGTTGTGAAATGGGCAGTGATCCCTTCCTGATTCGGGCGGTTATAATATGGCGCCACGACCAGACCCGCTGCAGCTCCGCATTTTTTCGAGAAGGTAAGATGGAGCAAGGCATTGGTCGTATCATTGGACCCGCAACCGGCGATGACCGGCACCCGGCCGGCAGCCTGTTCGATACAGACTTCGATGACCCGGTGATGCTCGGCATTGGACAATGTCGATGCTTCTCCCGTGGTCCCGCAGGGCACCAGAGCACTGCTGCCCTGGTCAATCTGCCAGTCCACCAGAGCGCGGAACTGGTCTTCAGCAAACGATCCGTCGCGAAAGGGCGTCGCCAGAGCCGGAATTGAGCCGGAAAACATGGAATAATCCTTTATATTTACCTCGGAAATGGGCAAAGCCGTTACCAAGTCATTTGCATTATTAACAGCGATATAGTGCGCCGTTCAGCGCCTGATAAGGAGCCTAGCCCCATAATGTCCAGCATGGTATCAAGATTTCTCATTGGAGCGCTGCTTTTATCACCCGTCACCTGTATGGCTGCCGAACAGGTCGGATGGCAAAGTGCCGATAGCGGCCTGTCCGATCCAACCGGCGGCAATGCCATCCTTGGCCTGCAACGCTGGCGGGTGCTGACCCAGTCCGACAATTATTCCTTCGAGGATTATGCTGGTTTTCTGGTAACCTATCCGGGCTGGCCGGAAGATACGCGGATGCAGCGCAATGCCGAGCAGGCCATCAACATCAACAGTTTCTCGCCCAGTCGCGTGCTTGCCTATTTTGAAAAATTTCCACCGACCACCAACGCCGGTGCCGCAAAATATGCGGTTGCCCTGCAAGCGTCGGGACAGCGCGAAAAAGCCAATGCCATGGCGAAACAGGCCTGGCGTGGCGGCACGCTGACCGATGAGGACGAAGCCGCCTTGATCTCGCGGTTCAGTTCGGTCCTGACGATCGACGATCACGATGCGCGAATGGACGCGCTGCTCTGGGCGCGGGCAACGCGCGACGCTGCTGGCCAGTTAAGCTTCACTTCTCCTGCCAGACGCCCCGTTTTCGCTGCGCGTCTGGCGCAGTTGACGGAATCGTCCGACGCCAATGCACAGGCCAGCGCAGTCGGCGCGATTGCCCGTGATGATGCCGGCTATCTCGCGGATCGCGCCCGCTATTTGCGGAACAAGGGACAAAGCTTTGCAGCGCGCCAGTTGCTGGCGACCAGATTGCCGCTGCGGGTCAAGCCCGCCCTCCCCGAAACCTGGTTC
>Ga0209345_10004626_pt1 | contig 13178 bp, 12 predicted proteins | sample Cruoilmetagenom7_FD_187294 | JGI IMG/M metagenome (GOLD analysis project Ga0209345, IMG submission 187294) | Oil polluted marine microbial communities from Coal Oil Point, Santa Barbara, California, USA - Sample 7 (SPAdes) (version 2) | ecosystem: Environmental > Aquatic > Marine > Oil seeps ...
AGTTCCTCCAGATAAAGTAGTCTATCCTTTCTTACTACTTATCTGAAAATTGTTCAGCTTTAATTTACCTCTACACGTTAAGGACTACCTATTTTATTTCTAGAATAAAATAATCTTTTATAGATTTATACTGGATTTTTATAATTTAATATCAATATTGATCTGTATAATTATTATATTATTATAATATATATATACTAATAATAGTAATAGGAGGCTGTGAATTTGTTTGAAACTAATTAAACATAAAGAAACTCTTAAGGAAATAACTTTAAAAGTTTCTTTAAAAATAATGTCAATTTAATAAAATTATATAAATTAGGTGTAATTAATAGTTTATTTATTGTTAATTTAAAGCAAATTGTAAGTAATTTGTTAGATCTTTTTAAGAAATTGTTTTTTAATGGAGGATATTATGACTTATACGGTTGCCTTGGCAGGAAAAGGTGGGACTGGAAAAACAACTATGACTGGTTTTTTAATTAAATTTTTTACCTGTAAAGGCAAGGCACCAGTGTTAGCGGTGGATGCGGATGCTAATGCAAATTTAAATGATATATTGGGTCTTGAAGTATATTCAACCCTGGGTGATGCCAGAAATGATATGAAAAAAAATGTTTCCCAAGGCATGACCAAGGATGTTTTTATGGACATGCGATTACAAGAAGCTATTATTGAAACAAAGGATTTTGATTTAATAGTAATGGGCCAACCTGAAGGAGCAGGATGCTATTGTGCTGCTAATACACTTTTAACACAATACCTGGATAAACTAATTGATAATTATGAATATGTAGTTATTGATAATGAAGCTGGAATGGAACATTTAAGTCGTCTGACAACAAATAATATCGATGTTTTATTAATTGTATCAGATTCAACCAGGAGAGGTATTAAGGCAGCGGCCAGAATCGTGGAGCTAACAAATAAATTAAATTTGAATATAAGTAAAAAATTATTAATTGTTAATAGAGTAGAAGAAGACCAAAGGGACTTACTTGAGAAGGTTGCCATGGATTTCCAATTGGAGCTTATTGGTTTAATACCTAAGGATAAAGAATTGGAAGAATATGATCTGCGTGGACAACCTACTATTAATTTAAGAAATGATAATAAGGCTATTCAAGCTGCGTTTGAAATTTTTGAAAAAATATTTTAAATTCATTATGTCCCAGATCTTGTTATGGTTGTTTTATATGTAACTATATATTGCTATTTTATTTAAAAGAACTCTTTGGAATTATTGTGGAAATCACTTGACAATCTATTGTTTTTAATGTAAACATTTGATGTATTTATGAAAATAAGGAGTATTATATTTCAATTTGATTGTTCTTTTTTTCACAATTGAATTGTATAAAAAAAGAAACTTATTATATTGCATTATTTCATTTTAAATAAGATGCATAACTTGTTAATAAATCTAGATTAAGGAGGTACAGGAAGTGGCCTTTGATATTCCTAAACAACCCTACGCAGGAATGATAGGGGAAACAACCCTTGGAAAGGGCGATTCCGCTCTTACTGTGGGAGGTCAGAATTCATATCCATTTCATCTATTTGAAGGAGAAACTCCAAATACTCCTAAGATCGCGATGGAAATATGGGATTATGATCCTTCAGAGGAATGGCCAGCAACTGCGATAGAACCATTTAAGGATGTAATTTCCTCACCTGATGCATGGGCTAAAAAAAATGTGGAAGAAAATGGTGCGGATATAATCGTACTTCAGCTCAAAAGTACAGACCCTAATGGCCTTGACAGGGGAGCTGATGAGGCGGCAGAGGTTGCTAAAAAAGTTGCTGACGCTGTTGATGTGCCTTTAATTTTATGGGGTACAGCTAACAACCAAAAAGATGAAGAAGTTTTAAAAAAAATATCAGAACTATGTGAAGGGAAAAATGTTACATTAGGACCCGTGGAGGAAGGTAATTATAAGAGTGTGGCTGCTAGTGCTATGGGTTATAAACACACAATAATATCATCTTCGCCAATTGATGTTAATTTGGCAAAACAGCTTAATATTCTTCTCACAAATCTTGGTCTTAAATCAGAGAGCATAATTGTAGATCCTACGACTGGCGGGCTAGGTTATGGCCTTGAATATAGTTATTCAGTCATGGAACGAATCATGATGGCGGCCTTAACCCAGGAAGATGATAAATTACAATTCCCAATGATAAATAATGTTGGTAATGAAGTCTGGAAATCTAAAGAGGCCAAACAGACCATTGATGAAGCTCCAACATCAGGTGATCCTGAAAAAAAGGGTATCATGATGGAGACTGTCGCAGCGGTTACTTATCTTTTGGCTGGATCCAGCATAGTTATTCTCAGGCATCCAGAAAGCGTACGTCTGGTTCGTAGTTTTATTGATCTTATGATAAATGGCGGGTCTGCCGGGGATGTAGCTGGCATTAACAAGCTTATGGATCTTCAAGAAGCTGATTTGATAGCTCTTGCGCCTGAACCGAATCTGGAAATTCCTGAAGACAAGAAAGCTCCCAAGGCCAAAACAGCTCCAAAGCAGGAAAAGAAAACTGCCCCGGCGCCAAAGGTTGAAGAGGTAAAGGCGGATCCTCCAAAACCTGTAGCAGAGCCAAAGATTGAAGTCAAGGTTGACGAAAAAGCTAAAGCAGAATTAGAGGCCAAAGCCAAAGCAGAAGCAGAACTTAAATCTAAGGAAGAGGCTAAAGCTAAAGCAGAGGCAGAAGCCAAAGCAGAGGCAGAAGCCAAAGCAAAAGTTGAACTGGAAGCCAAAGCAGCGGCAGGAGCCAAAGCTAAAGAAGAGGCTAAAGCGAAGGCAGAAGAAATAGCCATGCGTGAAGCTGAAGAGGATCTTATTCGTCAACAGCGTGCCAAGGAGAAAGAGGATCTTGCTGCCAAAAAGCTAAAAACAAAATCTAAAACAACAATGACAGCATCATCGAGACAGAAATCAAAACTAGAAAAAGTGATGGGTAAATTAAACAAAATGAATAAACGTTAGATAAGCTGATAGATATTAAAGTTTTTTTAAAGACATGTGAGTATTTAATTTAATATATATCTGCCTTATTTAAAAATATCTTTACATTAATGTACCAGGATAATTATGAGGAGGAACCTCTATGACAGAAGGAAAAGTAAAGGCAGTTAAACTGGAAAAAAAGAGAAAATTGGCAGATCCGGTTGCGGCCTCAATAGATATCGCATCACAGGAAATGATAGCTCATGCTCAAAAACAGGGCATAGAAACTATTTTTGACAGGGCTGTAAATATGAAGCCCTGTAATATTGGTATTCAGGGAACTTGTTGTAAAAACTGTGCTATGGGACCATGCCGACTTCCTCTTCCAAAGGGAGGAATAGAAGGCGAAGATGAAAGGGTTGGCCTTTGTGGAGCAACTGCAAACACAATTGCGGCGCGAAACTTTGCAAGAATGGTTGCGGCAGGAGCCGCTGCTCATTCAGATCATGGGCGTTGTGTGGCAGAAGTTTTTCTTTCTGCTGCAAGAAAAGAGACAGATGCGTATCAAATTAAGGATACAACCAAATTACTGGATGTTGCTCCTCTTCTGGGAGTTGCCACTACTGTTGAAGTAGATGGTGAAGAACTGGACAGGGATATTGATGAAATCGCTGTTGAAGTCGGGGAAGTAGCGCTTAATGAATGGGGGAAACCTGAAGGAGAGCTCCTTTATTTAAAAAGAGCCACTGATGCTAGATATGATCTTTGGAAAAAATTAGGCGTATTACCAAGAAATATTGATCGTGAAATAGTTGAGATTATGCATCGTACCCATATGGGGGTTGACCAGGACTATAAAAATATTATCAAACAATGTACGAGAGCTTCTTTGGCAGATGGATGGGGCGGTTCAATGTTGGCAACAGATCTGCAGGATATCCTTTTTGGCACACCATATCCTCTACAGTCAGAAGCTAATCTTGGCATCATGAAAAAAGATCATGTTAATATTATTGTCCATGGACATGAGCCTGTGTTGTCAGAGCTGATAGTAGCAGTTTCAGAGACCAAGGAAATGATTGATTACGCAAAAACAAAAGGAGCCAAAGGCATTCAGTTAGGTGGTATATGTTGTACTGCCAATGAAATGCTTCAGCGTCATGGAATTCCATTGGCAGGCACATTTCTCCAGCAGGAACTGGCTATTATAACAGGAGCCTGTGATGCCATGGTGGTGGATATTCAATGTGTTATGCAAAACCTTGCTAATGTGTCAAAACATTTTCATACAAAACTTATAACAACCCATCCTATTGCCAAAATGGAACAGGATAATGTTATTCATATTGAGTTTGACGAACATCATGCACTGGAAGATGCCAAACGTATTGTAACAATGGCTATTGATAGTTTTGAAGAACGGGGTGAAAATCTCATTATTCCTCAACATAAATCACCTGTGGTTGCCGGATTTGGCGTTGAATCCATTGAGTATCATCTTGGCGGGACTTTTCGCGGCACCTATTATACCTTGAATGATAATATAATAAATGGTCGTATTCGTGGCGTTGCGGGAGTTGTAGGCTGTAATAATGCGAGAACAAGGCATAATGAGGATCATATTCTTATTATCAAGGAATTAATTAAAAATGATGTAATTGTTCTTACAACCGGATGCACAGCCATTGCATGCGCAATGGCAGGTCTTTTAACCCCTGAAAGCGCGGCTGTTTTTTGTGGTCCTGGACTTGCTGAAGTTTGCGAGACGGTTGGTATTCCTCCTGTGCTTCATTTGGGTTCCTGTGTTGATAATAGTCGAATTCTTCTGGCAGCAACAGAAGTAATCAAGGCTGGTGGACTGGGGAATGATGTAAGTGATTTTCCTGTGGCTGGAAGTGCCCCTGAATGGATGAGTGAAAAAGCAATAAGTATTGGTCACTATTTTGTTAGCTCTGGTGTGTATACAGTGTTTGGTTATTCTCTTCCTACATCAGGAGCCCCTGTATTTCATAAATATTTAACCGAGGAACTGGAAAATGTTTATGGCGGGATGTGGGATGTTGAGGCTGATCCTGTTAAACATGCCCATATGATGATTGCTCATATAGACAAGAAACGTAAAGAACTCGGTATTGACAGGGCAAGAGAGAGAGTCCTGATGGACATGGAAAGTCGACAGGCTCTTGAAGCAGAATAGGATTCGATCAATAAAATCTATATTAATAACGAAATAATGGATTCAATAAATCCTCAACGAAGGAGGAAAATATGTCAAAACTAGTAGCATTTGCGGCCATTCAGGGCGGATATAAGGTAGTGTCTAGCGTTGAAGGCGAGCTTAAAAAAGCCTTGGACACTTATGATGCCAGCACAAAAATCGGGTTTCCCAATACAGCTTATTATCTCCCTGTTATATACTCACTTACCGGAATAAAATGTGAAACTCTGGAAGATTTGCTGATGCCTATGGAATTTGCAAGGGGGTTATTACCGGCGCATGTCAAGAGCAAAAACCATCTGCCTTATTTGGGACCTTTGCTGGATGCTGGTATGGCAGCAATTTTTGCCTATGAAGTTAAAGAAGCAATCAGAATACTTAATGAGCCTGATTTTTATATATCACAGGAAGATCCTGATATTGAGGCGGGTAAACTATGGGTAGGGCCGGCTGATGACACTATCCTGCGAAAAAGGGGCGTTGAGTTTGTTGATGGTTCAGCTCCTGGTTTTGCCGCAATAGTTGGCGCGGCTCCTGATCCTGAAACCGCAAAAATGATAGTTGAAGATTATCAGAAAAAAAGTCTTTATATTTTCTGCGCGGCAAATCATAATGGACAAACAGTTATAGAGCAGTGTTTGGAAGCTGGCGTACAGGTTGGCTGGAATACCAGGATTGTACCTTTTGGTCCTGATATTTCTTCTGCTGTTTTCGCTCTGGGTTTTGCAAATCGCGCAGCAATGGCATTTGGAGGTCTTGAGCCTGGTGATTATAACACTATATTACACTACAATAAAAACCGTATATTTGCTTTTATAAATGCCCTGGGAGATATTGGCACAGAATGGGCGGTTGCCGCTGCCGGTTGTGTAAATTGGGGCTTTCCTACTTTGGCAGATACGGATATCCCCGAGATTTTACCTACAGGTCTCTGTACTTATGAGCATGTTGTAGCTAATGTGCCCCATGATGAAATTTGCCAGAAATCTGTTGAAATAAGGGGTCTTAAGGTTACAGTTTCTGAGATTGATATACCTTGCGCCTTTGGGCCGGCATTTGAGGGCGAGCGTGTTAGAGGCGCTGATCTTTACTGCCAGACGGGAGGTGGCAAGACTCAATGTACAGAGCTTGTAAAAATGGCAGAGATGAATGAAATCGAAGATGGCAAGGTTGAAGTGATTGGTCCTGATGTTGGAGAGCTTAAAGCGGGAGAGACTTTTCCTCTTGGAATATATGTACAGGTAGCTGGACGGGAATTCCAACCGGATTTTGAGCCGATCCTCGAACGTCAAATTCATCATATGGTTAATTATATTCAATATATAATGCATATTGGACAACGAGATATAGCCTGGGTTAGAATTAGCAAGTCAGCAATTGAAAAAGGCTTTACATTAAAGGATCTTGGCGTTGTTATACATGCTAAATATCATCAGGATTTTACAAATATTCTGGACAAGGTACAGGTTACCTTATATACAGGACAGGCAGATGTTGCTAAATTAACCAAAAGGGCAAAACAGGAATATAAAACAAGGGATGAACGAGTTGAAAATATGACCGATGAGGATGTAGAGACCTTTTATTCTTGTACTCTTTGCCAGTCTTTTGCTCCCAATCATGTATGCAGTGTAAGTCCTGAAAGAACAGGGCTTTGCGGCGCATATAACTGGATGGATTGTAAGGCATCCTTTGATATTAATCCTACAGGGCCGAATCAACCTATTGAAAAGGGTGAATGTCTTGATCCTGTGCTTGGACAGTGGAAGGGTGTCAATGACTTTATATACAAGGCTTCCAAGGGTAATGTTACCCACTATAATTTTTATTCCATGATTGAAGACCCCATGACAACTTGTGGATGCTGTGAATGTATCGCAGCTGTATTACCTATATGTAATGGTGTTATGACAGTTTCCAGAGATTATACAGGTGAGACTCCTTCCGGGATGAAATTTACAACTTTGGCTGGTGTTATGGGTGGAGGCGCTTCTTCACCTGGCTTTGTGGGTCATTCAAAATTTAATATTACCCAGGGAAAATTTATTGTTGGTGATGGTGGACTGCTTAGGATGGTTTGGATGCCAAAGATTCTTAAGGAAGAGATAAAAGAGAGGATTGAAAAACGAGGCGCGGAAATGGGTGTTCCTGATCTTTATGACAAGATTGCAGATGAGACAGTTGGAATTACCGAAGATGAAATAATGCCCTTCCTGGAGAAGGTGGGGCATCCTGCCTTGAAAATGGATCCTGTTACAGGATAATAGTTATATTTTGAGCTTAGGTAGTTGAATCTATACTTTATTGCCTAAGCTCAAATAAAATTTCCTTAGGGATTGCCCAAAGTAGTGTTTATTAAATAAAAAAGATAACTTTTTAAGTTATTTTGAGCGAACCCTTTTCGAGGAGTAAATTATGGGACTATCTGGAATACAGATTTTTAAATTATTACCAAAGACAAATTGTACTGAATGCGGGGTTCCTACCTGCCTGGCTTTTGCCATGAATTTGGCCTCGGGCAAGGCAGAACTGGATGCCTGCCCATATGTTTCAGATGAGGCTAGAGAGAAGCTTGATGAAGCATCAGCGCCACCTATAAGACCGGTGCCTATTGGAGCTGGTGTGCGGGCATTTAAGATTGGTGGGGAGACTGTCATGTTCAGACATGAAAAGACCTTTTATAACCCTACCGGTTTGGCTGCTCTTGTAAAATCAGATATAGCATTGGATGAGCTTGATACTAAGCTTAAAACATGGAATGCCTTGCAGTATGAAAGGGTTGGTCTTAATTTAAGGCCGGAATTGGTCGCCTTAAAGGATGTTAATGGTGATAACGCAGCTTTTACGGCTGTAGCGGCAAAAATTTCAAAGGAAAGTGAATTTGGTATAATTTTGATGAGTGATAATATCGACGTTCTTAAGTCTGGCGTTGATGTATGTACGTTAAAAAAACCAATCTTATATGCTGTGACTACAGAGAATGCTGATGAGATGGGTAATCTTGCCAAGGAATCTGGGGCATCTTTAGCTATAAAGGCAGATAATATAGATGGGCTCATTGCTTTGAGTGATAAATTAACAGGTATGGGCCTTAAAGATCTTATCCTTGATTCAGGTGCCAGGGAAATGAAGCAGCTGTTTACGGATCAAGTAGCCATCAGGAGGTCTGCCCTTAAAGATGCTAACCGTTCTTTAGGTTTTCCAACTATTACCTTTCCATGCGAAATGGCCAGTAATCTTGATATGGAAACAGTAATTGCTTCTATGTTAATTGCGAAATATGCTGGAATTATAGTTCTTTCAGATTTTAAAGGTGAGTCAATTTTTCCATTATTATTAGAGCGACTTAATGTCTTCACAGATCCTCAGAGACCAATGACTGTCACCGAAGGAATCTATGAAATTGGAAAGCCTAATGAAAATTCGCCCGTGCTTGTTACCACTAATTTTTCATTAACATATTTTATAGTAAGTGGTGAAATTGAAGGCAGTCGTGTACCTACTTGGCTGCTTATTAAGGATACGGAAGGTTTGTCAGTTATGACAGCCTGGGCTGCTGGTAAATTTGCGGGTGATGATGTTGGAGGTTTTGTTAAAAAAAGCGGGATTGCAGACAAGATTGCGCATAAGAAAATAGTTATTCCTGGTTATGCTGCTTCAATTAGCGGAGAGATGGAAGAAGAACTTTCAGGCTGGGAAATCCTAATAGGGCCAAGGGATGCCTCCTTGATTCCTAAGTTTCTCAAAGATATGGTGTGATTATTTTTTTTAGTTATCAACGAATAAGGGAGAGGATATATGTTATTAATTGGAGAAAACTTGAATGTTATTAATACTATTATAGGCAGGGCATTCAGGGAAAAGGATCCTGGACCTATTGCTGCGGAAGCTATTCGGCAGAAGGAAAAAGGGATGGATTGGATAGATATTAATTTAGGTCCTGCTAAAAAAGGTGGACCTGAGTTAATGGAATTTGTGGTAAAAACTGTTCAAGAAGCCATTGGTGATAGTATTCCTCTCTGTCTTGATACATCCAATATTGAGGCAATGGAAGCTGGTTTGGCTGTACATAAGGGAAAAGCTGTTGTTAATTCAATTATGGTAAGGCCTGAGCGCTATGAAAAAATGATTCCTCTGGCAGTCAAATATAAGGCATCTATGGTTGCCTTGATGTGGGGGCCGGATGGATTACCCAGAGATGAAAATGAGCGGGCTGCCTTGGCGGTAGAGCTCATGTATGCTGCCAATGAAGCAGGTATTCCAAATGAAGACATGTTTTTTGATGGAATTGTAACACCTGTAAATATTCAGCAGCCTCAGTTAATGAGCCTATTGGCCTTTCAGGAAATGTTGCAGGATATTGCTCCTGGTGCTAAATCCACATGCGGTCTTTCAAATATATCTAATGGTCCACCGGAAAAACTAAGGCCCATATTGAATACCACATATATGGTAATGCTTGAGAAAAAAGGTATGTATTCATGTATTGCTGACGCATATGATGATAGTTTGATAGCAGTAGCAAGAGGAAAAAGGCCAGATATCGTTGAGTTAATTCATAAAGTTATGGATGGTGAAGATATCGATTACAAATCTTTGCCTGAGGATCTAAATCATGGGTGGAAGCTGGCTGACTATGTAAAGACTGCTCGCGTTATACTTGGGGAATCCCTTTATTCTGATTCTTGGCTAGAAATTTAAACTATTTGGATGGTATTACCATATCTTTCATTTTATTTAAGGGTACTTCTAAAAATTAGAATTTTGGTTCGAGGTCAAGGCATGCGAAAATTTTAACCGCAGGAACACATAGAGTATTTAGAGGATTAAAATTTAAGCATAACGCCGACATCGGGCCAAAAGGCAATTTTTAGAGGTGGCCTTAATATCAAGTAAGTCGAAAAAATCATTATAAGCTTGTCGTGTATGGGCTAAATTGCGTATTGAAATACCATCTGAAAAGATTATATATTAATATTTGATACCTTTCCTAACTATATATAGTGGGAAGGTTTTTTTTAAAAGAGGCATTATTTATGGAATGTGGAAGTAATGTAACTCCTGGGGACATTGAAAGGTCATATCAGGAGAAAATGATCAAAGAGAAATTATCCAATATTGGAAAAAAAATTCTTGTTATGAGTGGTAAAGGGGGTGTTGGAAAAAGTACTATAGCATCATATCTTGCACTTTCTTTAGCAGATAAGGGATATAAAGTTGGATTGCTTGATGTGGATCTTCATGGTCCAAGCATTCCACGTATGCTGAATGTAAAAGGTGGCTTTGAGATGCCTGAAAAGGATATTATAAAGCCTTATGCTTTTTCTGAAAACTTAAAGATCGTTTCAGTTGAGATGATATTAGATGATAAAGATACAGCTATAATATGGAGAGGACCTCTAAAGATAGGTGCTATAAATCAATTCATTGGTGATCTTGATTGGGGAACGCTGGATTACTTGGTAATTGATTCACCTCCAGGTACAGGAGATGAACCTCTTACCGTTGCCCAAACAATAACAGATGCAGAGGCAATTATTATAACGACTCCACAGGAGGTCAGTCTGGCTGATGTTAGAAAATCGATAAATTTCTGTCATCAGGTAAAGATAAATATAATAGGTTTAATAGAGAATATGAGCGAATATATTTGTCCTCATTGCGGTGGCAAAAGTGCTATTTTTGGGACCGGAGGCGGAGCTAAAATGGCAACTCAAATGGATATTCCATTTTTAGGGACTATTCCTATCGATCCCAAGGTGGTAGAATTAGCAGATCAAGGGCGTTTAGATACGATGTTGGATCAAACTGATAATGTAGTAAACAAGGTGTTTGAAGCCATTATTAATAAAATTATAACTTAGTTATTATATTTTATAATATAAAGGGGAATAAAATGCAAAAAGGAAGGATAGCAATACCATCAAATACGCCTGGTGGTTTGGATGCTCAAAGAGCTGGTCATTTTGGCCACTGCGATGTATTCACTTTTGTTGATGTTGAGGATGGTAAAATTAAAAATGTTACAACTCTGCACAATCAGGAACATGTTCAGGGTGGTTGTATGGTTCCTGTTAATTTACTGGCTGGAAATAACGTAGATGTGCTTATTGTTGGAGGAATAGGAATGCGCCCCCTGATGGGCTTTAGACAAGCTGGCATAAGAGTATATCATGATGATACAAGGCCTGATATTCGTCCTGTAGTAGAAGATTTAATAGCGGGATCATTAAATGAAATTTCTGATAATGAGGTTTGCGGTGGAGGCGGAGCAAATTAATTTTAAAGTAACAATAAGTTGTTTAGAGGTTAAGTGTTATGTCAAACCAGGAACATAGTGAAGATGTTTATAAAATACTGAAAGATACAGGATATTCTGATAAGGCTATTAAATATTTCCAAACAGATGAAAATACTGGTATTATTGAGGATGCTGATCAGATAACTAATCTTACAGGTCCTTGTGGGGATGCGATGAAGATATCCCTTAATATTGAAAGTGATAAGATCAGTGATGCAAAAATACAGGTACTTGGATGTCCAGGAGCTGTTGCGTCAGGGTGCGCGGTTGTTAATCTTGCTAAAGGAAAAACCATACAAGAGGCTAGTCAGATTGATCTGGATCTATTATACGCAGAGCTTGAGAAACTACCAGAAAAGAAGGTACATTGTGCACGGTTGGCAATCAAGATATTACAAAAGGCATTAGATGAATATAGTAAAAAACAACAGGAATTACTACAATAGCAATGATCTTAGGCTAAAATATCTTAAAGGGTAGAAAAGATGAAAATAGCTGTTACATCAACTGGAAAGGATTTAGGTTCAGAAGTTGATCCGAGATTTGGGAGGGCCTCTTATCTTTTGATTGTTGATTCAGAGACACTCGACTTTGAAGTGATTGATAATATGGAAAATAAAGATTCTTTTAAAGGTGCTGGTATTCAGGCAGCCGGGCTTATAAGTAAAAGCGGGGCAAAAATATTGTTGACTGGATATTGTGGCCCAAATGCCTTTAAGGCCTTAAAGGCTGCTAAAATTGGAGTAGCCAATGATGCCAAGGGAACTATCAAGGAGTCTGTTGAGGCCTATATGGATGGCAAATTACCTTTAACGGATGAGTCAAATGTCGAGGGGCACTGGTAGATTATAAGTTACATCCGCAGGGGAACTTTTTGAGATTGGAGAGGTTTTATTGCGGGTGGACAATTTAATAACTATAGGTGAATAAGAGGAGATAAAGGATGCCTGTTTATGAATTTGAATGCAAAGATTGTGGTTATGTAACTGAGCTACTAATAGCCATAAATGAGATAGAACTAGTTGTTTGTGGTAGTTGTGGCGGGAAAAATCTTAATAAACTTATTTCAACACCTTCCTCATTAAAAATCACCAAGAGTTTTCCTGGTGATCCTGCTGATAGATGTTGTGGGAGTGATGGACCGCCTACCTCTTGTGCCGGGCCGGGAAGCTGTTGTGGAAGGTCTTGATTAATATGTAAATCTAGTTGTTAATGTTTTTATTAACATTACTACCTAAGAAAAAGCTAAGAATTGTAGGATACCAACCTAAATCTGTATTAGTATACACTAAAACATCCATATTAGTGGCTATAGATGTCAAAGCTATGGCTAACATTTCTTTTTTACTTTCATCCTTAAAAATAAACCATTTTTTTGTAAAAGAGGATGGGGTATCAGAATCTGTCAATTTAACCAATGTTTGGCCTGTTGTAGATGAACCTGTCATATCTACTTTGCAGGCATACCAATCCGTTTGAGCCTCTGCCATATGAGCGTTAAGACTAAAAGCAAGCATTATTGCCATAAAAATCAATAATTTAAGTTTTATCATAATTGTTTAATCCTATATTTTATGGTAGACCTTAATGTGTAGTGGTATATTTGACTATTTTAGGCGCCATCTCGGCATTATAGTGATGAATAAAATTCCAGACAGCGCCAACATGATTTTCTAACTTTTTTGAAAAGGAGAGTGTTTTCCGGACA
>Ga0209345_10004627_pt1 | contig 13175 bp, 24 predicted proteins | sample Cruoilmetagenom7_FD_187294 | JGI IMG/M metagenome (GOLD analysis project Ga0209345, IMG submission 187294) | Oil polluted marine microbial communities from Coal Oil Point, Santa Barbara, California, USA - Sample 7 (SPAdes) (version 2) | ecosystem: Environmental > Aquatic > Marine > Oil seeps ...
TCTGCATGCGCGGATCTGGCGGGCAAGGGCCACTGCTTGGGTCATGTGTGTGGCCGGTTTGGCTGTGGTCGGCACGGCCTCGATCTGTTCATCCGGCCCTGCGCCCACATGCTCGGTTTCGTCGCCCACGTCGATGCAGGCCGGTTCGGGGTCTGGCTGTTTGGCCTTCACCTTGACCGGTGCCGGCGGCAATTTCACGGCGGGCTGCTTGGGCGTGGCTTCGGAGGTGGCGTAGTACAAGCCGTCGATGGTTTCGATCAGGTCACGGCTGCGCAGGCGCGTCATGGCGTTGCGGATCTGGTTGCTGGTGTAGCTGTCGCCCAGGCTCTCGCGCAGGTCACGGCCGCTGATGCCGCTGGCGGTGATGATTTCGTTCAGGATGTCTTCTTCAATCGGTCCCATGGTGGTCTCCTTACGCGGCTTCGCGGACGTTGTAGTGGTGGGCCAGCTGCTGCCGGCATTTGGCGATTTCTTCAGCCAGGGCTTGTTCGATGCCGTGGCGGATGATCTTCATGACAGGCTCGGTGATGGGCATGTCTGGGCGGTTGCTGAACTTCAGCGTGATGGATTTCAGGTCAGGGCGGCCCACGTTCACCGTCACCTCTTCCAGAAACTCCAGCTCATCAACCAGGCGGGCGGCTTTTTTGATTTGTTCAGGCGTCATTGTGGGTGTCCTCTTTTGAGTAGAGCCGGTTCCAGCGCTGCACCGCTTCATCGCGGGTGGTGCAGTCCGGGCCGAACATGCCGCACGCACGGCACCAGACGCTGTTTGTTGTTTCCAGTGGCCGGATGACGATCAGCTCGGTGCTGCGGCAGTTGGGGCAGGGGTTGGGGTGGGTCATGGCTGTGCCTCACACACTCATGCCGCGTTCATACGGTGCAAACGGGATATCGTCGTCAAAGTCCGGCGGTGCAGCGGGGCCTGACTGTTGCGCCGCTGTCCCCGTGCCCCCGGTATGGGTGGCGGGTGGCTGGTAGGCAGCAGCCTGCTGCTGGGCGCGTTGGTCGGCGGCGTTGCCGTTGCCCTGGCTGTCGAGCATCTGCATTTCACTGGCCACGATTTCGGTGGTGTAGCGGTCGGAGCCGTCTTGCGCCTGCCATTTGCGGGTGCGCAGCGCACCTTCGATGTAGACTTTGGCGCCCTTGCGCAGGTATTCGCCGGCTATCTCGGCCAGGCGGTTGAAAAACACGACGCGGTGCCACTCGGTGCGCTCTTGGGGCTGGCCGGTCTGTTTGTCCTTCCACGTTTCGCTGGTGGCCAGGTTGATGTTGGTGACGGCGTTGCCGCTGGGCATGTAGCGCACTTCGGGATCGGCGCCGAGGTTGCCGATCAGGATGACTTTGTTGATTCCGCGGGCCATGTTATTTGCCTCCGTGTTGTTTGATGGCTGACCAGACGTTTTGTACAACGATTGCGTCACGGTCGGGGCTTTGGTCGCTCAGGGGCAGGGCGCTGATCGCGGCCTTGATCTGGGCGGGGTTGAGTTCAACCGGCAGGGTGATGCTGCTGGCAACTGTCATCTGGCGGTGGCTGCGATACATCGTGTCGCTGAACGCCCATTCCAGCCGTTCGCCGGTTTGCGTCAGCAAGATGGCAAGCTGTGCGCCTTGCCGGGTTTCGGTATCGATCCAGGCAACCTCGACATAGTTGGCCGGGCGGTCGATGTTGCCCTTGTGCAGGGCATAGAAGCGCTGGCCCTGCTGAGGGCGAATGCTTGCGCCCTGCCAGATCGTGGCGCTGGTGAATGCGGTGGGGGTCATGCGGCCTCCAGGTGCTGCAGCAAGCGTACGGCATGATGAGCCTGGGTGATGGCGTCATGCTTGGCGTTGTGGTGAGTGCCCATGCGTTCCAGCTGGACGGTCGGAGCCAGTTTTTTCAGGGTGCGGTAGCAGCGGTTGCGGAACGGTCCCCAGGGCACCAGTTGTTCGGTGGCGTGATAGGCATTGGCAAGGATGACGTTATCGAAGTCGCTGCCGTTGCCCCAGATGTTCAGGTGGTGGGCCAGTGCGTCATCATGCGGGCCGCAGGCGGCGACGTTGTAACGGTGCAGCCACTGGCTGAATTCAAACAGTGCCATATGAAGCTGCTCACCAGGGGCGGTGATGTCTTTGCGGGCCGCTTCGCTCTGCTGCAGCCACCAGTTGATAGTGCTGCCACTGACGGTCAGGCCTGCATCCAGACTGCTCTGCAGGTCGATGTTGATGTAAAACGCGCAGTCGGTATCGACCTCGCCGGTGGCCGGATCAAATGCGACCGCGCCGATCGCTACGATGGCGGCAGTCGGTCGGTTATCCATCGTTTCAAGGTCGATCATGATGTGGTTCATGCCGCTCTCCCATGCAATTTGTTGAACTCCTCCCGTGCCTGTTTGGCACAGGTGTCGATGTAGTCAGCCAGGTCGGTAAGGTGGATCAGGCGCGGGCTTTTCTGGCTGTTCTGCAGCCGGAAGCACGGCACCGGCAGCTCCAGTGCGCGGGCTGCATCGTTGGCGTTTTCGCGGCTGGTATAGCCCATATGGTGATAGCACTCGGTCAGGGGCACCGTTGGGCGCCCTCCGAACTCGGCCATCAGCATCCACAGGGTTTGGGACTGCTGGGGTTTCATGCGGCCTCCTCGCGCACCTCGGTGGAGCGGATGAGTGCGCAGGGTGGGGTGTTGCCGTGGGCTGCTAGGGTGCGGCGCAGGCACATGAGGGTTTCGCGGTCTGCTGGGTGCAGGGTGCCGGCGTTGTAGTGGGCCAGCAGGTCTGGGTTCCACGCGATTTCAACGGCCAGGCTGTCCATGTCGACGCTGGGGAACAGGTTGCGCAGGTGGGTTTCCATATCCGCTTCACTGGATGCAGCGATCTCGGTATGAACGTGGCGGCCGTCGTGGCACTCGAAGGTGCAGTCGTACACATGCAGGTGCTGCAGTCTCTCAGCCTCGTTGTTCTTACGGGTGCGGATCTCTTCGCGGTCGATCGGCATACTGCTGGGCGCATTGACGCCGATGCGCACCTGGTTGCCGTTAACGGCCAGCACGGTCACTTCAATGTCATCGCCGATGATGATGGTTTCGCCTGGGCGGCGGGTCAGGTTCAGCATGGTCTCGGTCCTTCGTTAGCGTTTTTGGTTACAGGGCAAGCTGGGCGGCTGGTTGCTGTGCCGGCTTCTTGCCCGGTCGATCTCGATCATGTGGCGCACGTAGCTGCGCACGGTGTCACGCCACTTGGCGGGCACGTCCTCGATCGCGGCTTTTATCTCGCTCATGGACTGCATCCGCAGTATCCGTGCAGCGTGGTGTCTGAATCTGTCCGGGTTCATCGTTTACCAGTGCATGCAGCCAGCTCAGGCCGTTGCCGGTCACCAGGGTGGTGGCGTACTGGCGGCTGATGCCGGACACGGGGTTATCGAACTGGCGCACCTTCACGGTGAACAGGCCTGCGCGTACCAGATCGATGCGCGGGGTGTTGTCGGCGTTGAACAGGCCTTTGCTCTTGAGCAGCGCGAATAGCTTGGCGCGGCTGATACCCAGGTGACGGGCGGCGCTGTGCATGGTCATGCCGTGCAGGGTGCGTGTGGTCATGGCTGTGGCCTCCATTCGTTCAGCAGGGGTTGGATGGCCGGGCGTACCGGCTCGCCTTTGCGCCAGGCGTTGGCTGCGGTGAAGGCGATCAGCAGGCCGTAGCCCAGCAGCAGGACGGCACCACCGGCGAACAGCATCAGGGCCAGCAGGAAGAGTTCGGGCATGGCGTTCATCAGACGAGCCTCACCAGCAAGTGGTCTTCAATTCTGCAGATCAGGTCGTTCGGCTGTGTGATATCCAGCGCTGCAGCGGCTTCGGCCAGCAGGCACAGCTCTGGGGCGCACAGCTCGCGCATCAGCTGGGTGTAATGCCGGATGATGATCTGGGATTCGCGTGCGTTGGTGTATTCGTCAAATTGCAGCTGCAAGTTGACAATCGGCTGCCATCCTTTCGGTTGGTTCAGTTTGATATCCAGCCGGGTGATGGTTTTGCTCACCCTGCTGGATGTGCGCACACGCATCTGGGCGTGCAAATCGGGGCGCAGCAGCTCGGTGCGGACCAGTGCAGCCACCAGTTCATGCAGGTCATCGACGGAAATAGGCAGTGATACCTGTGCGCTGGGGTTCATTTCGATGGCGCGATGGATTTCGTCCATGGCGTCGCTGGGGTAGTGGCTATCGTCCAATGTGATCTGGTTAACAGCGCGTCCGCGTTGCCGGTACGCCAAGTCATGCCCGATCAGGATCAGCTCATCCCCGTGGTAAGCGGTTTGTAATGTGAGCCTTGTCAGGTAGGCGATATGGTCAGCCAGGGTGTTGGTATAGGTTTTCATGGCTCTCTCCTCACGCTGCCGGCAGGTTGTGGGTGTAGTCCGCCAGCTGCGCGGCGCGCTGCCGACGGGTATCCGCCAGTTTTGCGACTCGGCCTGTGCCGTCGATCACGACCAGTCGGCCAGTGCTGGCCTGCAGCTGCTGGATGGCAGCGATGTTGCAGGACACGGTGGGGTGTACCAATACGGTGCTCATGCGTAGGCCTCCAGATCGTAGGCGGTGAGGGTGTCGAGGTAGTCAGGGGGCAGGGCGATCAGGCCGCGGGCGTTGGTGCGGGCGGTAGCCCGGCGCTGGCTGCGCAGGCGGGTGCGCTGGGGTGAACGCCCGGGGCGCTCAATGTCGATGTCAGTGCTGACAGCCGCTGCGCACACGCTGGCGATGACGCACAGCGAGATAAGCCCTTCACGGGTGGCGTTGATCAGTACCTGGATGCGGCTGGCCGCGTGGAGTTTGTAGCGCACACGCCGGGCGGTGCCTTTTACGGTACCCTGCTCGACGCCCATTAGGCGGGCGATTTGCTTGTCGCTGAGGTCTTGCTGGACGTACTGGACGTATTCCAGTTCGCGGGGTGCGAGGTGTGTAGGCATGACGCTAAACTCCCTGTTTGTCGTTTACAGGGGTAAATTTAGCGCCTTGCTAAAGATAGGGCAAGTGTGATTTAGCGGTTTTTTGCTAAATATTTAGCTGCTTTTGTTTAGCGCATTGTTTTTATTGTGAAAATCACTCGACGGTCGCTGCTGTTTTATCTTGTGCGGTCAGTTCTTTCTTGGCTATTGCCAGGGATTCGTAATATTCGTGGGCCTCAGCTTTCATTGTAAAGTGAACGTCCATGTCCAGGCTGGTCAGGGTCTCACGTATCTCACTGGCGGAAACCTTGAAAAACTCTTTACGTGGGTTCACCCGGTTTACTCGGTTGTAATGGAATATGCGATGAAGCTCCTTCTCAAGAGTAGGTGCGTCCTCACTGTAGACCATGGCATGCACGTCAAATTCAAATGGAACCGATGCATCGCTGAGCTCTTTTACCCTGTCGAGAGGCTCAAGTCGTCTTGTCATACCCACCTTGAATACTTCTTCTCCAAAGGATCCGAGGTTTGATATTACGTAGACGTGGCCAGCTCGTGTTTGTTGTGCCATTGATAGCGCGCGCTGGTTCTTGGCCTCGGCTTCAGCCAGTTTTGACTGCAATTCTTCAAGCTCTTGCTGATATGCCTGGCGTTCTTGCTCGCTTGCTTCAGCTAAATGCTTGCGGGCTTCTTCCATTGCTTTCTGCAGCATTTTTTCCTCTTTTTCAGCCTCTTTTATGGCCTTCTCATAGTCGCGACGGGCGCGCTCTTCCTCGCGCATTTGGTCACGAATCTCGCGTTGTTCTTCAAGCTCTATCTGGCGCAACTCATAGGCTGCGACTGCCCAGCGTAATTCGTCCATTCGCGCTTGGTGGTATGTGTTGGTGATATGAGCATTGCGAAAAGCGGTACCGTTGTAATTCACCAGGCTCAGAGCATCTTCTAATTGCTGCTGGATTTTTCCAAGGTTGTCATGTTTTACCTTGGTTAAAGCTGAGTCGACTTTGCCGTTGTATGCATCAAGTACAAAGCGAATGGCTGTTTCACGCCTGTGAACATCAGCGTATTCACACTCTGCCGCAAGCCCTTGTTTGATCAGCAGTTTAGTTTGCTGTCTGGCCTCTTTTAGTTTTTGGCCTGCCTCTTTGTGGCTGAAGTCTTCTGCCAGATCATCGAGGACGGATGTGTTCGGGATTACATATTCATCCCCATAACCCTTAATGACGTTACGGGCTGCCTTGGCAGTAGCTTCGAAGAGATCCGCTTTCCCTTTGGCTTTCAGGGCTTCGCCAGCAATCTCATCTGCCTGCGTGCGGGCGCTGGCAATTATTGCATCGGATTGCCTAGTCGCTTTGTCTATCTGCTCTTGGGCTAATTCACGGATTTTCTTCGCGTCTGCTCGTGCTTGTGACTTTTCTGCTTCAGATTCGGTTTTGAGTTTCTCGGCTTCTGACTGGGCGTCCTTAATAGTTTTTGCTGCTATTTTCTTGCCTTTGGATATGTATTCCATGGCGGCATCATGGGCATCAGCTACTTCGCTGAACTTGGCTAACCTTTCAGCCTTTTGCTCAAGCTCCGTGTATTGCTTTTCTTTGTACCGGTAGCGATGCTGGTAGTCATCTGACTGTTTCTGTAATAATTTGTTTTTCTTATAGAATTTGAAAAGTATGAAGAGTAGGAAAACCGTGAAGGGTACGAGCAAAAATAGCATTAGGACTTCCATGGGGCGGCTCCTTGCCGGGGGCTTTATGGGAAGTTTTGAAAGGGGATGTACTCGCTGTCGAGTTCAGTCTTGATTTTCTCAATGCGTAGGCGGTCACCATTTACGGTGCCGACAGCGTAATAGCGGATCGTTCTATCATTAATTGGGGTGCGGTAGGTGCTGTTGATCAGGACGTTGTTGCCGCCTTGGCTGGCTGCTGTGCAGGATGTATCAAGGGTTTTGATGTTGCTGCCGAGTTTTTGCCTGATCAGATAGCCGGTTGTTTGGCACAAATCTCTGGCGGTCATGCTGCCAGCCACTGGCGGCTCCGACGAGCCGCAGCCACTGAGGATAGCTGCGGTTGCGATCGTGGCCAGTAATGTACGCATATTGCCTCCTTGCGGTTGATGTTCACCAGCGCCGGGTGCGCATCTTCGATACCCAGAATACCCAGCCCAGTATGCGCAGGTCTTTCAGGTCTTCACCGAAAACGTCTTCATCGGGGTATTCATCGCGCAGCTCGCTGCGGATGCGGATGCCGCCGCCGGGTAGCCTGTACAGGTATTTGATCTTCAACAGGCCGCCGTGGTCAATGGCGTATATCTCGCCATCATGAATTTTGGTTGCGCCAAGGTCAACGCCTACAGTCGCGCCGTCTGGGACCTCTTTGCCCATGCTGTTGCCGTTGGCAAAGCAGCAGGCTGCATTCTCGGGCTGAACACCGTATGCCCTGAGTGTAGAGCGTGAGAACCGAAGTTTAGGACCATTGCGTTCAACTATATGGGTCATGCCAGACCCGGCAGACAGCTCGACTTCCATGTACAACGGTACCTCTACTTCATCATCATCAAGTGGTGTGCTGGAATCCCATGGGTGTAAGGGCTGTAAGGTCGACAGGTTGTAAGGCGCAGGAGCGTCAGGGGCCTGCTTGGTCTCTTGGTGTTTTGTGTCCAGATAGCCTGGCTCTAGCTTCATCACGGATTCGATTCGGCGTGCCAGTTCGTCACCCAGGCTGCGACGAGCCTTGGCGGAAAGGATCTGGCTGAATGTGCTCGGCGATGAACCGCACTGATTGGCAAACTCGGCATCAGTCATGCCGGAGTTGTCGATCAGCTTGCGCAGGTTCTGGCGTCTTATCTGTTTGATATCGGTCATATCAGCATTATCAGCGTATTTAGCACTTTGATAAATTGTCATGTTGCTAAACCTCGCTTGATATAACTTTAGCGGTCTGCTAAATTCTCAGGGTGTTTTGACCTTCGGAGTTTACAATGCAGACTCAAACCCTTCGGCAATGGCTGAGAGACCACTCCCCTGAGGAGCGCGAATCGTTGGCTGCAGAATGCAAAACTTCGGTTCCGTATCTCTATCAGCTTGCCGGTGGCCACCGCAGCCCCAGCTTGCGGCTCTCTTTGTTGATTGAGCAGCACACTGGTGGATCAGTAACCGCAAGTTCATTCGTTGAGGCCGATGCCGCCTGATCTGGTTTCCAGTGTAGGTGGCACCGGCCATTTTTTTTAGACGCCCATAAGTACTGGGCATGTGTACAGGGGATAGCCGATGAAACTGATCGGACTGACAGGCAAGGCAGGCGCGGGCAAAGACACGTTGGCCAGCCTGATTCTGGAGCACACCACCGGCACGACTCGCGCCTTTGCTGATCCGCTGCGTCGGGCTGCGAAGGAAATTTTCGGCCTGACCGATGACCAGATGACCGACCGCGTGCTGAAAGAGCAGGTGATTCCGTACTGGGGCAAGTCGCCGCGCCGGTTGCTGCAGCTGCTGGGCACCGAGAGCGTGCGTGACATTTTCGGCGGTGATACCTGGGTGAAGAATGCGGATCTGCGCCTTGAAGCGCTGCTGAGGGCTGAAGCCCAAGAGCAGTTGCCGGTTGAGGTGTGCATCTGGACCGATTGCCGCTATCCGGAAGAGGCGCGTTGGATGCGCGACAACGGCGGGATTGTGATTGAGATTGTCCGCCCCGGTGTGGCTGCGGTTGAGGCGCACAGTTCTGAACAGGCGCTGCCGGCTGAGCTGGTGAATAACCGGGTGATCAATTGCGACACGCTGGATGATCTGAGCGATCTGGTGCAGATGCTGTTGCCGGATTGGCTGGATAAGTGCGTGCCGGTCCATGAGGCGCGCAAGCGTCAGGCAGCCGCCTGAATAAAAACGCCCCCGGTGCGGTAACACTGGGGGCGTCTGGTTCACGGGTATGCAACTACCCGCTGGACAGAGTGGTTAATTATTGCCCAGCAGGGCACTGGATACAAGGGGAACAATATGGACAGAGATTACACCCTCGATGATGTCCGCGATGCGCTCCGGTACCTGGATGAGTCAAACCGGGATACCTGGGTGCGTATGGGCATGGCGGTTAAGGCTGAGTTCGGCGATGCCGGGTTTGATGTCTGGGATAGCTGGTCACAGGGTTACGGCCAGTATAAAGCGGCCATTGCTCGTCAGACGTGGAAATCGTTCCGCTCTGGCGGTATTTCCCTCGGCACCCTGATTCACGAGGCCCGCCAACAGGGCTGGCAACCGCGTGATCTGGATGATGCCGAGCGCACCCGTCTGGCGGCTGAGGTGGCTGACCGCCGTGCCAAGGCTGAAGCGCAGGCGAAAGCTGAGGCCGAGCACGATGCCAAGTTGGCAGACGCTGCCGCTGCACTGGCCGAACGGCTGTGGCTCAATTCAAGCACCACCGGCGCAAGCCCGTACCTGGGCACCAAAAAAGTTAGGGCGCATGGCGTTGGTTTTTACAATGAGCCGGTGGTCGCTGAGATCAACACCGATACGCTTGAGTTTCAGGTGGTGCGTGGCTGGGATGCGTGCAAGGCGTATCTGGATGATGCCAACCAGCGGGGCGAAGATGACCCGCGTTCATTCAAATTCCTGAAGCGGGGCACGATTGCCGTGCCGATGCGTGATGCCAACGGTAACCTGCGCAACCTGCAGTTCATTTTCCAGTCCGGCAAAAAGACGTTCATCAAGGGCGGCCAGAAGGCGGGCACCTGCCATGTGGTGGGTGTGTCTGACGTGTGGCGCATGGGTGGCGAGCTGGGCGATGTGATCTGTGTGGCTGAGGGCTACGCGACCGGTGCCAGCGTCCATGAAGCCACCGGACTGCCGGTGGTGGTGGCCTGGGACTGTGGCAACCTGCGGGCCGTAGGCGATTTTCTGCGTCGGCTGTATCCGGCTGCGCTGCTGATGTTCTGCGCGGACGATGACCGTGAAACCGATGGCAACCCGGGTGTGGCGTTTGCACTCAAAGCCGCTGAAGCCGTTCGTGGCGTGGTGGTTGTGCCTGAGTTCAGGGAGGTTGCATGAGTCAAACGGATTTTAATGACCTGCATGTAACCCACGGCCTGCACGCGGTGCGTCAGCAGGTGCTGGGTGCGGTGCAGGCTCGGCAGGTGGCTGCGAATGATGAGCCGGTTGCTGATTCGCCGGAAGCCTCCCCGGACCCCACCGAACGTCGGGGCCCCACCATTCAGGATCTGCTGAACCGTTATGCGCTGGCTATGCCGGATGCCAAGGTTTGGGACTCGATCAAACGCCGTGTGGTCAAACAGGGTGCACTGAAGGCCCAGTTGGGTCAGAAGTTGTTTGCCGAATGGTTGGGCCATGATGACCGGCGCACCGTGGAGCTGGCTGACGTGCTGCCCGCTGCGCGCGCCGCCCAGGCAACAGGGGATTCGGGGATTGCGCGCTCGCTGCAGCGTTATGTGTATCTGTACCCGACCGACTCGGTTTGGGACAAGGAGAAAAAGGACATCGTGCCGATCAGCGGCTTGCGCTATGCGATCGCTGACCATTTCGATGACTGGCTTAAACACCCGAACCGGCAGGTAATCGACCGTGAGAACTTGGTGTTCGATCCACGTCAGCAGGTGGGTGATGGCTGCATCAATACGTTCCGCGGTATCCAGATGACGCCTGATGAGGATGAGCGCAAGTGTAAGCACATCAAGCGGATGATCGGGTTACTCTGCAATGATGATCGGGATGTGTACAACTGGTTGGTGCGCTGGATTGCGCTGCCGCTGCAGCAGGTCGGTACCAAGATGGCAACTGCGATCCTCATGCACTCCAGTGTGCATGGCTCGGGCAAGTCGCTGCTGTGGGATGGTGTGGTGAAAAAGCTGTACGGCCAGTACGGCGCGACGCTGGGCCAGCATCAGCTGGAGTCGCAGTACACGGATTGGCGCAGCCAGGTGCTGTTCGGTCTGTTCGAAGAGGTGTTAAGCCGCGATCAGAAGTACAGCCACTCGGGCACCATTAAGCACATGATCACCGGCGAGACGCACCGCATCGAGAAAAAGTTTGTGAGTGGCTGGGAAGAGGCCAACTTCATGAACGCGGTGTTTCTGTCGAATGAGGTGCAGCCGTTTCCCCTGGAAGAGTCTGACCGCCGGTTTATGGTGATCTGGCCTGAACAGACGCTACCGATCGAGCTGCAGCAGGCAGTGGTACATGAGATTGAGAACGGCGGGATTGAGGCGTTCTACCATTACCTGCTGCGGTTGGATCTGGACGGGTTCGGCCCGCATACCAAGCCGATCATGACGGAAGCCAAGGAGCGGTTGATTGATTTCGGTCGGCCTGGCTGGGATACGTTCCACCGTGAGTGGCAACGCGGGGCACTGGATGTGCCGTATCAGACGTGCCTGGCTGCGGATCTGTACAAGGTGTTTCAGCACTGGGCGCGTGAACATGGTGAGCGGGCCAGTATCAGCTCGACGAAGTTCGGTGGGTTCCTGGCTACCAAGGAGCGGCGCAGGCGTGATCTGCATTACACGTCCGGCATGAGCAGCAAGAAGGGGACGTTCTTCATCATCGGGCAAGCGCCTGAGGGTGTGAGCCAGCAGCAGTGGCTGGGTGACTCTGTGGCTGCGTTCCAGGGGGCGATGCCGTCACCATACAGGGATGTGCCGCAATGATGCCGACAGTTAAACGCCAACTATCGGCAGTGCAACTCCATGAAAATAAAGGAAATGCCGGAATGCCGACAGTGCCGACACTTATTTACGCGCGCACGGGCGCATTATTTACGGGGTTACTCTGTTCGGGGTATCTCAATAAATTTTTTTCTCATACGCGTAATACATCTATCGGCACTATCGGCATTACGGCAAATGGATATAAATCAATAGCTTGCACTGCCGTGATTCACAAACCAACTATCGGCAAGCCAAAGGCAGACTTTTTACAGCACAAATCAGAGGTGACCCATGGGTGAGGCAGCAATGAAACTGGATCTTCAGGCAGAACCGAAAACCATCGCATGGGTGGACGTGCGCCTGCAGCGTTGGGCTGAGTGGGTGGAGCGTGAGCGTATGGGCGGGGGCAACACTCAGCGCAATGTGATCGCCGCGTTGATGGATGGTCAGGGTGTACTGGCTCGCGGTACAGGCGGTGATGCCGGTGCAATGCCTGACGCAATCTATGACACTGACCGAGCTGTGCGCCAGTTGCCGGCAGATCAGCTGCAGGTGGTGACTGAGCATTACCGTCACGCAGATGCGCCTGAGCCGAAGCGTCTGGCCCGTTGTGGCTGCAGCCGCCGGACGTATTACCGCAGGCTGGCTCGGGCGCATCAGTCGATCATGATGCTGATGAAAGTGCCGGCGCGCAGGGTTGCTACTGGCGGTGTTCGGGCTCAGATGATGGCCCGTGCAAAAAGTCGGCAAAAAGGGGTTGACGTTCCTGGCACTGAAGTCTAATGTTTATGACATCCTCGCGAGAGGTGTGACTATAGCCCGGACGGTAACCCCGCCCGGGCTTTTTCGTTTCTGATCTCTCCTTCGCTTGTTGTTGTACCTCGAAGCACTGCCCGCCCACTCGGCGGGCTTTTTTTATGGTCAAAGGAACCGCCATGCCACCGACGCCTGAACGCCCCTCGCTGCTGGAGCAACACGCTCAAACACTGATCATGGTGATCGTGATTGGCCTGCTGGGCTGGGTGGGCATGACGCTGAATACACTGCAGACCAACGTGGCGCAGATGACCGCCAAGATTGAGTCGCTGCAGTCTGAGGTGCAGTACCTGCGCACGCTGAATGATGACCGCTACTCGGCCAAGCAGGCTGAGCGGGATTGGGCGCAAAACCGCAGGGAAATGGAGCAGATCAGGGACCGCATCAGAATCCTCGAAACCGGAAAGTAACATGGCATATGTCTGGATCAACCTCGGGTTTGCACTGGTCGCAATCGTGGCTCTCTTCGCTGTCCTCCGATTGCTCGACCTCATCTCAGGCAACAGTTTCCGAAACGACCTGCTGCCGATCATTAAAGCGAACCCGCTCGCGGTGGCGCTCTATCGCGGCAGCTGGGTTGTTGCTTGCGCTCATCTCATCGGGGCCATGCTGGGCGTCTGATCGGTACGATGATCAGATTTACTCGGCGTGGCGCCGGTATCTGCCGGAGTATCACCCGGGTATGGGGTGGGCGCAGTTGTGGCAAGAGTCACGGCTAAGGCCTGATGCGGTGTCCCCAGTGGGCGCTGCGGGGTAAGCGCCCTTAAATCAGCATCTTTTTTCCAGCCACTAACCGCCGCACACTGATTCCAT
>Ga0209345_10004628_pt1 | contig 13175 bp, 8 predicted proteins | sample Cruoilmetagenom7_FD_187294 | JGI IMG/M metagenome (GOLD analysis project Ga0209345, IMG submission 187294) | Oil polluted marine microbial communities from Coal Oil Point, Santa Barbara, California, USA - Sample 7 (SPAdes) (version 2) | ecosystem: Environmental > Aquatic > Marine > Oil seeps ...
GCCATATATCTGATTCTTTTAAATTATTTTCTAGCAAAAGCATGTTTTCTTGTGAAAAACTACTTCCAACAAAAAATAAAGAAATAAGAAAAAGAAAATGTTTCATTTAATTAATTGTCATTCCATTTGAAACCCCATCCTCGTCAGGATTTACAAACACTAATTTTCCATCAGGAGTTTCAGTCATTAAAATCATTCCTTCACTATCTACACCGCGTAAAGCACGAGGTGCAAGATTTACCAACACAGTAACTTTTTTACCAACAACTTCTTCCGCAGTAAAACTTTCAGCAATTCCAGAAACTATAGTTCTAACATCTATTCCAGTATCTACTTTTAATACCAATAACTTTTTAGCTTTTGGCATTTTTTCAGCTTCAATGATGGTACCTACTCGCATGTCTAATTTTGTAAAATCACCAAAAGTGCAAGTGTCTTTTTGAGCATCTACAACTCGATTTGCAGCTTCATTAGCTTTTTTACTTTGTTCTAGTTTTTCCAATTGTGCTGTAATTTGTTTGTCTTCTATTTTACTGAATAATAATTCACCTTTACCTATGGTATGTCCTGCGGGTAATAGAGTTTCTTTAGTTGAAACATCATTCCATTGTAGAGACCCCTCGACTGTGCTCGGGGTGACATCCAATATATTTCTTAATTTTTTAGAAGTAAAAGGCAAGAAAGGTTCACTTAATACTGCTATAGCTGAAGCGATTTGTAATGAAATGTACATTACTGTTTTGGTTCTTTCTTCATCTGTTTTTATCGTTTTCCATGGCTCCTCATCTGCCAAGTATTTGTTACCTAAACGTGCAATTTTCATTAAGGAAGCTTGTGCTTCTCTAAAACGATAACGTTCAATAGAACTTTCAATAACAGAAGGGTAAAGTTTCAATTCAGCTAAAGTTTCTTCATCTACCTTAGATAAAGTAGAAGGCGCTGGTACAATACCGTCGTAATACTTATTCGTTAAGACTACAACACGGTTGATAAAGTTTCCGAAGATAGCAACCAACTCATTGTTATTTCTCGCTTGGAAATCACTCCAAGTAAAATCATTGTCTTTTGTTTCAGGTGCGTTTGCAGTTAAGACATAACGCAATACATCTTGTTGATTTGGAAATTCTTCTAAATATTCATGCAACCAAACGGCCCAGTTTTTACTGGTAGAAATTTTATTTCCTTCAAGATTTAAAAACTCATTCGCAGGCACATTATCAGGTAAAATATAAGAACCTTCAGCTTTTAACATTGATGGAAAAATAATACAGTGGAAAACGATATTATCCTTTCCAATAAAGTGAAGCATTTTAGTATCTTGATCCTTCCAATATGGCTCCCAATCTTTTCCTTCTCTTTCTGCCCATTCTTTAGTAGCAGAAATGTATCCAATTGGAGCATCAAACCAAACGTATAAAACTTTACCATCTGCTCCTTCAGCAGGAACAGGAATTCCCCAATCCAAATCACGAGTTACTGCTCTAGGACGTAATCCATCGGTTAACCATGATTTACATTGTCCATATACATTTGCTTTCCAATCTTTTGCATGTCCTTCTAAAATCCATTCTTTTAACCAAGGTTCGTATTGATCTAATGGTAAAAACCAATGCTTGGTTTCTTTCATCGTTGGTACATTTCCAGAAATAGCACTCTTCGGATTTATTAAATCGGTTGCATTATGAGAAGTTCCACAGCTTTCACATTGATCTCCATAACTTTCTTCATTTCCACATTTTGGACAAGTACCCACCACAAAACGATCGGCAAGAAATTGATTGGCTTCTTCATCGTATAATTGTTCGGTAACTTCTTCTATAAATTTACCTTCTTCATATAATTTTTTAAAAAACTCTGAAGCAGTATCATGATGAATTTTAGCTGAAGTACGAGAATAATTATCGAATGTAATTCCGAAGTCTTCAAACGATTTTTTAATAATCGCATGGTATTTATCGACCACTTGCTGCGGTGTGATTCCTTCTTTTTTTGCTTTAAGCGTAATAGGAACACCATGTTCATCACTTCCACAAACAAAAGCTACATCGTTTCCTTGTATGCGTTGAAATCTAGAATATATATCAGCAGGCACATACACCCCAGATAAATGACCAATGTGTACGGGTCCATTTGTATAAGGTAATGCTGCTGTAATTGTAAATCTTTTAGTTTTGCTACTCATGCTCATCTTTGTTCTGTCTTTGTGTACAGACGGGCACAAAATTACGGATAAATGTGGTAATTTGTATTTTTAAATAATCTATATCTTTTTACCTATGATTCGTCCTCCATATTTACAATCTGGCGATACCATTGCAATTGTTTCAACCGCAAGAAAAATAAGCTCTGAAGAACTTCAACCTTTTCTGAAATTAATAAAAAAATGGAATTTGAATGTAGTACTAGGAGAAACGATTGATGCTGAAGATCATCAGTATGCAGGGAATGATGATTTGCGAAGGAAAGACTTTCAGAATGCTTTAAATAATCCTGAAATAAATGCAATTTGGTGCGCTCGAGGAGGTTATGGAACGGTTCGAATTATTGATGATTTGAATTTTTCAGAATTTAAAAAAGATCCAAAATGGATTATTGGGTATAGTGATGTGACGGTACTTCATAGTCATATTCATAATTTAGGAGTAGAGACATTGCATGCAAATATGGCGATGGAAATGGACATTAAAACAGCTGAAACTCGCAACTCTCCTTTTGAAGTTCTCTTCGGAAAAGATTATGAAATATCTTATACTTCAAATCACGCTTTTAATAAAATAGGGAAGGTTCGTGGAGCATTGGTTGGTGGAAACCTATCTATTTTGTATTCATTGATTGGAAGTCACTCACATATTAATACTGAGGGAAAAATATTATTCATTGAAGATTTAGACGAAATGTTGTATCATGTTGATAGAATGACGCAAAATTTAAAACGAAGCGGAATGCTTTCAAACATTAAAGGATTGATTGTAGGAGGAATGAACGATATGAACGATAATACAATTCCGTTTGGAAAATCAGCTGAAGAAACAATTCAAGAAATTGTTTCAGAATATAATTTCCCTGTTTGTTTTGGATTTCCGGCAGGACATATAAAAGACAATCAGGCTTTAATAATTGGAAGAGAAGTTGAATTTGTGGTTACCAAAAAAGAAGTAACTTTAAGTTTTAAATAATTTATAAATGAATTAATAAGATCCCTGCCTTCGCAGGGAATGTTATGGCTTATCACAATGATTTAGGAAATTTAGGTGAACAATTAGCAACTAACTTATTGCTTGAAAAAGGATATGAAGTATTAGAACGGAATTTCATTTTTCAAAAAGCTGAGATTGATATTATTGCTCAAAAAAAGAATGAGCTTGTTATTGTTGAAGTGAAAACTAGAAATAGTGCTTTTTTTGGTGATCCTCAAGATTTTGTAACCCCTTCAAAAATTAAATTATTGGTAAAAGCAGCCAATGAATATGTAATTTCAAATAACCTTGATGTTGAGGTGCGTTTTGATATTATTTCAGTAATAAAAAACAAGCATGTAGAGCAATTAGAACATTTTGAAAATGCTTTTTATCACTTTTAATTTCTTGCAACGACAAGGAATTTTACCTAATTATTTCGTAGTTAAATATTTTTGAAGCTCTTCAAAACTTTCGGGTTTAAATTTTATTTTTTTGTCTTTATCCAACACAAAATACGTTGGAGTTGAACTAATTCCATAATCTCTACCAATTTTATTTTCCCATTTACCTAGAGCTAATACATGAATGAAATTAGGATAGTAATAAGTCTCACTTTTCCAATTTGTACTTTCACTTTCTAAGCCAACTGCTATTACTTTATATTCATTGTTTTGAAAATTGCCTACAGTTTTGTAAAGTTCAGGTATTTCTTTTAAACAATGTGAACAGGAGCTACTCCAAAAAGCTAGAATGTAATTTTCTGCAGCATCTAATTCATATAAAGATTGAGGTATAAGCTTTTTGTCTTTTTCAATTTCCCAAGAGAAATTAGGAGCTTTATTACCAATCGATAAGTTTTTATAAAGGGTTAAATTCTCCACAAGAGCTTCGTCTTGAAGTTCGGTTGCTATTGCAATTAAATATCGATCAGCAATATAATTAGCTGGATCTGGCATGTTATTTTCAACAAAATTTCGCCAAATATTTTTTAAATATATTTTCTGAAATCCTCGATCTGTTTCCCCTAAATTAGAAAAAATAGCATCGATTGAGGAATGATACATCAATACACCTTTTTCATCATAATCACTTAAACTCATTACATAAGCAATGGCGCGATCAATTAAGAAGTTTGAGCCTTGTAATACAGGATCTGAAAAATTTACTGAAGTGAAATAATTTCTTTTTACGTTATTAATATAGATTGAAGCTTCTTCAAAATTTGATGGCATATATGGCTTACTTGCTTTAATGAAATGTGATGCAAGAGTTCCTTTCGCCTTTTTTTCGAACTGACTTTGTGTTTCTAAAAGCTTTTTAAAATGTTTCTTAACATCAGATTTATTTACTTTTGCTTCCCCGTACAAACGACCAATTTCATCACCAATCGCCATCATGCTACTCATATAATCTTTAAGCAGTAAGTTTTCTTCTGAAGAAATAAAAACGGCTCCCTTTTCTTCACTAAAAGTAAGTTCAACATCCTCCTTAGCATTGTAAATCACATCGAAATTTTTAATTTCTTGAGGAACGTTATAAACGATTTTATAAATTCCTTTAGGTGTGTTTTCAGGAAGTTTAAATTCGAATTTCCCTTCCGATACTTTTGCTTGAGCAGTATATACTTTTGAAGTGGGAGTTACTTGATATAATACAGCCCAGGTAAAATTTTCAGCAGGCATAAAAGTTCCTTTAATACTATGTTGTGAAAAGGCAATTAAAGGAAATAATAGAGCAAGAAATAATAGATTTTTATGCATTATAAGCAATTTTAATTTTAAACAGAATGACAATAATTATACCATTCACTAAAGTAACGAATTTAAAGATTTTAAAGTGTGTTTGGGTACAATCGTACCGATGTTTTTTTAGCTTCACTTATATTTGTAGCAAAGCGTTTTAATGGAGACCACTTTTGGCATAATTGATATTATCATTTTATTGGGAATTTCTCAAGGATTATTTCTCGCAATTACACTTCAGTTTATTTCAAATACAAACAAGAAATCCAACACTATTTTATCAGCAATTTTAGTGTGTGCTATGTGTATGCTTATAGGAAGATTTTTATACGTAAGACATTTAAATTACTTGATTTTTCAATGGAGTTTAGTAGTAGATTCAGTTGTGTTTTTGTTTGGGCCTTTATTGTATTTATATCTAAAACGTTTTTTATTTAAGAATGAAAAAAGAGCTTCACTTCCTTTTTATCATTTTATTCCTTTTGCTTCAATGCTAATCTTTTCTTTATTTTTTGTGATAAAATATTCACCAGAAGCATATTATCAATATTTTTTAGATAGTAATATGATGACCATATTTAGTGTCATTTCAATTGCTATGATGGTTTTAAATAGCATTTATGTTATTGGTTCAATCCAATTGATTAGAACATTTAAAAATTCGGAAAGAAATATATTTTCTTTTAATCAAAGCCCATTAGTTTTTATAAATACGTTTATTATTGCTTTTTCAATCTGTATAATAACTTGGGTAATAAGTTATATTAACTCGTTTTTCAATTCATTCTTTTCGTTTATAAATTATGATATTATTTGGGTTGCAATACCAGTTTTTATTTATGTAATTGGATATTTCAGTTTAAAACAGCCTGAACTTTTTAGAATGCCTTTAGGAGAAAATCCAAATCCAAAGAAAAATAGACTTTCTGAAAACGAATCAAAATTATTACAAGAAAAGCTAGATAGTTTAATGTTAAATGACAAAGCATATTTAAAAAGTGATTTAACATTAAAAGACATATCTGAAACATTAAATACCTCAACTAATAATATTTCTTGGTTGTTAAATAATGTATATAATTTAACTTTTTACGATTTTATAAATCAGTATAGAATTAAAGAATTTATTCAGAAAGTTGAAAAAAAAGAACATTTAAAGCATACCATATTGTCATTATCTTTTGATGCAGGATTTAATTCAAAATCTACATTCAATAAGGCTTTTAAAGTTTTTATGAAAGATACTCCTAGCAATTATATTAAAAACCTTCCAGCAGCCTAAATCAAGACTCTTAATTTATAAATGTAGACTACAAATGTGCCTTTAGGTAGTGCAGTTGTATCCAAACGGTCGATATAAAACGTATTCAGAAGTATGTTTGACCGACATTTAAATTTTAAATTATGAAAAAGAATACACTTACATTTTTATCCGCAATTTTAATGGCTACCACATTTTTTGCACAAACAGTTACAACTTTTACAGAAGGTACTCCAGACGATGGGATTGCTATTGATAGCAATGGAAATATTTATTGTTCAAATTATGTGGGCGATACGGTTTTTAAATTTACACCTTCAGGAGATGTTTCTTCATTTATAACAGGATTAAATACTCCAAACGGATTAGCTTTTAACTCTAATGAAGAACTTTATGTCTGCGATGGACAAGGAAACACGATATTTAAATACGATATAAATGGTAATTTGTTAGATTCATATCCTACTGTAAGTCATCCTACAGGAATAGTGAAAGACTTTGATAGTGAAGACATGATCTTTACAGAGTACCAAGGAAATATCATAAATAGATTATCTACAGATGGAATTATAACCCCAGTATCATCTGCAGTTGGACTTAATGGCCCTGTTGGTTTAGCTTTTGATGAAAATGGCGTTTTATATGTAGGAAACTATACAGATAGAGATATTTATAGAGTTTTAGAAAATGGAACAATTGAATATATAGCTACCGTTCCAACTGATGGTGGATATTTACCTAATCTTGGATTTATTGCTTATGGTCAAGGATATTTATGGGGAACCACCATGGGAAGTGATAAGATTTATAAGATAAACCCTAATGATGTAGCTGATTACGAAATCTTCGCAGGAAGTACTCAAGGAAGTTTAGATGGAGATATTTCAGTGGCAACTTTTCATACGCCTAACGGAATTGCTTTTAATGATGCTGAAGACACGATGTATATCACTGATTTTACTACAAAAAACCTTCGTATTATTTCAGGGATTGTATTAGCGAACGATGAATTTTCTTCAAAAAAAAGTGAAGTTGAAATCTATCCAAACCCTTCTGAAGAACAATTAAACATACAATTTTTTACTTCTGAAAACTATACGATACGCGTTTACGATTCATTAGGAAAAGAAATGTTCTTGTTAACTAATCATTCATTTGAAGAAAAAGTAATTGAGACAATTGATGTTTCTAGTTGGAGCAAAGGCATCTATTTTGTTGAAGTGAAATCTGAAAATAATTCTGAAACAAAGAAATTTATTAGATAATAAATTTAGTGTGTTTTGATTAAAAAGCCGAGTTTTTCTCGGCTTTTTTATGCTTTAACCTTAAACAAATATTTAATAAGTCACAGCGCTTATTGGTCACCAAGTTGCAGAAATTAATTTGCTGTTTTATTATTTAACTCTGCTCTATACTTTTGAGATTGTTATTGCTTTGGGATGTCATTTGTTATACTAAATACTGCTCATTTTCAATTAATTGTATTGTAAAAATTTATAATATGAAGCCTAGTGTTTGGATAGTTGTAACTAAATAAATATTCTGAAAAATAGTAATTAAATAGATTGTGAAATCAAAACAGGGAAGAAAAATAAGCTGTACATGTGAAAAAGCTGAAAGCACATTAAAACTAAGTAAGCATCATCAACTTAAATATATAAAAATGATTAATATAAAAAAACCGTTAATTCTAATTTTTACACTAATTAGCTTGTTTGCTTGTCAGCAAGAAGAAATGTCTTTAGAAAACAATAAAGAACTAAAAGGAGCTAACGAAATTACACAGTTAACTGACGATTTGGATTCAAAAATTAAAATATTGCCAGAAGAAGCGGCATATATGAATTCCCTTCCAGATTATAACCCTGAAGAATTAGCAATAGCCGTAAAAAAAGAATCTCAACAAAGTTCTGATAATAGATCCGTAGGAGAGGTATGGGGTATTGGTACTGGTCGCACAGTATGGAAATGGAATGGAAATTACTGGACGCAACCAAATCCTGCTGCTAGATTAGACATTGTTGAAGTTGCTAAAAATGGAGATGAAAGTGTTTGGGGTATTGGTAGAGGCGGTTCCGTTTGGAAATGGAATGGAGCTAGTTGGGGACAACCGAATCCTGCAGCTAGGCTTCTTAAGATTGCCGTTTATTCTTCAGACATTGCATTCGGTATTGCCTGGGATAGAACACTTTTTATTACAACAAATGGAGGTCAGAACTGGGCGACATTTACTAGTTTCCAAAATGCAAATTGGGCTTCTTCTGGCGGTGATTATTTTAATATTCTATCCGTTTCTGATACTTATGGGAATTTATACAAATATGATTTGTTTTCTCAACAATTAGATCCTGTATCTGTCCCACAAGCTTATGTTTATAGTCATGCAACAATGTTTGGAGGAGGAATTTGGGTATCTGGCTGGGTTTCTAAAAGGGTTTATAGAAGTATCGACTTTTTAAATTTTACAGAACCAAATACGAATACTTTTGTACATCAAATATCTAGTAACATTAATGAGCGAGCTTGGGCAATAGGAAATAACCGAACAGTATGGAAAACAACCAATTCTGGAGCAAGCTGGTATCAACCAAATTCTGCAGCACGTTTGGACTATATATCTGCTGCTTGGTAATGGATTAAATTAAGGCATTAGGAATTTGCTAAGAAATAATTCTGAAGCAAAGAAGTTTATTAAATAATAAGTTTAGTGTGTAATGCTGAAAAGCCGGGAGAGAAATCTTTCGGTTTTTTTATGCTGAAAAAGGAGCTAATACTCGAATGATATGATCAATATGATTAATTTTATCAATTGTAATTAAAAGTTTTAATCCGTTTCTGGTATTCTTCTCTTTAATTGTAATGAAGTGCTTCTTCTGTTGCGCAAAGTTTAATACAGTAGTAAACTGTTCGCTTTGGTAAAAACTACTTTGCTGGTCTGAAACAAAATAACCAACAAACTTTCCTTGCTTCATTACTACACGTTCAAGTCCCATTTTAATTGCCATCCATTTAACACGAACACTGTTCATTAAATCAACAACTTGTGTAGGCATTTCGCCAAAACGATCTATGAGTTCTTTCTCATATTGCTTTAATTCTTCTTCATTATTAATCGTACTCAGCTTGTTGTAAAGTGTTAAACGTTCTGTAATGTTATTGATATAATCATCTGGGAATAACAATTCGAAATCAGTATCAATAACCGTTTCTTTTACGAATTCAGTTTTCTCGTGTTCTGTCCCAGCATATAAATCTTTAAACTCTTTTTCTTTCAGTTCATCAATAGCTTCTGAAAGAATTTTTTGATAGGTATCAAACCCAATTTCATTGATAAATCCGCTTTGTTCACCTCCTAATAAATCACCTGCACCACGAATCTCAAGATCTTTCATTGCAATATTTAATCCGCTACCTAATTCACTAAATTGTTCTAAGGCTGTGATACGTTTTCTCGCATCATCGGTCATAGCAGAATAAGGCGGCGTAATAAAATAACAAAATGCCTTTTTATTACTTCTACCTACGCGCCCTCGCATTTGATGCAAGTCTGAAAGTCCGAAGTTATTTGCATTGTTAATGAACATGGTATTAGCATTTGGCACATCTAAACCACTTTCAATAATGGTGGTTGAAACTAAAACATCGAACTCATTATTCATAAAAGCAAACATGAGTTTCTCCAACTTTTTACCATCCATTTGTCCATGTCCTATTCCGATTTTTGCATCGGGTAAAAGACGCTGAATCATGCCAGCTACTTCTTTGATGTTTTCAATACGGTTATGAACGAAAAATACTTGTCCTCCACGAGAAATTTCATAGCGCATCGCATCACGAATCAATTCTTCAGAAAAACGAACCACTTGTGTATCTACAGGATAACGGTTGGGTGGAGGTGTACTTATTATAGATAAATCTCTAGCCGCCATTAAACTAAACTGAAGCGTTCTTGGTATCGGTGTCGCAGTTAAGGTAAGTGTGTCAACATTCTCCTTAATGGTCTTTAATTTGTCTTTAACAGCAACTCCAAATTTTTGTTCCTCATCAATAATTAGCAGGCCTAAATCTTTAAACTTCACCGCTTTATTTACTAATTGATGCGTTCCAATAACAATATCAAGGCGTCCATTTTCTAGACGTTCTAAAACATTACCACGTTCTTTTGTTGAACGGAATCGATTTAAATAATCAACATTTACGGGAAGGTCTTTTAAGCGCTCCGTAAAGGTTTTAAAATGTTGAAATGCTAAAATAGTTGTAGGCACTAATACAGCGACTTGTTTCCCATTGTCTACAGCTTTAAAAGCTGCTCGTATGGCAACTTCTGTTTTTCCAAAACCTACATCACCACAGACCAAACGGTCCATTGGGCGATCGTTTTCCATGTCTTTTTTTACATCTGCTGTAGCTGTAACTTGATCTGGAGTGTCTTCATAAATAAAAGAAGATTCTAATTCGTGTTGCAAGTAAGAATCTGGATCGAAAGCAAAACCTTTTTGTGTTCGACGTTTTGCATATAATTCGATAAGGTTAAATGCAATTTGCTTTACTCTAGCTTTGGTTTTTTGCTTCAGTTTTTTCCAAGCGCCACTTCCTAATTTATAAATTTTAGGTTCTTTCCCGTCTTTCCCTGTGTATTTTGAAATTTTATGAAGCGAATGAATGCTTAAATACAGAATATCTCTTTCTCCATAAATAAGCTTAATGGCTTCTTGTGTTTTTCCTTCGACATCAATTTTTTGAAGCCCGCCAAATTTTCCAATACCATGATCAATATGAGTTACATAATCACCCACTTCTAGATTGGTAAGTTCTTTTAGTGTAATTGCTTGCTTTTTAGCATAGCCATTTTTTAGCTGAAACTTATGATAACGTTCAAAAATTTGATGATCGGTATAGCAGACATTTTTCTGATCGTAATCAATAAAACCTTGGTATAATGGAAAAACAATGGTTTCAAATTGATTCACTTGTTGTTCTGTGTCTTCAAAAATATCGTGAAAACGTTTTGCTTGCTGATCGCTACTACAAAATATATAATTGGTATACCCTTCTTCAGTATTCGTATTCAAATTTTCAATTAGAAGATCGAATTGTTTATTAAAAGAAGGTTGAGGTTTTGTATTGAAATTTATTTCAGAAGCATCTGAAACAACATTAGCTAATTGAACTTTTGTAAAGGTTTCTAATTGTTTTTTTATTAGATCTGAGGAGCAAAAAAGATCTTTAGGTTCACTTTGTTGAACTTCGGAATTTAAATCACTAAATACTTCTGTTGCTTTCTTAAAAAGTTTATCAAGACTGCTATGTAATATCTCTTCATTTTTTAATAAAATGACTGTTTTAGATGCAATATATTTTAAAAAACTCTCACGATTTTCTTCTATCATTTTATTTTCCATATTCGGAATGATAGAAACTTTTTTTGTGATTTCAGTAGAGAGTTGAGTTTCAACATCGAACGTTCTGATGCTTTCTACCTCATCTCCAAAAAATTCAATTCGATAGGGTTCATCATTGCTAAATGAAAATACATCTAAAATCCCTCCACGCACAGAAAATTCGCCAGGTTCAGTGACGAAATCAGTGCGTTTAAAATGATATTCAAAGAGAATTTCGTTTACAAAATCAATGGATAAATCGTCTCCTGTAGAAATTTTTAAAGTATTCTTTTCAAGTTCTCTTTTGGTAACTACTTTTTCAAAAAGCGCCTCAGGATAGGTAACTATTACAGCTGGTTTTCTTCTTGAGTTTATTCTGTTTAAAACCTCAGCACGAAGTAACACATTGGCATTGTCAGTTTCTTCAATTTGATATGGTCTTCGGTAGCTTCCAGGGTAGAACAGCACATTTTTATCTCCCAAAAGATTTTCTAAATCATTAAGGTGATAAGCGGCTTCTTCTTTGTCGTTTAAAATAAATAAAAATGGTTGATCTGAGGTTTTAAAAACTTCAGCAATGACTATGGAAGAAGAAGATCCAGCAAGTCCAGATAGCGTTGTTTTTTCTTCAGATTGGGCAATGCAATTCCTCAGTTTTCTGGTATTTGAAGACTGTGCGAAAAGCGAAGAAACAACTACCTTGCTCATGGAGGGCAAAAGTATTTTAATTTTTTATCTGAAACAAGCAACTAGCTTTAATAAATCTTCTTCAGTATTATAAATATTTGGAGAGATCCGAATGGCATTTCCTCTATAGGAAACAAAAATATTACTTTTTGAAAGCTTGTTTTTTATTTCTGATATCTCTAAATGTTGAGGTAGATATACGCCAAACAGATGATGACCTCTAAACGATTCATCTTCAATATAGCATCCTAATAAACGAAGTTCTTGTATGGCATTTGTAGTAATAGATTTACAATAGTTTTGAATGTACTGTGGAGTCAATTCTAAAACTTGTTTAATTCCTTCGGAAAGCATCGGAGTTAAAATAAAATTACTCGATTGACCTACATCATATCTTCCCGCTTTTTCAGTATAATTATAATTGTAATTAACCAATTCAGAAAAATTTTCACGCCCTTCATGATTCATCCAACTTTCTTCGATTGGTTTACCTTCATTAAATCGATCTGAATAATATGCAGCTCCCGAAGAGTAAGGTCCCATCAGCCATTTGTAGCCAGCACAAATTACAGCATCAGGTTGCAATTCTTTCACCGAAAAAGGAAAAGCACCAATACTTTGGGTTCCGTCGATTATTAGATAAGCACCAACTAAGTTTGTTTTCTCTCTTATTGCTTTTAAATCGAAGTAGGATCCGTCTGCCCAATGTAGTTGTGGAATTGCAACTACTTTGGTTTTTTCATTAATTGCATTTAATAGTAATTCATTCCATTTTTTTGCTCTATTTGGACCAATCTCAGGAGCTTCTATCGTTTTAACGATACAACCTGTTTCATTTTCTTTGCGTTTCCAAGCATACATGTTACTCGGAAATTGTTCGTCGAGTACTATAATTTCATCTCCTTTTTGTAAAGGAATATTATTA
>Ga0209345_10004629_pt1 | contig 13174 bp, 11 predicted proteins | sample Cruoilmetagenom7_FD_187294 | JGI IMG/M metagenome (GOLD analysis project Ga0209345, IMG submission 187294) | Oil polluted marine microbial communities from Coal Oil Point, Santa Barbara, California, USA - Sample 7 (SPAdes) (version 2) | ecosystem: Environmental > Aquatic > Marine > Oil seeps ...
TTGAACTTGGGGCCAGATCTGCGGCAAAGTGCATGGCAGCTTGCCAAGCGGCGGAGCTTTCGACACCATCTTGAACGCCCCATTGCTCGGCCTTGATATGGTTTGCGTGCAATAGCTTTGCTTGACCTGGTATGCCCGTCAGGTCGATGTATGAACCACCATCATCTATTCCGGTAGCCGCTTCCACAATCTCGTAAGTGCCACCGCCGCCATCTCCGACAGCGTTATAACCGAGAGTTTCGACAAAATCACCAACAGTAATGTTAAAATTCGCAACCATATCCGAAAGTGTTTCAAACGCTTCCGGCCTTGAGCTTGCGCCAACACCACCAGTTCCAGCAACAGCTACCGGATCACCATTTCCATCAAACCCTAAGTATAAACTAGCCCTATTAACTGGAATATCCCCCGCCATAGAGTCGGAAGCAGATACAGTCATAGCCCGCGAAAGTTTTTCATCAAACTCTTGCGCCATTAGAGTCAGCCTATCCAGCGCCGCCTCGTGCGTTTCAGCAGGAAATGCGTCGTTAGCCGCATAATCTGCCCCCTGCGTTTGCGGGATAGCACGTAATATAGTTAGCGTTTCACCACTAACAGGGGATGTAACCATTGTTACAGTGCCGCCAGTTTCGTCGCCGTTATTCGCTACAGTGTAATGCGTTGTTAGGGTTTGCAGTGTTTCAGCGCCCAATGCATCAAGCAGATACACCTGTAGATCGCTATCCGCAAAGAAGCGATAAGGGAACGAAAACGCTGTGGTAATAGCATCACCAAAATATTGTTTACGTGCATCTGTTTTTGCAATGGTCATTTAATCACCTATGATAAAGCCAGTATACCTGTGGCTGTTGTTCCCGTAGCGTAAACCCGCGTTACCCGCATGGGGTGATACCCGTTTGCCGCAGCAACAATAGTTGAGGTGTCACCACCAACCATGTCGACCTTAATATCCCCAGCCACACCTACATAAAGACCCCGCGTTGTTTTCGCTAAGTCATTTGTATCATGAGGGGTTACCTCAGGCGCGTTATCGGCTGGACCTTCCAGCACTCTACGGTAATCCTTGAAATCATCAGACATTTTAGTCTCCTATCTAAAGCCGCCACCTGTTTTCACTACACTGGAAGGCGGTAACCAGTATTGTTGGTTGTTTTCCCGTTCAACACGGCGCTCCATGCGCTTCAAATATCCGGGGTTTAACATCTCCTGCATTTGATACCACAAAAGATAGTCGAATGCACCCTTCACATAAAATAGGTTGGCAAATGGTACGTTTGACTTTGCAAGCCGCAGAACGTCGCCGCGTAAATCCTCCTCGCCACCCTCGACTATACCGCGCGCACGTTGTAGTATATCCACAACATCTGCCAACGTGCCGATACCCGGTCCCGCGAATGTCTCCAGTGTTCCACCACCATAACGTGAGGCATTACCGAACAAGAAGTCTCCATAGATACCAAGCCCCCCGCCCTGCGCCATTGCCGCCACGAATGTTTCTTTTGTTAGTGGTCTAGGCTCGCGGCCCTTCATCATTTCCTTGGCTTGCATTACAAAATAACCAAGCATCGTTGTCCCGACCACAGCATTAACCAGCCCAAGATTCGCGCCCACGCCTTTCGCTAACTGGTCGCGCAACGTCTTGGACCCTGCCCCATAAACCTGCCGCCCTACAACCTTAGACATCGCCGTAACGCCGAACGATTTGAATTGTGTTATAAATCGAATGGCCTCACCCGCTGTTGTTCCGGGACGATAACCACGGCGAAGAATGGCGCGTTCACGCGCACCCGGCGAGGGAACGCTTGCATCAGCTTCCGTTACCATCAAGGCAAACAGGCTTTCACGTACTTGGTCACGTAATTTCTGCTGCTGTGGTTGTGATAACCCGCTAAATGGCTTACCCCGCACACCGTCAACGTCACCCGGCATCATGTAGGTTTTACCGTCCGGCCCTTCTTTAACGGCGAGCCTTGCGACTTCCCATGTTTTTGCGTCAAGCCCATATATGCGAAGCAGCCTTTGCAGGTCGTCAGGGAGTTTATCAAACGCCTTGGTTGAGTTAATAGCCAAATCACGGGCAATCATAAAGGTTGCCCCGCGTTTGTTAGCGTCAGACCAAGGGCCAAGAAGGTTCAACTTGAAGAAGGACGCCATCATTTTGGATGTTCGGCCCGGTATATCATCAGAAGCGTTGAAACGCGCCATAAAGTCGCCTAACTGCCCTTCAAGCCCAACACCGATATAGTCAGCCATTATCCGCTTTTCGCCGCCCTCTAGCCCCTTGAATACAGCGGAAAACGAATCCTGCCATGCGCCCATCATAGAGCGCCCCTGATAAACACGGTTGGTTGCAACAAATGCCACATCTGATAACGCCGAAACCCACGCGGCCCCAAGTTTAGACATTGTTTGCACAGCGCGATAACCTGACATTACACGCGCTACGCCTTGATGCGAACCTAGATTAACATCGCCTGTCACTTCATCCATTGCCGCTTGTAGGGTTAAAGCGTTAACGCCTTCGCGTTTAATCCGTTTGAGTTTCTTGGGGTCTGTGCGGTAGTCCTGTTGAAGCCGTTGCGTCACCCGATCCAGCATGGCTTGCGGGTTGGTGCCAAACTTCTCCATAAGCGCTGTGGATTTGGCAGAACGCATAAGGTCACCCATGAATGCCTCGCGCAAAGAAGCATGGCCGAATTGCTGGTCATAATCAAACCAGTCATCAGCCGAACGGAATTCCAAAACCCTTGATGCGCTTTCCTTCTTGGCAAGATTGCCCGGCCCTCTAAATGCATGGGCAATGTCTGTTTTCTGCGTATCGAGACGAACACCGGATTCAAGCGACGAATATGCGCTGTCAAGAAACTCCTCGCGTTTAGCAACGGGAATATCCATGACTTCCCAATCAAGTTTGGTGCGAACCGCGTCTTTCCAACCTTCGCGCCCGACTTTTGCTATGCGTGCTGGATTGTGGTTCTGTCGTACAACATATCCGGTCTTGCTGCGAATATACGCCCCTGCGCGGTTCTCCCGATCAATTGCGGCGCGTTGATACTTGTGCATTAATGAAGCGATTGACCTCGCGTCGGCGCTGGCCTCCACGCCTTTAGGATTAGGACTATTAAGGTCAGCAAGAACCCGCGATACTTCCCGCGCGAAATTGCCATTCATGGTATTGAATTGTGTTAGAAGATTTCCTTTGCGTAAATCACCAATCAATCCACCTGCGTAAGAATTACCGATAGCGCCCGCCAAAGCATCAACGGAACGGCTTGCGCCCTCAAACGGAGCGTTAACCCCAACAAGCGCAGCCTCCAACCCTAGCGATGGATCATCAGTCATGGAATCAGCCGCACGGACTAGCGACATTAACTCGCTTTCCTTCATTACGTTAATGTAGGCGTTGCGCTTTTCTATCTGTGCGGCAAGCAAGGCTTCTTCGGAAATCAACTGGCCCTTTTCAAACATAGCGGATTCAATGGATTGCACACCCTCTGTAGCCCCGCGTGTTTTGCGAACCTCGTTCAAATCCGCGACAAGCTGTTCGATCTCATCGTCAGACAAGCGCCCTGCATTGGCTTCTGTGATAATATCAACGCATTCATTTGCCATTATGTACGCCCCATACAAATAGATGCAGCCTCGGTAACTTCCGCGTATGCTTTCGCGTGCGCTTCCATTTCGTTAACTTCTGCAATCATTGCCTTCTGTTCCGGAGTTAAGTCGTCAGCTTCTTCCATTTGCTTTATCATAGCGTCATACTTTTGAATATCTTCATTAATAAACGCTTCACTGGCGAAATCATCACCGACAAAATCATTATACGCCTTCGCTGCCGCGTAGTCAGCATACGGATCAGTCTCGGCTTTTTGCGCCAATCCGCTTGCACGTTCTGCCTTAACATCTTTGGAAAGAACCTGTTCTATTGCGTCATCTAGCTCAATTCCGCGAACCGCCATCAAATCCGATATGCTGCCAACCTCTGCATCTGTGGCATCTGTTACACCCAAGCGGCTCAACTCTGCCTTGATGCCATCTTGATCCGCGATGAAAGCTTCTAAATCGGTTCGTGTCTGGTGGAAGTCGCGCCACGCCTGCGCTTTTTGTGTATCGCCCTTACTGAACGCAAATTCACCACCAACCTCAGAACGTAACTTCTCCGTCAGTAACCCAACATCACGGCTTTCAATAAACCCTCCCTGAAATGCTTGGTCAGCCATATCATCTAAGTCAAATCGACTTGTGGGGTTGTTTACCCCGTTATTTCTAGGGGCGGGGTTAATTCCCATGTTTTTTAACTCGTCACGAAACGTCACGGCCTCGTCGTTTATGCCGCCGCTTTTGCGAACAAACTCCATAAGCGTTTGTGGTCTTGCTGGTGGGCGTGCTGTAAGAATTGAAACATCAACGCTTTGATCGTTCACAAACTGTCGAATGGATGTGTCAGCCTCAACACGCGCAGCACGCGCCGCAACTGGGTCAATATCAACCCGTGTAGGCGTTACCTCTGGGGCAATCCTTGCCGCTTCCGGCATATCAACCCGCAAAGGCTCACCGTCAACCCTAGCAACAACATCAACATCAGCCCTTGCAAACACACTGCTAATCGCACCAATGCCACCACCAAACGCAAACCCAAGGCCAACATTCAACAAGGCGTCGGACATTGTGTAATCAAGCTGCTGCTGGCGCGATAATCCATAATAGATAGGCTCGGTCAAAGCCGATCCCACAAAGCCCTCTGTGGCCCCTACAAGCACACGGCCACCAACCTTGCCGAATCTTGCTGTCGCCGCCAAGCGACCACTCACGCCCACCACAGGGATAAACATAGAGCCGACTTCGAGAGGGTCAACAGCCATAGCCGCCAAACCCGCCCCGAACTTTGCTAGTCCCGGCAAAACACCCGCTGGACCCTTGGAAATAATTGATTGACGTATCATCTCGGCACGCTTGTTATCCGCAAGTAGTCGCGCCTCGCCTTCGGTCATAGGACGGTCAAACTTTAGGTTAAGTTCGCCATACAGTTCGTTTAGCGATTCTGGCTGTTGAAGCCTTCCTTCATCAATACTACGTTGTGTTTCCGCCTGAATTTGAACATCGCGTTCTTTTGACAACTCACCAAGCCGCGAGGTTATTTCGTCACGGCGTTCATCTGTTGACCAGTTTAGTTCAGTCTCTAGGTTGCTAACTTCCTGTTGCCTGTCAAATTCCGATTGACGCAAATCAATACGCTGTTGTTCCGTGAAGGCATCAAGACTAGCCCCCGCCTCCGCCCACGATTGCCCAACCAACCCCGTCATCATTGGCGTATCAAACACGGCACCTAAAGACTGACCAAGCGTAACGGTCAGGTCTGCTCCGCCAGCCGCGCGGAGCATCCTGTTATCTGCTAGGGGTCTGACAAGCATGTCCGTCATTAGAATGTTTTCCCTATCATTTCCATAAAGCTAGGGTATTGCTTAGAGGCATCGAATTTCATTTCGTAAAAGCCGCCGCCCTCAACCGTTACAGGCAGGTAATATCCATTAATGTTGTAGTTCAGAACTACCCCGTCACCTGTGGAATTGTTTAGCCACAAACCCTGCTTTTCCAAGTGTGAGATATTCGTTTCTAAATCAGCAAACTCTGGCAAGCGAGGGTCGTCTAAAGGCTGTATTTTAATCCCGCGCAAAACATCTTCGCTCATACCATCGTCTAAAATGTTTCTGTAAACACCAGCATCAATACCAACAGGGACAATAAACTGCATGTTTTCTTCGTTTACCGCTTCTTCGGGGAACATACGGCCAATTATTTGTTCTACAGCATCACTCGGTTCCACACCCACGCCGATGTCCTGCCAAATCATACGGCGGGCAATATCCATATTCTTGTTAAACATGGATAACGCCTGCCCTGTTGGGTCGCCAGCCGTGAATGCAGGCATGTAATCGCCAATAGTTTCTTCTATTTCTCGGTTTGCGTCTGTCACATCCGTAGAAACCAGATTTTCTTTAAGTTCTGTTTCACTAACACCAGCAAGGGAAACAATGCGTGCAGCTAGCCCAGGGTCGTCTGAATGCCGCATAGCCGCTACATATTCAGAAGCAAGCCCAGCTCGTTCCAATTCAGCCACGATACGCGGGGCCGCATCCCCCCATGTCTCTTTGAATTCTTTTAACGACTGCGCCGCAATGTCCGCGCCCATACCATTGAACGACGCTACCATTTGATTGGCCGAGTTTTTGGGCAGAAGGTTCCGCAATTCCGGCGCAATGCCCATGATGTTATATTGTGCCTCAATTGATGCAACGTAGTTTTCAGCCGCAATAGGCTTATCTTCTGCCTCCGATTGGTTGTAGAAATCAAATTGCGTGCTAATAAAGTCGACATTGTTTTGAACGTGATTAGCGGCATCATTTGCAATCTGCTCGTTCCGTTGCTGCACGGCCCCTACATAACTGTTTAGCGCATTAACATCTTCTTGCGTGTGGCCCGGTTCTGCAATAGCGGCTTGCAGCTTTCCAACCTCTACCTCAATCGCGGCCGGCATGGCTGTTGATACAGCGTTGACGTTCTCCGCGTGCATAACGGATTGATTGCGGACCCGCTTTAATTCGGCCGCTTCATCAGCCAAGAACATAGCGTCAATGTTTTCATCTGTGTATTGGCTATCAACTGGCAGCGCACCGTTCGCCGCAACGTAATCCAGCTCCTCGCCTAGACCGTCAAGATAAAGTGTCTGGCTTGCTTTGAGTGCCGCAGCCTCTGCGCTTTCAATCCGGTCTATCCCAGACTGAGACAGCTTCATAAACGAAAGTTTCTGCTCTGGTGTTAAATCAGCATCCCATGTGCCCCCCATAACGGCATCGTTAACAGCCTGTGGGTTGTCAGCCATTTCGCCAGACATAGCAGAGCGAATAAACAGCGAGCGCTCTTTAGGCCCAGCGCCTTCAAGGTAATCAGGAAGCAACGTCGGGTCACTAATCAGAGCGTTCGCCTTTAGTCGGTTAGCCTCCGCGATAGCCGCCGCACTTGCCGCCGCTCGCGCCGATGCTTCCCGTTCCATAGACTTTGTTTGAAGGTTCAGGCGGTATTTATCCATTGCAAGCTGTAACTGTTCACGTCCGCGTTGTGGAGCTTCAGCCATTACTTCCGTAACATATTTGTCATAATCAGACATTATGCCTTCGGTAAACCCATTGCCAGCCGAACCCTTGCGTTCGTTATAAGTGCGCGTCCAGTCTGATTGCGCTGTTGCAAGGATTAGCTCGTTATCAATTGCCGCCTTTTCCTCATAGTATTGCGAAAAGGTATCAGCCGCCATTTTGGTGGCGCTTGCAGCGCGTGCAAGGTTACGAGCAGGGGCGGTGGATACCTGACCAGCCTGCCGCGCTTGAACGCTTATCTGGGGGGTTAGCATTTCAACCATTATATAACCCCGCCAACATTAAGGGGGTCCATTGAGCTGAACCCTTCAACCGCTGCACTAAACACATTCAAGGGGCTTGCGCTCTTGCGTGCCTGCGCCGCTTGGGACTCCGCGCTTTCCCCGCGCTGTTCGCCTTGGAACTCGATTGTCAAAGCGTCTAATTCCTGCGCCACCGCATTTTGGTCTAGCACAGCGAAAGACGTTCCTGATAAAACCCCGCCTTCAGCCATTGCCGCGCGTGATGCTGATTGTTGTTGTCGTGCAACCCTGCGTGTTTTCTCTGCGTTGATATTGGCCGCAACACGTTCTTCGGTCGCTTGCCGCTCGAACTCTGCCGATTGTTCTTTAGCGGCACCCATTTCCGAAACAGCCGACATAACACCAAGAACAGGGGCAGCGATGGTTGCTATTGTTGATAGCGTCGATATGGTTCCAGCCGACGCGCCTAATAAGGGAAGTAATGCAGCCATTACACACCGCCTTTAAGTTTAACATAGATTGAATAATCAAGCCCGTCTGGACCCCACCTACGCGCAACAGGCGTTTCAAGGTAGAATCCAAGTCGTTTAGCCCACGAGTGTCCCGCCTTAAACCCCGCCAAAACACCAACTTCAATACGTGGATAATCGCTTTCGTCAAGTATGCGCTTGATGCCACTTGTTGTTTCATTCGCATGTTTACGCCATGAACGGGACAACCACGCCCATGCAAGCCCACCACCCCACAATTGCGGGAAAACGCCACCAATACCAAGTATCTCACCATCTGCTATCGCCGCGTAGCCACCAAGATCAGCTAATTCATTGGCAATCTCTTGCGTAATCTCAAAGGTTGAATGCACCGCAACTAAATTACGGAGACCCATAACATGCTCTGGCTTAAGGGTTACAAATTCCATTATCTGGCCTCCTGTGTGACAACTTGCGGCATAATAGCCGCCACTATAGCGGGAAACATGGAATTATTAATGTAGTAAATGCGCCCATCTGTTTCGTATCCGGAAGGCCATGACAGCAAAGCATCACCTGTAAACAATGCAGGGGCCGAGCCCATCAAAGTAGCAGGCGCTCGATATGTCAAATCTGGAATATCGTCTGCATTTGTTTTGCTTGGCCCTGCCTGACCTCCAAGCGTGTTAATCACCCTGAACGAACAATCTGTGATGCGCTTGGTTTTGCCTTGTGCTGTTCCATCTGCTGCACCCGCATCAATGCGATTGGTTCCATATGTTGCCGTAAACCTAAGCCCTATTTGCTGAACGCTTGCCGCATTTGCGATTGTTACCTCACCGCCACTAACGGCAACGTCAGGACTTGACGCCCCATCGGCTAGAATCCCAACAACCTCACCTTCAAGATGGTCAAACCCGTAAACAGTTGTTGCCGCTGTGCTGTCATATGTCAGCATGGAATCGCCGTATTTGGCATCCTCTTGCGCATCACCTTCCGCATATTCTTCCTGAATGAACTCAATATAACGCCGCGTTGCTCCGTTAATCGTTCTGGATACAATCAGCCAAACATCATCGCGGAATCCATCTGTTGAAGGTATAACAGACACACTTTCTACTTTAGCATCCGTTCCCCCGATAGGGTGCCTTGCCCATGCACGAACTTGCTGTGTTTGGTCAAACGCGAACGATAGAAGCCCCCCATCCGAACGCATAGCCCACAAGGACTGATAAGGTTCTTCCTGCCGAACCATGCCAGTAATAGAAGGGGCCGCTATATGTGCCGCCCTGACCGTCATGTCAGGCGCTACAAAATTATCTACATCAAACGAGTATTGAATAGACCTAACCTTGCGACCCGACGCTTGCAGGAACAGAACGCTTTCACCAATGCGAATTGAGCGAACAGGTTTTGACCCATACGCTGTTTGCGGCGACACGCGAATATTATTAGGGCCGAACGGTTGCGATGTAGCTGGGGCGTCAACGCTAAATTCTGCCCCGACAGTGTTCACGATTAATGTCGCCCCCTCCGTTAAACTAACAATCTCGTTAGCCTCACTTGATTGGACCGTAACAGAGATAGAGCTTTCCGTTACAACTTCCCCGAAATCATCAACAGAGAAATTCTCGAAATCAGCCGTCTTAGAAAAGTAAAGGTTCTGGCTTTGCCCAAACGTCAGGCGCTCGCGGTAGAAGGTAGCGCAAGTTGGATACCCGTTTGCATCAGACCATGCGCCCTTACGCCATATAGTCGTTGCATTGCCAGAGCCAACTAAGGTTTGCGGTAGTGTTGTTAGAACCGTTGCCGTGGCTGTTGTGCCGCCCTGCGCCGTTATGCGTGCGATGCCGTAACCCGGCGAGGCGTATTCCCATTGAACCCCGCCATCGCTAACAGTTCCGCGCGTATGAGCAGGGATGTCTGTCCCTGACGTTGAAGAATTTGTGGCCTTATATTCCTTGCCCTCTGAACGGACGTAATCACCAGATGTATAAGCCGTTCCAGTCACCCACGGCTCGCTTGACGTTAAAACCTCTTGATCCAAGCGAATCAGTGAACCAATATCATCGGCCACAAAGACAGATGTGCTTGCCGTTAATGTAACTGAACCCGTTCTTGCGGAAGCATACAGCGTCGCGGTTGTGGGATTAATATCCAGCCAAGGACCAGTGTCGGGGTCCAATTCTGTGAACGCCCAGCTTGTCGTGGACGTTCTGGATAACTTACGCGGAGCCAGCACGCCGGAGCGATCCGTAATGTAAAGAATATCGCCAGTCTGCACGAAATCAATATTCAACTCCCCGTCACTCGTTGCCAGCGCCGCCGCCGAATAAGGCGAAACAATCTCATAAGGCTTATCGCCCTGACCGCCGACTGAATATGTTGTGTAACCAGTTCCATCTACATTTGTGCCGTGAATGGTTGTCAGTTCATATGTATTAGCGGTCTTGTTAGCCACCTTGAACCAGCGCCCGTTTAATTCGGTCATGCCGATAACGTCATAGATAAACACATCATCACCATCAACAAAGCTATGGCCTGTGGAGGTTATGACAACAGGGTTTGCAGATGTTGCCCCTGTAATGCCATCAGGCGACCCGGTAACGACCGCTGAGCGGTTTTGGTAGAACCTACAATATAATTCACCAAACTCAATTTGGTAAGCTGTAGACCGCGACCGAATAAACGGAACCAGCCAGGTTCTATCAGTGCTATCCTTAACCTGCCGAATAAAACCAGTGCCACCGCGCTTGATAGCTGGCCCTTGAATGGATGGAATGAAGTTCTCCATCTTGAACGCGGACGCAGAATACCCCTGAATGTCTGTGCGTCCATCAAGTAATGGCGACCATTCACCAGCGTTCAAAGCGTTGATTATTGGTGACGCTTTACCCAACTATCCGGCTCCCCATCCAACGACCAGTAGAGCGGCGACGTGGTGGTCGATATAGCGAGTTAATGCGCCGAGCCTCTGAAAGAGTTTTCTTGTAGGTAAATAGCGCCGCTTCCTTCTTGGAATTGCTTTGCGTTAGTTCCTCGGCGGCGTCAGCAGCTAACCGCGCCGCAAGTGCCTCAACAAACAGCGGGTCAAACGATCCCGCGTCCGTAACTCTCGCTATATATTCATAGTCCAGCGGTGCAGATAAGTTGGTGTGAATGCGCCCCGCGATAATCTCATAAGGTGTCCCCTCTGTTGAAATTCCTGAACTCTCATACATCACGCCAACCGCTTCTGCGCTAATAAACGTGCCACCCACCTTAATGGGGCGAACATCATCTGTTGGTCTGTCATATATCTTTGCGTATCCCCATTCAGGGGTGTCTGTGGATGCAGGAAGTTGCACCCGCCTAACCGCAAAGCGCCACGGATACGCAGACAATTCAGCGTCACGCAGCAGCTCATATCGCGCATTCATAGCACGAGCTGGTTTATTGGCGTCTAATAGGGATGTTATTCGGGTCTCACCCAACATGCTTAAAGCGCGATTAGCTATGTCAACTTCAGAAGCCATTGCAAGCCCTCGTAATGGTGAAAGCCCCACCCCACAAAGGGAAGGGCTAATTCTTAAATGCCGCTATCTTCGCCAACCGCTTGCAGAATGGCGTTGATTGCCATTTCCACGAACTGCCGCTTGTCGATAGCGCCAGCAGTTAGGTTAGTGTCGTCAACAGCCAACTCAATATCCGAGGACGTGGTTGATGTGTCGATGGTAACGTCAGGGGCGGCTTGGCCCCCAACTGCAACACCGTAATAGCGAACAGCCATTATGCACCGCCATCCACATAGGTGACTTCGATAATTATTGTACCAGCGCCCCCCATGTCAGTGGTGATTGTGCCAACAATATCATACCAAACCTGCGGATCAGCAGAGAGGCCAAGGGCTTCCCATAGAGGCTTGTTCTTGTCCTCAATACCGTAAACGCCGGATTCGTGTGCAATGTTGCTGTCAACCAGCACGGAGGTAACAACCGTTGCTGAAGCAAAGTGATCTGCGTCTACAACTGCGCCGCCATTGTCGTCGGTCTGGTATACACCAACGTCCATAGCACCGCCAACTGCAACAGCATCACAAGACAAAAGCACTTGCTTGATTACCGCATTTGAACGGACACGAACGAACCGTAGTTCATCCGCAGCATCTTCGGCAGTCGAAACTTCCAAAGAGCCAGCGCCCGTTGATTTAATTTTAGCATCACTCCAAGGATCGTTTGCCACCCGTGGGGTAGCGGCGCGATTGGAAATGATTGTTGTGTCAACATCAGCCATGATATTACTCCGTACATTCGATTTGGATTACACGGCCCGGCTCAAGACGGGTAGCACCCATAGTCAGCGATGTATAAAGCTGATATGGGACTCCATCAATGTCAGGACGATCGTCAACACGCGCTTTAACATCCGACCAAACGCCAAGATGCACACCGGATTTGACCCACATAGGAACTAAACGGTAGCTAGCATTGGAAGGAACTAAACGCGATACGACAACTTTAACACCAGCGAACTCGGTAATCCGACCGTCACCAGCGAAAACAGGCCCGCCGTTTTTGGTGAAATAGTCAGTATTGATTACCTGCGTTTGACGCTTCAGGTCTTCGTGCTGTTGTGGAGTAATTGCCATACATGGCATCTCCATTTCAGTATCAACATCGTTATCTTCCATGAGGCGAACCGCACGTAGGATTTTATCGACGTTCAAGCCAGTACCGGCAGAAGCACCAATTGCAGCATCAACACGGTGATTTGTCGTGTCAAATGTTTCAGTTGTGCCGCCAGCTTTGCCAGTCTTGGCATCGCCAAAGAACGAGTCAAAAATGATGTTGTCTACTTGGCGACCTGCTGCCTTAATAGCGGCTTGCGCTAGTGGACCCTGTGGGTCAACCATCAAGCGTAGCTTGTCGAAAGTATCAACCATCTGTGGCAGGCTGTAATCAGTAGGGTGAACCCAGCGGCGATCCGTGGCAGCGTCTACACGCGGCATAGGAGCGAACCGAGATACAACTTCCTGCATTTCAACAGCGCCATATTGGTCAACGGGAACAGCGGCCTCGCCCTCGTGCGTATCTTCCGACACGTAAGGACGCATTTTACCGCCTTGGATTTGCAGCAGGTGCGCGACATTAGTCGTATACTGCTGGATAAAGTGGCCAGGAATGTTAACGGACATTTCCGTTCTCCTTGATTGGTTTCAAACAATCGAGATACGGCTTGTCCAATCGGGGCCAACTCTTTGGTTTTAGGCTTCGTCAGCCCCGTTCTTTATCACGGCGTTAAGCGGGGGTTAATCCTTATCCGCATTCTTGGT
>Ga0209345_10004630_pt1 | contig 13172 bp, 14 predicted proteins | sample Cruoilmetagenom7_FD_187294 | JGI IMG/M metagenome (GOLD analysis project Ga0209345, IMG submission 187294) | Oil polluted marine microbial communities from Coal Oil Point, Santa Barbara, California, USA - Sample 7 (SPAdes) (version 2) | ecosystem: Environmental > Aquatic > Marine > Oil seeps ...
CTGTCGCTGGCGGCGTACCCATTGGTATTATCGGCCCGGTGTTGGTCATAGGTGCTGCCACAGGTGCACTGTTTGGTTTACTGGGAGGCTGGCTTTGGTCTGATAAAGCCGCGGATCCTGGTATTTACGCGATGCTAGGCATGGCCGCAATGATGGGGGCGGTGTTACAAGCGCCTCTTGCTGCCCTAATGGCGCTTTTGGAGTTAACCCATACGCCGAGTATCATGCTTCCCGGCATGCTGGCGGTGGTGGTGGCGTGCTTAACCTCGCGTCAATTGACCGGCTGTGAAGGTTTCTTTATTAGCACGGTGCGCTACGGGCTTCACCCGCTTCAGCAGCCTTTGATGCAGGCACTCTCACGGGTTTCGGTGCCTGCGGTGATGGAGCGTCAACTGGTGCGCACCGAGCGAATGATCACCCCTGATCAAGCGCGGCTTTTATTAGAGAAGAACCCAGTGTGGTTAGTGATTGAGCGGTCAACAGAGGAAAAACCTGTGCTGGCGCTAAAAGCCGCTGAATTGGCACGCTGGCTACTTGAGCACGATGAGGCGCTGCAGGGGGATGAGCCGCCTGAGGATGAGCTGATTGATCTACTGGAAATCCCCGGCCAGCGTTTAGAGCTGGCGCCGATTGGTTTACAGGCGACGCTTTCCGAAGCGTTTCTAAAACTGCAGGATAACGCTCTGGGGGCGCTCTACGTCGTTCATGGCTATCGCCCAAAGCAGCGGCGTATTTCAGGTATTATCACCCGTGGCGCCATCGAACGTTATTATCACTACACTGACCCCCGTGGTGCCGACCTTCGTGACAATGAAGTACGAGAGAATGATACCCGTAAGAAGGACTCATCACTTTAAGGAGCGACAATGTACCTATGGGTAAAGGCCATTCACTTAATGGCCGTAGTGACGTGGTTCGCTGCGCTGTTCTATTTACCCCGCCTGTATGTGTATCACGCCACTGCGCGGGATAACGGCGACGAACAGGCCATCAGCTATTTCAAAACCATGGAGCGTAAGCTCTACCGTGGCATCATGACCCCATCGATGATTGCGGTACTCATTTTTGGTGGCTGGATGCTCTATCTGGTGCCCGAATGGTTTAGCCAGGGCTGGATGCATGCCAAGCTGGCGCTAGTGGTTCTGCTTATCGCCTATCATCACGTTTGTTTGATCTATTTGAAGCAGTTTGCCCAGGATCGTTGTACCAAAGGCCATGTGTTTTTTCGCTGGTTTAATGAGGCGCCGGTGATTGCGCTCGTGGCGATTATTCTGCTTGCCGTTGTGAAGCCCTTTTGATGCGCCAACCGCTTCCCCCCGTGGTGTTGGTACTCGCCGGACATGATCCGACTGGTGGCGCTGGGTTGATCGCTGACAGTGAAGCCATTGCGGCCTGTGGTGGTTGGGCGGTAACGATCCCCACTGCGCTGACGGTACAGAATTGTCATAATGTGACCCGCGTGATCCCTGCTGAGCCGACCGCGATGCGCCAAATGGCCGAGGCAATTAGTGAGATGCAGGTCGCGGCGATTAAGATTGGCCTACTCGCTGACGAAGACACCCTGCGCGCAGCGGAGCAAATGATTCGTCGTTTTCCAGGCATTCCCGTGGTGGCCGATCCGGTCTTTAAGGCCGGTGGCGGAACTGAGTTATCCACACCTGCTTTGCGACAATTGTTTATTGATCGCTTGTTACCGCTTGTGGATATCTTAACCCCGAATCGCGCTGAGTTGGCTCAGCTTACGCCCGACATCATCACTCCTTTCGATGATACGGCCCGTGCGGTGGCACTGATGTCACAGGGGTGCCAAGCCATTCTGGTCACTGCCACGGATGAGCCGCTGCCCGGCAACGACCAACAGGTGGTGCACACCCTGCACTCGCCTGATACTACTCGCCAGTGGCAGTGGCCACGTTTGCCTGAATTGTTCCATGGTTCTGGCTGCACGCTGGCATCGTCTCTAGCTGCTCGTCTCGCTGTTGGTGAGCGCTTACCAACAGCTTGTGAGCAGGCTCAGCACTTTACTTGGCAAAGTTTGTCTCAAGGCTTTCAACCGCCCAGCGGCCAGTGTTTGCCACATCGTTTTTCACGGGCTGCCCGTTTTTGATCCTATCTTCTGTACGCCATTGACCGAGAGGATGCCATGACTACATCAGCTGAACTGTTCGATCTTGCCAGTCGCCATATACCGGGCGGAGTAAACTCACCCGTCCGGGCGTTTAAAGGGTTGCACCGCCCGCCGGTCTTTATGGAGCGTGCTCAAGGTGCCTTTCTGTTTGACGTCGAAGGCAATCGCTACGTGGATTATGTCGGCTCCTGGGGGCCCATGATCACTGGGCATGCCGACCAAGACGTATTGGCAGCCGTACGGGCGCGATTAGACAACGGCCTGTCCTTTGGTACCCCTACCGCAGTCGAAACCACCATGGCGGATTTGATCTGCGAGATGATCCCCTCCATGGATATGGTGCGTATGACCAGCTCGGGCACCGAAGCCACCATGTCGGCGATTCGCCTGGCGCGAGGTACCACCGGCCGCGATAAGATCGTTAAGTTCGAGGGTAACTACCACGGCCACTCTGATTCACTGCTGGTTAAGGCGGGCTCTGGCGCGCTTACCCACGGCGAACCCAGCTCACCGGGCGTGCCCACGTCGCTGGCTGAACACACTATTACCCTGTCGTTTAACGACCCTGAAGGGGTTGAAGCGTGTTTTAGCGAAATTGGCGATCAGATTGCCTGCATCATTGTTGAACCCGTTGCCGGCAATATGAATTGTATTCCGCCTCAACCGGGCTTTTTGGAAACGCTGCGCCGAGTATGTAACGAGTATGGCAGCGTGCTGATTTTTGACGAAGTGATGACTGGTTTTCGAGTGGCATTGGGCGGTGCCCAAGCCCACTACGGTATAGTGCCTGATCTAACCTGCTTGGGAAAAATTGTCGGTGGCGGCATGCCGGTGGGCGCCTTTGGTGGCAAGCGCGAGATAATGCAAAACATCTCCCCCCTGGGGCCGGTTTACCAAGCGGGCACATTGTCGGGTAACCCGTTGGCGATGGCTGCAGGTGTGGCACTGCTAACCAAACTACAGGTACCGGGCTTCCACGATGCGCTTACCCAGCGGGTTAACACCCTTTGTGCGGGCCTTCAGGAGCGTGCCAATGCCGCACGGGTGCCGATGATGACGCAGTCGGCGGGCGGTATGTTTGGACTTTTCTTCACCTCTCAAAGCCGTGTGGATAACTTTGCCCAAGCCACCGCCTGTAACCCGGATGCCTTCCGCCGCTTCTTTGGCGCGATGCTCGATCATGGCGTTTACTTGGCGCCTTCTGCTTACGAAGCAGGCTTTATGTCCAGTGCTCATACCCCGGAAGACATTCAGTTCACGCTGGATGCAGCAGAAAAAGCCTTTGCGGTAATGTAACGGCACGTAACCTAAAGCCAGCTATACTGTCAAGAGCCGCTCAACTTGAGCGGCTCTTGGCTTATATGAGAGTTACACTCATGGCACGACCAACGGCTTGGCGATACATGATCTGCGCAGCGGGGCTGCTGGTTTGCTTCCCGCTGGCTGCTCAGTCGCCTCAGGAGCAGGACATGACCCAGATCCATATCACCATGAGCGGTTCGCCGGGGGCAGAGTTTTACGCCCACTGGCGAATTACCCATGAAGGCGAAACCACCGAACACGTTGAGGAGAGCGGTACAGTGCCTGCGGAGTACACCTTTACTGGTACAGAGCTTGAAGGCACCGTTAAATTGTTAAGCGATGACGAACGGTTAGAAGTAGATATTCAAAAAGGCAGCAATCGGTCGCGTTCGTCGACTCAGGGGGCCGGGGGTACATTAACGCTGATGATTCGTTAACTTTTGCATTCTTAAAGTAATAAAAAACCGCCCCAGAAGGGGCGGTTGGCAATCACTAATTTAACAGTTTACCACTGTAAGCTGCTGGCATAGTTATTAGATCCATTTACTTGAGTATGCGTAGCGACAGCGGCGCCACCCATATTGGTATTTTGACGAATCATAGATAGGCTGTTAGATTCGTCACGTTGAACGACAGTTGCTGTATGTGCTTCGGTACCATTTTGGAAGATATACGAAGCTGAGTTATTAGCACGAATCTGCGTTACATCTGCATAATTACCGTCACCGGTTTGAGAAATATGACTCCAAGTGGTGTCAGAATTATCAAGCTGCGAGACATATGCATCATTATCATAACCATCTTGGAAGATAACTGAATCGCTTGAATCAGTGTTATTTAACTGTTCAACGTCTGCAGTGTTATCTCCAGTTCCTGTTTGACGAATATAAGAGTCGTTAAGGTTGCCGGTTTGTGTAACCCTTGCCAGGTTATTTTCACCACCAATTTGGAGCACTTCAGATTCATTTTGCTCGTTGCCGCCATTTAGGCCTTGATTGACAAACGCTTGGTTCCCAATGCCATCACTGATTTGACGAATACGGGAATACTGCTCCGTACCTTTTTGCGTGGCGTTGGCAACGTTATCACTGCCGCCATTTTGTAGTATGATTGAGTCCCGAGTATTTGGGTTAGTTGTCGTAGCATAACCATTTAAACCATTGCGAATTCCTGCTTGGGCGTCAAAAACACCCTTGCCACCATTGAAAGTATTACCATCATGGTCGTAATTAGGATCACGAGGGTCAGCAGATACGCCCATGCTTAATGCAACAGCAATAGCAGCAGCGATAGTAGTAATTTGAGTTTTCATGGTGTTTCCCCTGTTTCACGATTTACTTGCTTTGGTTATAACTGAGAAGCTGGCTGCGACTCAGTTGGTATCGATAGTGACCGGTCGTGCATAGCCCGAATAATTTTGTTGTTCGACACTTATGCTGCGAAGGCCACTGCCCGATTGAGAAAGAGCTATATCACTGTTCCGTCCAAACTGGGTTACTTGTGCTTTAATTTCAAATTGGCCACCAGTTTGACTGATATTTGCGGTATGATTTGAACCTACCTGTTTTATTAAACCAATGTTAGCGCCATTATTTTGAGAAATACTGGCTTGATTGTTATATCCATCTTGATAGATGTAGGCGATGTTACCCATTTGATAACTCGCTGAGCGAGACTGTATAACGCTAGCTTGGTTATCATTACCGTTTTGACTAATGATGCTAACGTTACTTTTTAAAAGGCTATTATGATATGTGCCTGCTGCATACTGAGTTATTCTGGCATCTTCTTCCGATGAATGTGGAAAGTCATTACCTGCGGCTAATGAGGTGGAAGCGTTGGTTAAAGAAATTGCGGCCACTAACGCAGTAAAATAGATTCGCATGTGCTGGCAGTAACTGAACGGTTTCATATTTTGCCTTTAGAAACTTTGCGTATCATTTTGTATCAATGTGTTTAGTTTGGCGTATTTTTAGAAATTAACCATAATGATTTTTTTTGAGATATCGATTGTTTTTTTAAATATGATAGAAATAATACTTATTATTAAAATTACTATAAAAGAATTAGGTTTGTAGTCATTTTAGGTATTATTTACGTATGTAACGGCCACTCGAAATGTGGCCGTTGTTACTTTTTATATAAGAAATATTAAAGCATGGGCGTTGGGGAGTTTAGGTAGTCATTAAGTATGGTATCTTGAATATTCGTCCCTGGTGCCAAGTTCCACAGGCGGTTTTCAACTCCTCTAGCAATAAGGTGAATAACTGCTGATTCAATCGCTGACATGACTGCAAGTTGAACGGGTTCATTTGTGGTAAGGCCTACTTCGGCCTCTAGCAAACGACGAAAATCGATAAAACGATAAACACCCGCTCGCATCTCTTTCGAGTAGATAGTTTTCGTAGTGGTTACGTTAGCCAGAACTTCACCGGTGGATATTTCAACCGCGCGTAAATTGACCGTTACCTGATCAACTTGGTATTGCCCTGAGGCGCCAATACCAAAATACTCAGCGCCAGCACCACCGGTACGAACATTGGATTCATAAGCGATAATGCCGCCTTCCAACATTACCGAGGCCGCACGAAGTGATGGTAGCGTATCGGGTTGACCAAAGCGTTCGAACTCTGCGCGGATAATACGTCGCTCGGTAAGCAGGTTTTGTAGTCCCACACGCTCAAGCGGTATAAACCAGCCAGAATCCGCCAGCGCACCGGTCAGCATTGCTGCTGCCCCCTGGGTAACGGCGGTGGAAAAAGTACTGGCAGGCGCTGGTCGATATTGACCTGTTTGGTCGCGAAAGTCATAGACAGACACAAATATCTGCCCAGCGGTGGGAGGCAACGATATTAAGTCCTGATAGGTTGCTCCGCGTGGGGTCAGCGTTGCGTCTGCACCTTCTAAATTTTCCGATGTGGCGACCATGCCAGCACAACCACTCAGTAAACTGGCGACAATAAGTGATGCGATAATTTTCATGGTGTTCCCCTGAGATGACGGATAATTTTTAGTGAGCTATTTTGTTGTTTTAAGGATTGAATAGCCCACCCACGCTTATTTCAGTCACATCTCCAGTTAACTTATCGACTACTCTAACTACTAATTGACCACCATTGTCGCTAACCACTACGCCAAACTCATCACTATCAAAGCTACCTTCGCTAACATCGCCCGAACTGACATCCGCTATTAATTGAGAAATGAGTCGGCTCTCTAAACTTTGTAGTAATCTTTCTGTCGCGGAAGTGGGAGTTGATCGGCTAGCGCTGGAGTCTTTATTGGTATCTTGAGCCTGCGCTTTTCCTAGTAAATAACTACCCACAAAGGGATCACCTCCAAAAGAAGGATTAAGTGGCTTATAGATTAATTCCCCAGCTTGTGCTGTTGTGGATAGCACCAAGGCCATTCCCATAACGACTAAGCAAGTTCTTTTTATTGGGTTCATTAGAAAATCTCCTCTTTTCCCAAGTCTTTGTCGGAAGATAGCGAAGCGGATATTTGCCGTTCAATCAGGGCTCTTTCGACGGTCTGCACGGCTTCCTCAGCGGTACGATCGGCTTCATTGATCCTGGGGGAGAGCTGTGTACGGAAATACATACGGTTGCCCTCCATCACCCATACTTGGCTGCCCCAGCGTGCATCGGGGCGCTCTTTAATGGTGATGGTGGCATTGCCGATAATCAGGTTATCCATCGCCCGCTGGCTGAAGGCTCGGTAGAAGGTCTTACCGGCCATGGTGATTGTTCTATCTACCATCACGCCAGTTAGCTCACTTCCTCCATTAGCGCTTCCTTGCACTCCAGGCCCATCAGGACTGGAGAGCTGATTAATAGCGTCGATCGCTTCTTGTTCGTTGGCAGGCAATGCATCGGTTGGGGCTGTTGGTTCGTTAGCTAATGCTAAAGATGACCCGATCCATACCGCCATGAAGAAAAAGATGATGGATAAACGGTGCATTGATGGCATGACAGTTACCCTTGCGCATTAGCGCTAACGATGTCGTTGAAGACTGCGTGCGGTCTCAATATTGGGCAGAATCGGGCCCAGGTTCTGATGAATCCAGTTGAGCGCTTGAATGCGGTTGTGAACGTTAATTTTGCGAAAAATGTTGTATAGGTGTGACTTAACGGTGTGTTCGCTAACAAACAGCTTTTCGGCAATTTGTTGATTAGAAGAGCCAGCACTAAGTAGGGAAATAATTTCCATTTCCCGGTTAGTGAGTCCGCAGGCTGGGCGGAAAGCATTACTTTGGTATTTGCGATAAAACAGGATTAAACGCGCCATTAAATCTCGTGACATCCACAGCTCCCCTTCAAGCAGCGAGTGGATGCCTTTACAAATTACCTCAAGGCTTTCATTGCGATAAAAAACGCCTTTTAACTGAGCGCACGAAAGTGCTTCAAGGGCGTGATCCATATCATGAATATTGAAGGCCGCTAGAGGAGTTTTAGTTAACGTGTCGGGTAACTTATCTTGCCACTCTGGCAGTGCATCAATGCCAATATGATCGCTGTCAATGAGAATCAGCAAGTTGCCCGATGCGGAAATAGGTAATGCTGTATGAGGAGAATGGATACTAATTTGACAGCCGGTGTGTTTGTTCAAGTACTCAGCGAACAACTGAACCTGGGGACTTTTTTCGGTAACGACATACACCGTTCCGGTAGACTTTTCCTGCGACATTGGGTGGCCCTCGTGGAAAGAAAGAGTGAGCAGGTAACCACTGAAGTGTTGACCATAAGATACGTTTAGTAAAGTTTTGTTATTAAATATATGGTAAAAATATTTTTCATCTCTTCAATATTTTCATTAATATGGAAAATATTGTTATTTAACAAATGTTTATTATTAATTAAGCAATAAATTAATTACCTAATTATTAGATACGTTATGTAACATTTTGATGGCTTTTGATACCAGCAGTGAGCGCGTAAACTGCAGTTCTACTGTTAGGAGTACATACCATGGCCGCCGTCAATACCCTTGTACTTGCCAGTGGCAATACAGGAAAATTAAGAGAATTCAGTCAGTTACTTTCACCTTTGGGGTTCGATGTTCGCCCCCAGGCGGATTTTGGCGTCACGGATGTGGAAGAGACGGGGCTAACCTTCGTCGAAAATGCACTGTTAAAAGCGCGTGAAGCGAGCCTCATCAGTGGATTACCTGCATTAGCTGACGATTCTGGGCTTGAAGTAGACGCACTCAATGGTGCGCCCGGTATCTATTCCGCTCGGTATGGCGGTGAGCCGAGAAGTGACGAGAAAAATAACCAAACGTTGTTAGCCGCATTAAGTGACTGTGCGGAAGGGCAGAGAAGTGGACGTTACTGGTGTGTGCTGGTTTATTTGCGCCATCCGAAGGATCCGGTGCCGGTCATTGTGCAACGGAGTTGGGAAGGCGAAATTCTTGCTCATCCCCGAGGGAAGGAGGGGTTTGGCTATGATCCGCTTTTCTGGTTACCTGATCAGGGTATGAGCGTCGCCGAGCTGCCCAGCGAAAGTAAAAATCGCCTTAGCCATCGTGGTCGCGCGTTGCAGGGGTTAGTGGAGTTACTGAAGGTGGCGCATGGCTGATACGTTGCCGCCACTCTCTCTCTATATCCACACGCCCTGGTGTGTCCGTAAATGTCCGTACTGTGATTTCAATTCTCATGAGCCGGGCACACACGGTTTTACACCGCGAGATTTACCTGAAGCCGCCTATCTAGATGCGCTGTTACAAGACCTGGATAGTGATCTTGACCTGGCGGCTGGTCGAGAAATTAAAACCATCTTTATAGGCGGTGGGACTCCCAGCCTGCTGTCCCCCGCATTTTATGAACGATTACTGAAAGAGATCCGGATCCGTTTACCCTTCTCTAAAGAGATAGAAATTACCTTAGAGGCTAATCCAGGTACCACGGAGCAAGAGCGTTTCATTGGTTACCGGAAAGCAGGCATTAACCGTCTTTCGCTGGGTATTCAAAGTTTTCAGCCTGATCAACTGCATGCGCTGGGGCGAATTCATAGCGGTGATGAAGCGATTACTGCGGTAGCACAGGCGCGCCAGGCAGGCTTTACCAACATTAACATTGACCTTATGCACGGTTTGCCTGATCAAACGCCTCAATTGGCGATGGATGATATTGCCCAAGCGCTGGCATTGGCACCTGAACATCTCTCTTGGTATCAGTTGACCCTTGAACCGAATACCGCCTTTCACTCCCACCCCCCGGTACTGCCAGAGGAAGAGGCGCTTTGGGATATTCAGGATAAAGGGCATCAGCTCCTAGAGCAGGCGGGCTTCAAACGCTACGAGATCTCGGCTTACGCTAGTGCCGGTCACCAGAGTCGCCATAACCTTAATTACTGGCAGTTTGGTGACTACCTAGGGATTGGCGCTGGTGCCCATGGCAAGCTTAGCCGTATTGACTCAAATGGAGAGTGGCACATTGAACGGCGCTGGAAAACTCGCCAGCCAGACGCCTACCTAAAGCGCGTAGATGATCTGCGTGGCTTTATCGCCGGTAAACAGCTGATAAAAACGGATGAGCTACCGTTGGAGTTTGCCATGAACGCTTTACGTCTCACCGACGGGGTGTCGCTTGAAACATGGAGAGCTAACACCGGTGAAGCGCCTGCAAGGTTACTCACGCGTTTACAATCTGCCGAGAAAAAAGGACTTTTGATGCAAATGCCTGAAAAACTGCGTGCATCGCCTCAAGGTCTATTATTCTTGAATGAGTTGCTAGCTTTGATCAGTGATGATTGACCAGCAATCTACAGAAATTTTTTTCTGAAATAACAGACTTGAACCATCAAGCTTGACGACTTACAAGGAGTGAGTGATGCGAATTTCTCGACTACTGACACCGTTGGCGGCTGCTATTCTACTGGCCGGTTGTGCTACATCGGATCCTTACGGTGGCCAAACGCAGCGCTCTAGCACCGCTATGGGCACCGGGATTGGTGCCGCCGTGGGGGCCGCTGCAGGCGCTCTGTCTGGTGATGGCAGCACCAGCCGTCGTGACCGTGCACTAATTGGTGCTGCCGTGGGCGCAGCAGCGGGCGCTGGTATTGGTGTTTATATGGATCGCCAAGAGCAGCAGCTACGTGAAAACCTACAGGGGTCACGCATTGAAATCGATCGCCGTGGCGACGATATCGTGCTCAATATGCCCAGCGGCGTTACCTTTGGCTTTGACTCTGCTGAGTTGACTAGTGAAGCGCGTGGCTCACTCAATGAAGTTGCTAACGTACTTTCTCAGTACCAGGATACCCGCGTTAGTATCGCTGGCCACACCGATAGTACCGGTGACGCGAGCTATAACCAGCGTCTATCTGAGCGCCGTGCCCAAGCCGTCTCCAGCTACTTGTCTCAGAACGGCGTTTCATCCATGCGCCTGAATACTTCTGGTTACGGTGCTACTCAGCCAGTCGCCAGCAACGACAATGAGCAGGGCCGTGCTCAAAACCGTCGGGTAGAAATTACCTTGACGCCTACCGGTAACGGCCAGGGCTAAGCCTCTTAAAGCTGCACATTGCCGTTCAAAGCCCGCTATGCTCCTATAGCGGGCTTTTTTCGTTCACCTGTTTACGAGCTACCATGCTGTCCTACCAACACGCCTACCACGCCGGTAATTTTGCCGATGTACACAAACATCTGACGCTTTACGCCGTCACTGATTACCTATTACGTAAAAAAACACCTATTACATATATAGACACACATGCCGGTAGAGGGCTTTATCCATTAGCCACCAAAGAGACCCAGCGACTCCAAGAGTACCGTGAGGGCATCTGGCCACTGTGGCAGAAGCGTGAACAGCTAACCGACGCGCTGCTGGGAAGCTGGTTAAACGCTATTGTTGGGGCGCAGCCAGATCATAATGAATTGACCCTCTACCCAGGCTCGCCCTGGTGGCTGAGCCAGCCGCTGCGCGAGCACGATCGTCTGTGCCTGTTTGAGCTGCACCCGGGCGAACACCAGCACTTGAATGGCCAGGCGCTCCCTGCGCAGGTCAAGCGCGTGTATGGCGACGGGCTGGCAGGGCTTAGAGCGATGCTGCCGGTAGCAACACCCAGGGTATGCGTGCTGATTGACCCAAGCTTTGAGCGCAAGGTGGAGTACCAGGAGGTCGCTGACACTGCTATCCAGGCCCTGGAAAAGGCTCGCCATGCGGTGATGATGATCTGGTACCCGCTGCTGCCTGCCGGGCATCACCAAATGCTGTTGGACGTGCTGCAGGCCAGTGGAATACGCAAGATATGGCGCAGCGAGCTGCTGCTGCGCGAACCTGGCGAGCAGGCTCACGGCATGTTCGGTAGCGGTATGCTGGTGATCAATCCGCCCTGGGGGTTGGATAAACGCCTGGCAGCAGCGATGGCAGAAATTACCCCGCTGCTCGGCGCTGATAGCCGCTATCAGGCGGATTGGTGGGTGGGAGAGTAGTTGTCGAAAAAAGTAACTCTATTTGCCGATGCAAAAACTGCCAAAAATTTCGCCCAATAAATCATCGGCGCTGAATTCGCCAGTGATCTCGCCTAAGGCTTGTTGGGCGTCGCGCAAATCTTCCGCCAGCAGTTCCCCTGCGCCATATCCATCCAACTGAGCACGGCCGGTATCAAGGGCTGCCATGGCGCGATCTAGGGCGTCCAGGTGCCTTCGGCGGGCGGAGAAGCGACCCTCGGTGGTGGCGGCAAAACCCATCACATCCTTCAGATGCGCTTTCAAGTTATCCACACCCGTACCGGTTTTCGCCGATAGGCGCACAATGGGTATGGTTGTGGATAAATCAATGCCCGCCGGCTCGGCACTGGTATCGATTTTATTACGCACCAGGGTTAAGCGGCTCTGGTCGGGCAGGCGAGCGACAAACTCCGGCCAGATGGCCATGGGGTCGGTTGAAGTAGTGGTGCTGGCATCAACGAGTAGCAGCACTCGGTCGGCTTTCTCTATTTCGGCCCAGGCACGTGCGACACCAATTTTCTCCACCGCATCAGGCGTATCGCGCAATCCAGCGGTGTCGATGATATGTAGGGGCATACCGTCAATATGAATGTGCTCACGGAGCACGTCCCGGGTCGTGCCCGCGATATCCGTCACAATGGCGGTATCTTGTTCGGTCAGCGCATTTAGCAGGCTCGACTTCCCCGCATTGGGTCGCCCGGCAATGACCACGCTCATTCCTTCTCGCAGCAGTGCACCTTGGCCTGCCGCCTGGCGTACGTCGCTCAGCGCTTGCTGGACGCTGCTTAAGTGCTGGGCAACGTGACCGTCGGCAAGAAAGTCGATCTCCTCTTCGGGGAAGTCGATCGCCGCTTCAACGTAAACGCGCAGTTCGATCAAGCGCTCCACCAGCGCAGAAACGCGCTTCGAGAACTCACCCTGGAGCGAGCGTACAGCGTTTTCTGCCGCCGAGCGTGAGGTGGCATCGATGAGATCGGCAATCGCTTCCGCCTGAGCCAGATCGAGCTTATCGTTCAAAAATGCCCGTTCGGAAAACTCTCCCGGCCGCGCCAGGCGGGCACCCAAGACCACACAGCGCTCCAGCAGCATATCCATAATAATCGGGCCGCCGTGTCCCTGGAGTTCCAGTACGTCTTCACCGGTAAACGAATGGGGGCCGTTGAAGAACAGGGCGATGCCTTCATCAATGCTCCCTTCTGCGCCTTGGAATGGGCCGTAGTGAGCGTATCGCGGGGCAGGGCAATGCCCAACCATGGCTTGAGCGATTTCGCGGCAGGCGGGCCCGGAGACG
>Ga0209345_10004632_pt1 | contig 13167 bp, 5 predicted proteins | sample Cruoilmetagenom7_FD_187294 | JGI IMG/M metagenome (GOLD analysis project Ga0209345, IMG submission 187294) | Oil polluted marine microbial communities from Coal Oil Point, Santa Barbara, California, USA - Sample 7 (SPAdes) (version 2) | ecosystem: Environmental > Aquatic > Marine > Oil seeps ...
TTTAAAGAAGAATATCTTACACATATAAATGATCAAAAATGTCCCGCCGGGGTATGCAAAGATCTTATTACATATTCCATTGATCCTGACGAATGCACAGGATGCAGAAGCTGTGCCCGCCAATGTCCCCAGGACTGCATAAGCGGTAAAAAGAAAGAGGTTCATGTCATTGATGAACAAAAGTGTATCAGATGCGGTATATGTATGGATACATGTAAATTCAATGCAGTTCTGGTAAGTTGACGGATCGCAAGAGAATATAATTACAGGAGAAATGTTTACAATGATTAAATTTAATATAAATGACACCGAGGTTGAAGTAGAATCAGGGTCTACAGTACTTGAAGCCGCGCGCCAATATGGGTTTGATATTCCGACCCTTTGCCACCACGAAGCTGTTGCGCCCAGTGGAGCATGCCGTTTATGCATGGTTGAATTAAAAGATGGTGATTGGTCAAAGCTTGTGGCTTCATGCATTTATCCGGTGGCAGAAGGGATTAATATATATACAGAAACCGAACGTATTCAAAATGTTCGAAAATGGCTTTTTGAAATGCTATTAGCCAAATGTCCGGCAAGTACTGAAATAAAAGAAATGGCAAGCAAATACGGAGTAAATGTCACTCGTTTTCCCGTGGAAAATCCCGATGAGGAATGCATGCTTTGCGGTCTGTGTACCAGGGTATGTGAGGAAATAGTAGGATTATCCGCCATTTCCCTTGTGGATCGCGGGGTCTATAAAAAAGTGGGGTCTCCTTTTGCTCAGCCGACTGATATTTGTGTTGCTTGTGGCTGCTGCGTTACGATCTGTCCAACAGGAGCTATGCGGTCCCGCATTGAGGCTGTTCGCCGTACCCCTGCTGTAACCCTTACACCGCTGGCATTATAAAGAGGAGATTAACAATGAACGCTATTCCCAAAATCGGTGTTTTTTTATGTGAATGTGGGGAAAAAATAAAACCCCTGGTGGATTTACCAGCCCTTGAAAAAAACCTGGCTTCAGAATCTGATATTGAATGCTGCGAAACATTACCCTACCCCTGCCTTGCACCAGGATTAAATCATATTATCAGTAAAGTCCGTGAAAAAAAATTAAACAGGCTGGTTGTGGCAGGCTGCGAAGGCAGACTTATACTGAAAAAATTTGAAACCGCCCTGGAGCCTGAAGGCTTTGAAAAAGGTCAGATAGATGTGATAAATCTAAGGGGGCATGTGGCGGCCGTCAGTGATATCTCTGCAGAAAAAAAAGCTGAAAAAGGGGCAAAGCTGATAAAAGCAGCTGTTGCTGAGATGGGAGCATTAATCCCCAGCATTTCAGCAAAAATCAGCATAGACAACCCGCCGATTATTGTAGGGGGCGGTGTCGCGTCTTTTGCGGCTGCCATGGAATTATCACGTCAGGGTATTGATTCTCTTTTATCCCTTGCTGAAACCGATACAGAGTTAATCCTTAATAATCTTTATAAATATTTCCCTGGTGAACGTCAAAATTATGGCCGTCTGGAAAAATTAATTAAAGAAGTCAAGGATAGTCCCCATGTTGAAATTATTCCCAGGGGGGATCTTGTCGATTTTTCAGGAATTACCGGAAATTACACTGTTTCTTTTGCTGTTCCTGAAGAGACCGGTACTCTCAAATATAAGGCAGGTGCTGTAATCGCATGCCTTGACGGAGAGCTTTCCACTCCAGGGCCTGAATCAGGATATGACGGCACAACTATTTTATGCCAGACAGATTTTGAAGAAATAATATGCACCGGCGAAAATCCAAAGGGACAAACGGTTTTCTGGCTCAATGACTATGAAACCGGTCAGGAAGAATCTGTTCATCTTTCCGCACGTTCAGCCTGGGTAATGGGAAAGCATATTATCCAAAATTCCCCGAAGGCCAAAGTAATTATTTTGTATAATGAACAAATGCCTTTGCCTTTATCCACTTTTGAGCGGGCTGAAGCACGAAAACTTGGATTGCAGTGGATTCCCTACGACAAGTCAGTACAGCCTGTTTTGCAGTCAGGTTATATCAGTTTCGGCAGTATTAACGACCACCTGGAGCATGAACTCCCCTGGGACAGAATTGTCCTCTCCCCTGCCCGGAAAATTGATAAAAAAGCTCTTGAAGTTGCTAAAGTCCTTGGTTTTGCCCATGGTGAAAATAATTTTTTTGACCCACACCACGCAAGAGTCCCTCCAGAGATGGTGGGACGGGAAGAAGTTTCCTTTGCCGGGAGCGCCCGTTGTTCCTGTAATCTGGAGACAGCTTTAAGCCAGGGGAAAAAAGCGGGAAAAAAGAATGCAGAATTGCTGAAAAAAGCAAAAGACGGCCAGCTTTTTTCTCCCAGGTTTGTAAGTGTTGTTGATCCGGATAAATGTGTTGGGTGCGGACAATGTCAGGAGCTTTGCGACTGCAACGCAATAAGCGTAATAGAAGGCGAAGACAGCGGTGTGCTTCCCAGGGTTGTGGATCCCATGGTTTGCACCGGTGGCGGAACATGTGTAGCTGCTTGTCCCTACCAGGCAATAACTCTTCAAAACAGTACCACCCAGCAGCGTGAAACCCGCGTGATATCTTTGGCCAAACAGATGGATGATGATGAATTTATTGCTTTTGCCTGTTCCTGGTCAGGTCTTCCTGCTGCAGATAATGCTGGAATTCGTGGATTAAAATATGACCACAAAAATCATATCCTGGGGGTACGGTGTCTTGGGCTAATCGATCCAAGTGTCATGGCCATGGCTTTTCTTAAAGGAACTCCAGGGTTATTGCTTGTGGGATGTGTTCCTGAAGATTGCCATCATTCCTTTGGAGTGGATCATACCTGGAGCCGGGTAAATCTTATGAAAAAATTATTTTCATTATCCGGATTTAATCGGCAACGGATAGCTTTAGCCCACGCTGATTTAAACAACTCAGAAGAATTCGTACGTACAGTGGAAAATTTCAGCAAAGTCCTGGCAAACCTTGGCCCCATAGAGAAAACTCCTGAAAATCAGGCCAGACTTCAAAGCATATACCGTCTTGTGAAATATAATTCCAGAATCAGGCTTCTTCTTTCTTCAGGATTGCGCAGACCATGGGAGACAACATACAAGGGCGAACAACAATATGCGCTGGCATACGATCGGGATGATTTTTCAGAAGCACTAAAAGAAGAATTTTTAAAGGCCAGGTTAGAAGAAATTTTTATAGCTGAAAAACGTCCATTCAGCACAGCAGAACTTGCGGATATCCTGTCGGAAGCCTCCGTTAGGGAGCAGCTTGATGAATTGGCTACAGAAGGTATTATTAGCCTTTCCTACCAGGAAGGGAGACCTTTTTACAAAAGCATCAATTAAAAAACAAAAATTTACAAATCAGAATTCTTATGATTGGGTAATGGCTTTTGAGTATTTAGCGGCTGAACAAAAACCAAGGTTTTTCGTTCAGCCACTATAGATTGTCAGATAATTACCCTATTTTATGAAAACAGAATATACACAGGAGGTTATCCATTGTTTAAAATAATAAAACGCCAGGAGATGGCAGAGGGGACAGTTGTACTAAACGAAATAGAGGCACCCCTTATTGCCAAAAAGGCAAAACCGGGCCAGTTCGTTATTTTAAAGGCAACTGAAACAGGAGAACGTATTCCCCTGACCATGGCTGATACTGATCCTAAAAATGGGACAATCACAGTTATATATATGGTTGTTGGGAAATCGACTGCTATTTTCAAAGATTTAAAAGTGGGTGACGGCTATATGGATGTCATCGGCCCCCTTGGAGCTCCCACTCACCTGGATAAGGTTGGTAAAGTAATTTGCGTTGGTGGCGGAACAGGTGTTGCTGTTTTACATCCCATTACACGGGGCTTAAAAGAAGTGGGAAATGATGTTACTTCCATAATCGGCTCCAGAAATAAAGGCCTCCTTATTCTTGAAGATAAAATGAAATCCGCATCCACAAGACTTCATGTATGTACTGATGACGGTTCCTATGGACACCATGGATTTGTCACCGATATTTTAAAAGAGACTCTGGAAAAAGAAGAGATTAAGCTGGTGGTTGGAATCGGGCCTGTTCCAATGATGAAAGCCGTTTGCAATATAACCAAAGAATACAAAGTAAAAACCCTGGTAAGTTTGAATCCAATAATGATTGACGGTACTGGAATGTGCGGCGGCTGCCGCGTGTCAGTGGGGGGTGAAACAAAATTTGCATGTGTTGACGGGCCGGAGTTTGATGGGCACAAGGTCGATTTTGATGAACTCATGCTTCGCCTCAGGGCATATGACCTTGAAGAAAAAGAATCTTATGACCAGTACTGCGATTTGCAAAAAGCATAGCTGATTTTTTAAGGTGACTGTTCAGTACGTATAGCTCCAGATATAATCTGATTAAACCTGAAGCATACTTGGGTAGTTATTTTTAAAATTTGGATTCAACAAACTGTATCGGAGGATAAAAGTGGCGGACAAAAAAAATAAAAAAGAAAAAGTTGCACGACAACCCATGCCTGAACAGGAGCCTGCTGTCAGAGCTAAAAATTTTGAAGAAGTCCCTTTGGGACAAAGCCTTGAAACGGCAATGCTGGAAGCATCAAGGTGTATCCAGTGCAAAAAACCGGCCTGTGTTGACGGCTGCCCGGTGGGTGTGGATATACCCGGTTTTATTAAATTTATTCAGGAAGGAAAAATGGCAGATGCAATAAGCAAAATATGGGAGAAAAACAGTCTTCCTGCTGTTTGCGGAAGAGTCTGCCCCCAGGAGATGCAGTGTGAAGGAAAATGTATTGTCGGCAAAAAAGGTGATCCCGTTGCCATTGGTAATCTTGAAAGATTTGCAGCAGATTATGAACTAAAAAATAAAAAAGCAGCCAAGCCAAAAAAAGCAGGGGCAACAGGTAAAAAGGTTGCAGTTGTCGGTTCAGGCCCTTCAGGCTTAACCGTTGCGAGCGACCTTATTTTAAAAGGGCATGAAGTAACTGTTTTTGAAGCTTTTCACAAACCTGGGGGAGTTCTTGTATATGGTATCCCGGAATTCAGGCTTCCCAAGGATATAGTCTTCGCCGAGGTAGCAGGACTTGAGGAACTTGGCGCCAAAGTGGAGTGTAACGCTGTTATCGGACGGACTATGTCCCTTGATGAACTTTTTGCCGATGGATATGATGCTATTTATCTTGGAGTTGGTGCAGGGCTCCCCACATTTTTAAATATTCCTGGTGAAAACTTCACAGGTGTTTTCTCTGCAAATGAATACCTTACACGCTCAAACCTTATGAAAGCCTATCTTTTTCCTGAATATGATACACCTGTAATAAAAGGGAAAAATGTTATTACCCTGGGTGCTGGAAATGTTGCCATGGATTCTGCCAGAACAGCACTCCGCCTTGGTGCCAAAACTTCAAGAATTGTTTATAGAAGATCAAGAGCTGAAGTTCCTGCAAGAGCTGCCGAAGTGCACCACGCAGAAGAAGAAGGGGTGGAATTTTTCTTTTTAACCAGTCCTGTAAAATTTTCAGGTGATGAAAACGGACGTCTCACCGGCATGACCGGCTTAAAAATGGAACTGGGGGAACCGGATGCTTCAGGAAGAAGAAGGCCTGTTCCCATAGAAGGTTCTGAATTTGATCTTGATTGTGACCTTGCAATCATAGCTGTGGGCGCAGGACCGAATCCGCTGCTTACCAAGTCAACTGAAGGGCTTGAACTAAATAAATGGGGTTATATTGTCGCTAACGAAGAAGATGGTAAAACCTCAAAAAAAGGGGTCTGGGCCGGGGGAGATATTGTAACAGGTTCCGCCACTGTAATTCTTGCCATGGGTGCAGGGAGACAGGCCGCTGATTCAATTCACAAATATCTTTCTTTAGGCTGGTAGCAAATCCCCTGGGAACGATCTGCAAAAGGTCTATATCACCGCTGGATTCGTTCCCAGGCTCTGCCCACTCACCACCACGAACGATTTACATTTATCGAAAAAAGGTAAATCTATGGGTAATGGATTAAAGCTGTAATTCAGCATGAACGTTTTAGTTATACACTCTACATTTTGGCAACGGTAACGTTGTGTACCAAGCGCGTTCCATCCAGATTTCATAATTTTATCACTGCCACAATTTGGGCAGATAATTTTTTGATAACATGTTATGTAAATGATATATACATAAAATAAATATCCATTCAACAGATTACATCTTTAACCCATTACCAATTATTTATATGAAAGCTTATATTTTCCATCCAGCAATTCCCTGACCCGCTTGAGCAGTGTTAGTGAGTTAACCGGTTTTACAAGCATTTGTGTGTACAATTGCTGATCAGAAAAATCCTTATGGAGATTATCAGCAAACCCGCTGATCATTTGAATTTTAACAGATGGGAAAATACGCTCCACTTCAGCTGCCAGTTGATAACCATTCATCCCTGGCATAATAACATCACTTATCATCAAATCCACAGTCTCTTTTTTAAGTATTTCCAGTGCCTCTGCCCCACTTTCAGCCGAAAAAGCATTATACCCATAATGGTTCAAGATCTCACAGGTCAATTCTGCTAAAGCAGGCTCATCATCCACCACAAGGATATTTTCAGTCCCTTGCCAGCTTTGTTCGCTCCCTGGCACATCTGTCAGATGCTGGAAATTTTTATCGGGGAGATACCGGGGAAAATACAAAACAAACCTGGTCCCCTCACCAGGGCTTGAATAGACGTCAACAGCACCTTTGCTCCGTTTAATAAAGCCATACACCTGGCTTAATCCCAGACCGGTCCCCTTTTCCCCTTTAGTTGTAAAAAAGGGGTCGAACATCTGATTTTGAGTCTCCTTGTCCATACCCATACCTGAATCCAGGATAGAGAGTAATACATAATCACCGGATGGTAGCTGCAATCTATCGGCGTCCATGGTAGCAAAATATTCCATGGAGGTTTTCAGCCTCAGTGTTCCTGTGGACTCCATGCCATGCATGGCATGCATGGCATTAATGCTCATATTAAAAATAACATCTTCCAGTTCCCCCGGATCAATCCATACCGGCCATAAATCAGAGCACAAATCCAGCTCCAGGGAGATACGGGCAGTAAGGGTTTTCTCCAGCATCATCCGCATCTCTAAAATCAGCCCGTTAATATCTGCGGCACCAGCCTCTGCCTGTTTTTCCCTTGAAAAAGAGAGGAGTTTTTTAGTAAGTTTAGTCCCCCGCACTCCAGCACGGATGATCTGTTGAGCATATTCTGCTACTTTAGATTGATCTTCGGCTATAATTTCCAGCAACTCAGCGTACCCCAGCATCACTCCAAGCATATTATTATAATCATGGGCTATACCCCCGGTGAGTTTACCCATGGCATCCATTTTCTGACTGCGCGCAAGCTGCTGCTCCGCCTGTCTGCGGGCAGTAATATCTCTCCCTTCTGCAACAAGCATTACCACTCTCTTCTGTTCATCAAAAACCGGATGAATGCTAAACTCAATCCAGACCGCCCCCTTTATTGTAAAAAATTCAATATCAGAAGATGACTCAATCCCTTTTGCCGCAAGAAGGCAACTGTCATAAATATATTTCCTGACGCTGTCTTTATGGGTACCCCAGGGACAATCCCATAATTTTTTACCCAGCACATCTCTTTCTGTTAAACCGGCAACATCCAGAGGCATTTTGTTAACAAAGGTTAAAGTGCCATTGGGAGTTAAAATACCCACCATGGACTTCATGCCCCCCACTACCTGCTGGAGCTCCATATGACTTTTGGCAACCTGCTGGCGGAGACGATAGGTCTCGGTGACATCATTAAATACCAGCACCACACCCTCAACCCTATCATTACCACTGTAAATAGGTGCAGCAGAATCAATAATCTGACGGTGTGCACCATTTTTTGCAATAAGAGTGATATGGTTGGTGAGATAGACTGTTTCCCCCGTTGCCAGCGCCTTTTTCACAGGATTTGGAACAGGCTTTTTTGTAGATGCATCAAAAACCTGAAAAACTGCCTCAACAGACCTGCCCAAAGCCTCTTTTTTCGGCCACCCTGTAATTACTTCTGCAACAGGGTTGACTCTATTGATAATTCCCGAGGCATCAGTAACAATAACACCATCCCCTATGCTATCCAGGGTGGTACTCAACTTTTGCTCCCGGTCCCTTAGTTGAGCGACCAGGAGGTTATGTTCCAGGGCAATTGCAGCCTGTGCTGTGAGCATGGAAATCAGTTCAACCTGCCCCCTGGTAAAGACTCCGGGGATCAATCCGTTTTCAAGATAAAGTACTCCCAAAACCAGGTTCTGGTTGATCAGAGGAATACATAGTATTGATTTAAGCTGATACTTTAACACGTCCTGATAATGAACAAAATCCCCCTCTTTTACGGCATCATCTATCACCAGGGGCTTTTGCAGGCGAACAGCATAACGGGCAATCTCCATGCAGAAATTTTCTGCCGTGGTTTCTCTTTCCCCATAAATTTCAGTCTTTACAACAATATTTTTTTTACCTTTTGCACAAAGTAAAAGATCATTTTTTTCGTAAAGCAACAAATAACCGGTTTTAGCTCCCAGCCGTTCCATGGCAGATGATAAAATCTTTTGTAACAGCAGATTATAGTCTTTTTCCTGCATGATTGCATGGGTGGCGCTGATTAAAAACCGGGTATCAGGCTGCTGGTCAAACAATTCCTCCAAAGTTGTTTCACTTGCAGCAGCAGCAGTATGCAGCTGCACACCGGCTTTATTCATCTGCACCACTTTGCCAGGCGCACCACAATCCTGATAAAGCAAAATTGCACTATCCATATAAGTTTTGGCAGAAAAATGATTCTCTTTTTCTAGATATTGACCCAATCGTTCATTTAAAAAGGCTTCGAGAAACAGATATTGTTCATTATGTGCAATATCAATGGCATCCAGATAAATATTCCGGGTCTTGCTTAAATTTCCTTGCAGGGCCATGACTTCAGCCTGCATAAAAGCAAGATAGGGCCTTAAAATTGGACCCTGGGCAGCCCAATCTGTAACTTTTCTCAGGTATTCATCGGTGCCGGTCTTCTTCCCTCTTTGCAAATCAACAAGATATCCAAACAGATACCAGAGACGATACACAATGGTGTTGGTAACGCCTTCAAGGTAAGCTTCTCCCTTACCCAGAGACTCTTCTGCCTGGAAATACTGGTGATTGTAATAAGCGACAATCCCTTTGAAAACAAAATAACAACCCAGTGCCACAACGGATTCCTGTTCCTTCCAGGATTTAAGCCTGGCGGCAATAGTAGATTCATCAAAATCAGTAGAACATAAGGGTGCAAAACTTATTTGCAAAGCCTCTCCCAGGGTTAAAGGAAATGCTATATTATTTATACGGCTGAAACTAATCAGGGCTTCAATAGTATCTTGCACCCGCAATAGTTGTTTGCCCTGGACAAATTCAAACCAGACCAAAGAACAATGTGCCAATCCTGCGTAGTGCAATTCACCACACTTTAGAGCGCTATCCATAGACTCTCGGCATAGCTTTACAAGATGTGGAACTGAATATTTTAAATGGAATGAAGTCCAAAGTGAACTCACCATCGCCTTAACAGCCCCAAAGGTGTCAGGAAAACGCTTAACAATCTTTAGCAAAAGATCTTCATAATAATTTTCAAAATGACTATATTCAGACTGTTGAAAGTAAAAGGATGCAACACTCACAAAATAACAGATTAAATCTCTTACCCCCTCCTGCAAAGCAAATTTAATTCCACGGAAGGCCATTAGGATACACATGGAGACTTGCCCTGATCCATAGAGAGATGGCAATATTTCACCATATAAATTAAACTCCAGAATTGCTCGCCGCCCCCGAAGTAAAGGAGCGTCAGCAATTTTTTGCCAAACATCCCGATTGTTTTGATGCAATTCTTTAACAAGAGATGATAATTCCGACTGAGCCTCATCTTCAGATAAAGGTAAAAATATTCCAATCAGATTCAGTGCTCTGCGCGCCAGGTCAATACTCCCCCTCACATCCCCCATGGATGCACAGGCAACTGTTTGCTCATACAAACATTCAGCCCTGTCCAGATTCGTTTCTGCATGCTCCAGCAGCATGTTGATTGTCTCACTGGACCGTTTTTGATCACCATTTACCAGAGCCGCCCGGGCAAGCTTCTTATAAAGGGGAAACATGAAATCATAATCGGTTTGCCACAGGCTGTCATAACAGAGTTTGGCACTTCGGCTAAGATAATGGTCGCAGGCCTCCAGGGCCAAAATATCCATGGCGGCTACCCCTGCCAGATAATTAAATTGTGCCTCTTCATACAATTCAGCCTCATCAGCCTCATCTGTATGAGCTGCTGTTAAATGCTCCACCAGGGAAAATAGCCTGGCAACAGATAGATCTGTCGTATTTTTCTGATTCTCCTTTTTCTGCAATTCATCAATAAAAACACGGGCAATTTGCCCGTGGCACCTCTGCTTTTCTTCATCATTTAAAAAACTGGCGGCAGCCGCCTGAATCTGGTCGTGGGAAAAAAAGAGAGTTGTTTTATCCTGCAGCAAAACACGCTGGGCAAAGACGTAATGGAGCAATGGATAGAGCTCTTGCTGAGGTCTTTGTGTCACCAGTGCAAGATCTTTTACCTCAAAACGTACGCCTAACATGGCTGCAATGGAGAGAATACTTATTACACCGGCTGGAAAATCCTTTAATTTGTCATAAAAAAGCGCTTTGGCACTGACCGGTAGCTGCAAGTCGGTCAAATCGTCAGTATCCCAGATCCATGTCCCGTTTTCAGATAAAAGCAAACGGTTATTATTATGGAGCCAGCGCAAACTTTCATTCACAAACAAGGGGTTTCCCGCAGAAATCGGGTGGATAATATCAGTCAATTTCTGGGTGCATGATGTGCTGGCATTTAAGACAAATGAGATCATCTCATTAACTGAATGTTGACCCAGGGAATCAATATACAGTTTTAAAAGGGGCTGATCTGAGGCTTCAATCTTCCTCTCCAGCTGGATAACCCTGTGATCTTCATCCACTTCATTATTACGATGGGCTCCTATAATAAAAAGATAGGGAAAATCCCCGGGACGGGAAACAACCAGATCCAGCAGATCAAAGGTTGCATTATCACACCATTGCATATCATCAATAAATAATACCAGGGGGTGCTGAGCACAGGCCAGAGAGGCAAGAAAGCGGCAGAATAGATTATTAAACCGGTTTTTTGCTTCAACCGGGGGAAGGGGTGCTACCTCCGGCTGCCTTCCTATTAAACGTTCCAGTTCCGGCACCATCTCCACCAAAAGCTGCCCATTCTCCCCTGCCCCATTAAGTATATGTTTTCTCCAGTAGGCCATTCTTTCTGCATCTTCCGTTAAAAGCTGCCGCATTAAGCGACCAAGGGCCTCTATTAAAGTACTGTAGGGAACATGTCGATTATACTGGTTGAACTTGCCAAAGGTGTAGTATCCCCTTTGCGCAACAATGGGGCGTTCAAGTTCCTGAATCAGCCGGGTTTTTCCCATACCTGACAATCCAGAGATTGATGCTGTCCCTAATTTACCGGTACAGACACGCTGATACTCATCCATTAATCTGGTTTTCTGCTGATTACGGCCCACCATAATAGATGGGATAGTGATCTGATTGCTCTGATCTTTTTGCTTTAAAATAAAAAAAGGAATAAAGGCTGAGAATGCACCATGCTCTGTTTTTTGCCATGATGTTAAACAGGTTTGCAGATCAGCCGCCAGGCCTGCGGCACTCTGGTAACGTCTTTCCGGGGTTTTCTCCAGCAAAATGGCAATAATATCACTTATAATAGCTGGGCAATCAGAGTTAAGTTCTGATGCAGGGGGAGGGACTTCTGCCAGATGAGAATAAATAATAGCCAGGGGATCATGGGAGATAAATGGGGGATTTCCTGTTACGCACTCATACAAGATTGTGCCCAGGGCATACAAGTCACTGGTGTAAGCTGGATTAAGCCGGATTCTGCCGGTCTGTTCAGGAGCAAGATAAGGCAATGTCCCCCTCGTATATTGATCAGTCTGAACAAACCGGCTAAAGTGACTATTATCAGAAATTCTTACATCATCAATCAGCCGGATGCGGACAGGGTTATCCTGAATCAGAATATTACCAGGTTTAACCCCTTTATGAATCAATAATCCCCTGTGGCGGAGTGCCAGGCAATGAGCCAGTGCAATACCGATTTCAAGCACTTTTTTCGTATTAAACTTTTTATGTTTTGCCAGCCATTCAGAAAAAATCCGGCCTTTGCAGCAGGGGGAGATAAGGAATAGCACCCCGCCATTATCGATCTGCAGATCCGGTATGATTAGCTGTCTGATATTTAACTGCCGAAGATATGCCAGATGCTGCTCAAGATACTCTTTCATACCATCCTGAGCAAATTCAGGGCGGATCTTTTTTACAATGACAGACTCTGCTCTATTTTCATCTTTGGCTAAAAAAACTTCTGCTGCCAGACTTTCACCCAGCTTTCGGATTATTCTTATTCTGTTTTTTTCCAGCATATAAATTTCATCCTTTCTGGGACAAATTTCATCATCATAGAGAAACACCTTACGGCCTTAGGAACGAGGACGAAATTACTTGGTATTTTAAGCGTCGGGTATAAGCTTCCCGTATCTTTTTTCTTGCAAGTTCCCACCGGACACCCCTTGCAAAGTTTATAACAACACAACTTTATATTAATGTTATTATTATTTTAATCAGCTACAAAAATAAAGAATAATTTATCAGGACTAATAAAAAAAGGTTACACAGTGCTATTGCTTATTTTCCATTACAAGGTTATGAATATATTAAAATGAGGAAACTGGCTTAATGAACTGCCGACATTCTTAGGTCTCGTCCACATTTTAACCCTTGGAACCCTTCGTCCAGGCGTTCAATGATGTAAGTTTTTTAATTTATTTGGGCTTGGTTTTAATTACGGACATGCACCCATGGCCGATCTTATGACCAACCTCATCTATTTCAAAAGGAGATTTGAATGAACATTTATGTGGGAAATTTGTCGTACGAGGTCACAGAAGAAGATTTGCGACTGGCTTTTGAGCCTTTTGGACAGGTTAAATCTGCTGCCATCATAAAAGATAAGTATAGCGGTCAATCAAAAGGTTTTGGATTTGTGGAGATGTCCTCTAAAGCTGAAGGGGAATCTGCAATTGAT
>Ga0209345_10004633_pt1 | contig 13166 bp, 12 predicted proteins | sample Cruoilmetagenom7_FD_187294 | JGI IMG/M metagenome (GOLD analysis project Ga0209345, IMG submission 187294) | Oil polluted marine microbial communities from Coal Oil Point, Santa Barbara, California, USA - Sample 7 (SPAdes) (version 2) | ecosystem: Environmental > Aquatic > Marine > Oil seeps ...
AGGCTTGACGCGTATAATTGCATCCCTAAATGGGTGATGCGGACTCCTAAAAAAACACCGCCGCCGCCTAAACCGACCCGAATTTATTGAGATGTTACTAAAAAAGTCGAAATCAAGGCGATTTAAAACCAGGGAAGGCAGCGCAATTGGTGTCCGTTCGGTCCAGCTTTTGTCCCCCTGCCGTTGAGGCAACGGGATCTGCGAGAGGAGAAAAGGGCACCCGGTGCAGGGATGCAGTGTAACGCAGTAGACGAACTTTTTACGGAATCGGCACTATTACCAGTTCATATTTTCGGTTACCAAGGCCTATTTGTTCTGCATGTTCCAGCTGAATGCTCCAGTCTATATTCGGATAGATATCTCTGAATTTGTCATCACCCGGCATCCTGGATTTTTTGATGCAGGAATCTTCGGTAGCAGGCATGCCATTGACCAGATCCACAGATGCCTGGTCAATGGCCACGGGGTCTTTTGAGGCGAGGATGCCGATGTCGTGAACAATGGCGGCATCGCTGTGTCCATAGCAGTCGCAGGCAGGTGAAATATGGGTCAAGAAGTTCAGGAATAAGGCCTTTTTCTTTTTCCCCTTCAATACTGCCAGACAGTATTCCGCCATTTTTCGCTGGAAGGCCGCCATGTCTGGGCTCCAGTTGATATTGATCGCGCCGTTTGGGCATATCAGGATGCACTCACCGCAACCTACACATTTTTTCGTGTCAATCCTTGCCTTTTCCTCATTGAGAGAGATCGCGTTTTGTGCACAATGTTGGATGCATTCACCGCAGCCGACGCATTTTTTTCGTTTGATTTTTGGAGACAAACCGGAGTGCTGTTCCAGTTTTCCCTTTCTTGATGCACATCCCATGCCCAGGTTCTTAAGTGTGCCTCCAAATCCTGACAATTCATGGCCCTTGAAATGGGCGATGCTGATCAGAACATCCGATTCGACGATCTCTTTGCCCAGGAAGGCTGTTTTTATGACTTCCTGATTAATTTCAATGGGTGAAAAGGACGCACCCCTCATGCCGTCCGCTATGATGACGGGCGCGTTTACCACTGAGTATGCGAATCCGTGTTCTGTTGCCGTATTCATATGGGAAACGCTGTTGCCTCTTGCACCGGCATATAATGTGTTGGTGTCGGTCAAAAAGGGTAACGCTCCCAACTCTTTGACGCGCGCTGCGATCTGTCGCAAAAAAATAGGCCGGATAAAGGCGGTATTTCCCTCTTCACCGAAGTGCAGTTTGAGAGCGACGAGATTTCGAGGAGCGATTATGTCTTCAAGTCCCGCGCTGTTCATAAGTATAACCAGTTTTGTCAGGATGTTCTGCTTCATCGACGCCCTGAGATCTGTAAGGTATACTTTACTGGGAGACATAGGGGTTTTTCCTCTTAAGGCCACGGCGGTGAGTTGGTGTAATCATCAGCAGTAAAGAAAAGAATCGCCTGAGAATACCTTGATACAAAATTCGACAAAGAGATTATGCCTGATAAACGTGTCTGTCAAGCGAGTTGTTACGAATATCTGTGCTACTCGGGTTATAAGGTTCACGGTTCAAGGTTAAACGCAATGAAGGAAGGGCTCTATTTTTTTAGGCAAATACCCCGTTCATGCGGTTTTTTGATATGCCAAACGGTTTTGCACACAAAGTCCAAGGAACACGCGATGTCGCTCTGGAAACATGAAGGAAATCGCGATAAAATCGGGTTTAATCGTGAACCGTGAACCCTGAACCGTGAAACAGTTACGAATGTTTTTCATTGACAAAACAGAACAGCGTTGGATAATTAACATTTAAGAATAAACTGTTTAACGGGCCTGTTGGTGGAAAATGATTACAGTACCTTTCGAATATTGACTTTTTATGAAACCATGAAAAAACATGTCCTGTTTTCAGGCATAATCTTTACTTTATCCTGCGCCCTCTTTATCACCCTGGATGACGGCCTTGCCCAGGAATCCAAGAAAATACTGAGCATTGAAGCATATGATATGCTCAATACCGTGCCGGATACTTACATTATTGATGTGAGAACAAGGGCCGAATACCAGTTTGTGGGGCATCCGGTAGGTGCATATTTGTTCCCCTACATGTTCTTGACGAAAAATTTTGGGAAACAAGAGGATCAATCCGCATATCAGTTTAATGTCGAGAATAGAGATTTTGTCAATGAAATTAGTAATATATTTCAAAAATCGAATAATCTGATTATCATTTGTCGTGACGGGGAGAGAAGCGCGCCTGCTGCAAAGGAGCTTGTCAGGGCCGGCTTCAAAAATATCTATGACGTGGAGGATGGTTTTGAAGGGACAGAGTTTCCTTCATTTAAGGATGCCAACAGACATAAATTTTACCGGCAGCTGGCCAGAAGAAATAAAATCCACGCTTTCAACCACAGACGACACAACGGATGGCAGTGGTGGGGACTCCCCTGGACCTATGAAATTGACCCCAAGTATATTTATCCCCCTGACCGTATGCCCCCCCAAAAATAAAGAAACCTTAACAACAATGTCATTAACTTAGCAATTTTGATTAAACTCAAGTATCCAAGATTGCTGCCATGCGGGAAATATTTTAAACCGCAGAATATCGAATAACGAGTGACGAATGACGAAGTATGGAATCGCTTCGCTCTATTTGTTTTATTTTATATAATTGATAATAACTCCTTCCTTCGTCATTCGGAATTCATGTAATCGATATTCGTTATTCGGTTTTAACCTGGCTTGAAAAATTAATATCCGGTGAAACTCATTGGGTATTCTCTTAAGTTAATGACATTGACCCTAATTAAAACAATCCCCCTCTTTGTTGACAAATCTGTTAGCTCATGTTAATTGCTCTAATCAAAACGCCTCATGGAAAGGAGATTATAGAATGGCTGATCTGTTGCAAGTTACGGATGATAGCTTTGATGACGAGATCATTAATTCCGACATGCCTGTCATGGTCGATTTCTGGGCGGAATGGTGCGGCCCCTGCAAGATGGTAGGACCCGTTGTGGAGGAACTGGCTCAGGAGTATGAAGGGAAAATAAAGATTGCCAAGATGGATGTGGATAAAAACCGTCAGACTCCTGTAAGATTCGGGATCAGGAATATACCCACACTCATCATGTTTAAGGGGGGTGAGGTTGTCCGGACGATCGTTGGGGCGCAAACCAAAAACCAACTAGATGAAGAATTGAAAAAGCTATTGTAAGGGGCCTCAGGCAAGCTTTCAGGCTTGTCAAACGGCTGTCTTAAAGTTTCTCAGGCCTTTCTTATGGAAGATTTGATAATCATAGGCGCTGCCCCCGCTGGACTGACCGCAGGGCTTTATGCTGCCAGGGCACGGCTAAATACAATTTTGCTGGAAAAACTTTCACCCGGCGGGCAACTCATAACCACTGATCTGGTAGAGAACTACCCGGGATTTCCGGAAGGGATTTCTGGATTTGAACTGGTCGACAGGATGAAGCGCCAGGTAGAGAAGTTTGAGCTTGAAATCCGGAATCAAGAGGTTGTGCGGCTGGAACTGAATAAAGGGAAAAAGGTCATAGTCACTGATAGAGAAGAATTTGAATCAAAGGCATTGATTCTGGCATGTGGGGCTACTCCTCGAAAACTGGGGATTCAAGGTGAGGCGATTTTTACCGGCAAGGGGGTCTCATACTGTGCAACCTGCGACGGGCCTTTCTACAGGGATCAGGAGGTTGCTGTAATCGGTGGCGGAGATACTGCTGTTGAGGAAGCACTCTTTTTGACCCGGTTTGCCAGCAAAGTACATATCGTTCACCGGAGAGATGAACTACGTGCCACCAGATTGCTCCAGGAGCGCGGCTTAGCGTCGGAGAAGATAGCGTTTATATGGGATACCATACCGACTCGGATTACCGGTTCAACTGCAGTAGAGGGGGTGGATCTGAAAAATGTGAAAACCGGAAAAGAATTCCACCTTCCGGTTGAAGGGGTTTTTGCCTTTATCGGTTATAGCCCAAACAACGATCTGGTAGAGGGTCAGCTGGAACTGGATGAGTATGGTTTTGTGTTGACCAATAACGATATGGAGACGTCTGTTCCCGGGGTGTTTGCTGCAGGGGATATCAGGTCAAAGCTGCTCCGCCAGGTATCTACCGCCGTGGGTGAAGGAGCTACTGCAGCTTTTGCTGCTGAAAGGTATATCGAAAGTCTTGAAACTGGGTAACTACTCAGGTAGATAGGCTGTAGGCATTTAGGCTGTGAGGTACCGCAGGAAGGGAACAACGCCGTTACAATAATACTATAATATGAGCCCCATGTGTGTCACATTCAATCCTTTGCTAATAGCCTTCAGCCTACAGTCTAAGCAACCTGAACAGTGACGAAACTGCTTCTTGAAAAAATGTTTGTCCGCAGGTGATCATGCGCAAATTCCATAATATTGTAAAATGGGCTTTTGTCGGCTCTCTGATGGTGGTTTTTCTGGGCGGCTGTGCCAGTGATAAAAGTTTAAAGGGAAAACCGAAGAAAAATGAAAAAACCCCTGCTGAGCTCATGGAGGAGGGCCGGAGGTTATATGAACAAACGTACTATCTGGGTGCCATTGAAACCTTTCAGAAGATAGTAGACAGGTACCCATACAGCAAATTCTCTGCTGAGGCTGAACTCAAGATAGCTGATTCCTATTATTACTCAGCGGATTATGATGCAGCATTTGATGCATATACTGAGTTTCAAAGGCTCCATCCCAAGAATCCCAAGATTCCGGATGTTTTCTACCAGAAAGGCATGTGTCATTTCAGTCAGGTGAGCACCGTTGACAGGGACCAGTCTCACACCATCCAGGCTTTAGAGGAGTTTGAGCGGCTGATCAAGAAATTTCCAAAATCGGGATATTCTGACCAGACTCACTGGAAAATAAGAGAGTGCTACATAAAACTGGCGGGATCTGAATTATACGTGGGCCATTTTTATTTTAAGATGAAGAGATACAACGCTGCCATGAGCAGGTACCGTTATATCCTGAAAAACTTCCCCGATCTTGGACAATATCATGAGGCCCTTGAATATTTGAGTAAATCCGAGGAAAGGCTGGCCGAAGAAATGACCGGTGAAAAAAAATCCCGCGGAGGTATATTCTCAATTTTCAATTAGGCCGTAAACAGACTCCAGAGCGTCCCCCAGTTTTTCTGGTTTGCTTCCTCCGCCCTGGGCCATATCAGGCCTGCCCCCTCCTTTCCCTCCCACGATATCTGACAACTGCCTGATGATATCCCCTGCCTTGAATCGGTCAACCAGGTCTTTGGTGACCATGCAGGTAAGCATTGCCTTGCTTTCTTTTTTTGCGCCCACCAGGACGATACCTGACCTCAGTTTGTCCTTTATTTTGTCTGCAGTGTCACGAAGCTCTTTTTGGGAGTCGGCCTCCAGTTCTCGTGCCAGAACCTTGATGCCGCTGATTTCCCTGACCCCTGACAGGAGGTCTTCCGACCTATCGGAAAAAAGTTTTGCTTTCAGCAGTTCGATTTCCTTTTCTTTTTCTTTATGCTCAGCCAGGAGTCGTTCAAGGCGTTCCGTCAACTTGTCCGTGGTCGTCTTGATAAGGGCGGCAGCCAATTTCAGGTTTCTATCCTGCATTTGATCATGTTGAAGGGCCTTGTTGGCAGTCAGTGCCTCGATCCGCCGAACATTGGCAGCCACGGCACTTTCATTTATGATCCGGAACAGGCCGATATCTCCGGTATAGCTTGTGTGAGTCCCGCCGCACAGCTCCATGCTTACGCCTTGGCCCATATTAACGAGTCTCACCTTGTCGCCATATCTTTCTTCAAAAATAGCCATTGCTCCTGTTTTCATGGCTTCTTCCTTGGTCATTTTCTCAGTCTGTACCGCCAGGTTGTCCCGGATGTAGCCGTTAACCAGGCTTTCCGCTTCCGTCAATTTTTCGGGGTCTACCCGAGTGAAGTGGCTGAAATCAAAACGGAGCCTGGAAGGAGAGACCATGGAACCTGCCTGTTTTACGTGGTCCCCAAGCACCTCCCTGAGGGCCTTGTGTAACAGATGAGTTGCAGAATGATTGCAGGCAGTTGCTCTTCTCTTTTTAATTTCAACTTTAGCTTCTACTTCATCACCGGTGGAAAAACTTCCCTGACTGAAACATCCTTTGTGAATAATAAGGCCCTGACCTATTTTGAGGGTGTCTGTAACATCAAATCTCACATTTTCTTTCACGATAGCGCCAACATCTCCAACCTGTCCGCCCGCTTCCCCATAGAAAGGCGTCCGATCAAGAACAACTTCTCCCTGATTCCCCTCATTGATTTCCGCGGCTTCTTTTCCGTCCACCAGGATTGCGATAACTTTTGCTTTTGAATCAAGGGCATCATATCCCACGAATTCGGTAATCAGACCCTGCCCGATAAGATTGCGGTAGGCCGCCGGGATCTCTTCTTCTCCGCTTCCTTTCCAGGATTCCTGGGACATGGTTCTCTGCCTTGACATGGCTTTTTCATAGCCTTGCATGTCCACAGTAAGGTTTTCGCCACGAGCGACATCTTCCACGATATCCACGGGTAACCCGTATGTATCGTAAAGTTTGAAGACGGCCTCACCTGGGATTGTATCACGGCCTTTGGCCTTCAGTTCACCTATCTCTTCATCGAGCACTTTCATGCTGAATCGGAGGGTGTCGGCAAAACGTGTCTCCTCATTTTCCAAAACGCTTTCAATAAAACTCTGTGAATGTGCGAGTTCCTCGTAATCCTGTCCCATTGTTTCAATGACCCTGGCACACACGGGCCAGAGAAAGGAATCTGCTAATCCGAGAACCTGGCCGAAACGGAACGCCCGCCGGATGATACGTCTGAGAACATAACCCCTGCCTTCATTTGAAGGCATGATTCCGTCTCCGATCAGGAAGGCCGTTGCCCGGGCATGGTCGGAGATAACCCGGAAGGCCACATTATGTTTTTCATCCACACCGTATTTTTTCCCCGAAAGCTCTTCTATTCTGCGGATCAGGTATTTGAACACATCAGAATCATAATTGGAGGTTTTTCCCTGAACGACTGCCGCCAGTCTTTCAAGACCCATGCCCGTATCAATGTTTGGATTGGGCAGTGGCGTCAGCTTTCCGTCGGGGGCCCTGTCAAACTGGGTGAAAACAAGGTTCCATATCTCCAGGTATCGGTCGCAGTCGCATCCCGGTGCGCAGTCCGCTTTTCCACACCCCATCGAAGGGCCCTGGTCAATATGAATTTCGGAGCACGGACCGCAAGGGCCGGTATCCCCCATGGCCCAGAAATTGTCTTTTTCGCCCAATCGAACGATTCTCTCGGAAGGAATTCCAATTTCTTCTTCCCATATCCTGTAAGCTTGATCGTCATCCTTAAACACGGAGACATGCAAACGGTCAGCGGGCAGTTTATATTCCTCTGTCAGCAGTTCCCATGCCCATGCGATGGCATCTTCCTTGAAGTAATCCCCAAAAGAAAAGTTCCCCAGCATTTCAAAAAATGTGTGGTGTCTTGGTGTGTAACCCACGTTTTCAAGGTCATTGTGTTTTCCGCCGGCCCGTACGCATTTCTGGGACGTCGCCGCCCTGACGTAGCCTCTTTTTTCTTCTCCTAGAAAAAGACTTTTGAATTGCACCATGCCCGCATTCGTAAACAGCAGGGTCGGGTCATCCTTTGGAATGAGGGAGGAGCTTCCCACGATCTCGTGACCGTGTGCCTTGAAGTAGTCTAAAAATTTGAGTCTGATTTCTCTGGAATCCATTGCACTACCTTTATGTTATGTTACAACGCAAATTTAGAATTCGCAGGTTCGGCTGCTATCTGAAATCGATTTTAGGAAAGATATCAGTTTTAGGGCTCGCGCAAAAATAACTCTTCACATTTTGGGCGAACCCTAAACATGAAAATCTGCGTTTTTCGGGTAGGTCCCCTTATGCCGTGTCTTTTTCTACCTTGTCTTCGCCGTTTTCTTCCGCAGCCTTATTAAGCCCTGTCTTTTCCTTGATTATATCGGAGATTTTATCTCTGATATCAATCTGTTCCGACAAAAAACGCCTCACATTCTGTCTGCCCTGGCCGATTCTTTCATCCTGGAAGGAATACCATGCGCCGCTTTTATCGATGATTCCCAGGGAAACGCCAAGGTCAAGGATGTCTGCCTCCCTGGAGATTCCCTGCCCGTAGATGATATCGAATTCCGCCTGTTTAAAAGGCGGCGCAATTTTGTTTTTCACTACTTTTACCCTGGTCCGGTTCCCAATTGTTTCGTCACCTTCCTTGATTGCCCCGATTCGCCTGATATCCAGTCTTTGGGTTGCATAAAACTTTAGGGCATTGCCGCCCGTAGTTGTCTCCGGGTTACCAAACATGACGCCTATCTTCATCCTGATCTGGTTAATAAATATGACGCAGGCCATGGATTTGTGGACGATTGCCGTGAGTTTTCTGAGTGCCTGTGACATCAGTCTTGCCTGCAGGCCCACATGGTGGTCGCCCATTTCGCCTTCAATTTCGGCCCTGGGTGTGAGTGCAGCCACTGAATCGATGATCAACACATCGATGGCGCCGCTTCTGGAAAGGATCTCCACGATATCGAGGGCCTGTTCACCCGTGTCCGGCTGAGAGACCAGAAGTTCATCCACATTCACGCCGAGCTTTCTTGCGTACCCCACATCCAGGGCGTGTTCGGCGTCTATGAAGGCAACCATGCCACCCGCTGCCTGGGCTTCTGCACCAATATGGAGTGAGAGAGTCGTCTTTCCGGAGGATTCAGGACCATATATTTCCAGGACCCTCCCCCGCGGGACACCACCAATACCAAGGGCCAGATCCAACGAGAGAGACCCTGTGGATATAACCGGTATGTCCACGATCGGTTGATCTCCCATTTTCATAATGGATCCACGACCAAATTGTTTTTCAATCTGAGAAATAGCCTGCTTTACGGCGGTGTCTCTGTCCATGTGTTGTTCCTCCTCTTCTGGTTACTGGTTACTGGGTGCTGGATACTGAATAATAGGAGGCTGTCCGAGATTAGCAATTTCCCCCAAACTCTCCGTCATCTGACCGCCTGTCATCCGACCTCCATCATTGGCCGGCCAGGGGCCATGCGTTAAGCTTTGTGTAAACAGCGCCACCGGGCTTCAGATCACTCTTAAATAAAACCAGTTCGCTGATGAATCGCACCGGACTGTTCAAGGTTCGGTATCTTAACAAAATTTCATCCAGATGGACACCGGATTTAGCGCCCTTTCGGAACCGCCCAAGTGTCAGATGTGGATTAAAGCGTCGTTTTTCCACCTTAATCCCAAAAGGCTTAAGGCTTTCCTGTAGGGTATTCCTGAAAAGGGACATTCTTTCAATGTCACCGGCAAGCCCGATCCACAACACCCTTGGGTTGCGTCTGCTTGAAAATACCCCGGCGCTACTCAATGAGATATCGAATGGGCCATAGTTATGACATACGTGCTTGACGACCCTATCCATGCCGGCAAGACGGTCCTCGGACATGTTGCCGGTAAATATCACGGTGAGGTGTATGTTGTCCACGTTAACCCACCTGACGTCCAGAGGGGATTTCTTCATCTCACCTGAAACCCTGGAAACGATACCTTTGATTTCTTCGGGCAGTTCAAATGCCAGGAAGGAACGGATTTCCATTGAGATACCTTCTAATCCAATCCATTGCCATCATGGCGGTGTCCAGTTTGACCTGTTCTCGGTCGCCCCAGAACCAGTACCTGCATGAAAGGATTTCCTGTCCCGCGGCCAGTCCTATGTAAATAGTGCCAACGGGTTTTTCTTTGCTGCCGCCGTCAGGACCTGCAATACCCGTAACAGCCAGACCAAAATCCGTTTTAAAGCGGTCGATTATGCCTTGAGCCATTTCCCGGACCGTTTGATCACTCACGGCCCCGTGTGCCTCAAGAGTGTGGGGGTTAACATGAAGAAGATCGATTTTTGACTGATTGCTGTATACTACGATGCCACCCCGAAAATAAACTGAACTTCCCGGGACGTTTGTCAGACGGTGGCTGATAAGACCTCCTGAGCAGGATTCTGCCACGGAAATGGTCATCCCCCTGTCAAGAAGTTTCCGGCCCACCACTTCTTCCATATCCCGATTGCCGGAGGCAAAAATAAAGGAACCAACCAGACGTCTTATCTCATTTTCAACCATATCCAGTTCTTCCACAATTGTGGGTTCGTCCTTGCCGCTCAGGCTGAGAGTGATGTGGTTTTCGGGAAAGTTGGGGTAGAAGCCCAAAATCACATTTTTGGTTTTCCCGTGGAGTTCTTTAAGGATTTCGGAAATATCCGTCTCTTTCACCCCGTACAGTTTCAGAATTCTCTGCCCTACGGAAGGGACATCTTCATAGAGATTTAAAATCTCCGGAAGCACGAACTTGTCGAGAAGATGACGCATTTGATCCGGCACCCCGGGAAGAAAATAGAGTCGGACGTCTTGCTCTACGATGCAACACCCACAAACGGGGCCGTCAGGATTCAGTATTGTTGAGCCTTCAGGCAGCCATGCCATTTTTTCGAGAGAAGGCGTCATTTCCAGGCCCTTCGCTTCAACGTATTTTTTGACCCTTTTGAACATCTGCTGGTCAAGACAAAGTGACCTGTTCAGTGCTGCAGCGACTATTTCATTGGTCATATCGTCATCTGTGGGACCGAGCCCGCCCGTAACGATGACAAACCGGGAGGACTCAATAGCCTTTGCCAGAACCCTGGAGACCATTTTGTGGTTGTCACCCACGGAAGTGATCCTGGTGATGTGCAGTCCGGAGGCGGTAAGTTTGCCTGCAGCATACTTGGCATTCAGGTCAAGTGTCCTGCCGGAGATAAGTTCGTCTCCTATCGTTATAATCTCGCCATACATTTTCAAGCAACCAACATCAGTTCCAGTGAAAAAATTGTTTCCGACACGTCATCATGCTGCCATATTTCTTATCCTGCCAAAACGTCCCGCAAAAGAAGGATTACCCATGTCCCTGCACACGCGTAGAGCCCTGCAAAAATGTCATCCATGACTATTCCGATCCCACCCGTGAGCCTTTCCAGGTGTTTTATGGGATAGGGCTTCAGGATGTCAAAGAAACGAAATAGAAAGAAAACCAAGCCAAGGGATAGCCAGGAGAAAGGCAAAAGGGCCGTGGCAAGTAGGAAACCCGCTACTTCGTCAATTACGATCTCTAAAGGGTCCTTTTTTTTCAGTAAATCCTCGGTCAGCCCTGCAGACCATACAGCAATTCCAACGACAATCAACAGCGTAAACGCTCTACACCAAATCCCAAAATTATTCAAAACAAGAATGAGGGGAATAGTGGCCAGAGTGCCAAAGGTGCCGGGTGCGATCGGGAGGCATCCGCTGCCAAACCATGTCGAAAGGACTAAAGCGGTTTTTCCGGAAAAGCCGGATTTTCTGAATAAATCCAGGATAAGCAAATTATCAGATCGAACTTTTGACATCAAGATAGTATTGGTTCCATGTGAGTATTCGGTATTCAGTAATCAGTAACCAGTGATCATTTATCAGTGCCCTGTAAATACTGATCACTGGTTACTGATTACTGAATACGCTTCGATTCTTATGACTGTATCAGCCGCTACGTGTTAAGTCCCATAACCCAGTGATAGATCTCTCTCAGCGGTCTGTTGTAGTTGAGAGCGATCTCACGGCAGACATCATATTCAGGTTGAAAAAAATAAGAACCATCCCTGTTCATGATCTTTTTCACTTTAATACTTCCCCAGGGACTGTCCACTTCCGCCTCGGCCCGCTTCAATACCTGCCTCTGGGTATATCGGAATCGAACCCCCAGGGTTGCGCTTTCCCTGAATAAAATCTCTGTCAGGGTCTCTCTTTGGTCATGTTGCCCAATCACCTGGATCTGGACTCCTGGTCGATTCTTTTTCATCTGTATTGGGAAGAAAACCACGTCAAGGGCGCCGGCCTCAAACAGTCTCTCCATGAGGTATCCTATCCATTCCGGACTTGTATCATCCAGATTTGTCTCAAGGAGCACTACGGACTCAACTTCTTTATTAAACGGTTTATCTCCAATTAGGATTCGAAGCAGATTCGGCCTTTCGGGCAGATCTCTCTTTCCTGCCCCATACCCGATATCCTGCACAACCATGGGAGGCATTGGCCCGAAAGAACTGACCAGACATTTCAGCAGGGCTGCTCCGGTCGGTGTGACCATCTCATGCTTGATGTTTGAATCATAAACCGGAATGCCTTTTAGCAGCTCAATCGTAGCAGGCGCCGGGATCGGGATTGTGCCGTGGGCGGTCTCTGTAAATCCTGAACCGAGTGGGATATGAGAGGCATAAAAGGAACTGATTTCCAGGTATTCAATGCCGATCAGGGAGCCGACAATATCAATGATCGAATCCACTGCACCTACCTCGTGGAAATGTACCTCTTCCAAGGAAAGGTTGTGGATTTTTCCTTCAATTCCGGCAAGCTGTTCAAATATTGCAGTGCTTTTTTCTTTAACCGTCCTGCTGAGATTTCCCCCCTGGATGATTTTCCGGATAGCTTCCAGATTTCTCGGGGCCTGTTTCTCGGACTCAAGGTTTACAGAGAACCGGGTGCCGGAGATCTGGTTTCGCAGCTCCTGTTTTGTTTCAAGGTGATAACCATCGAGAGGGAGGGTCCGGAGGCGGTGTTTCAGCTCTTCGAAGGCAAACCCTGCATCCAGCAGGGCACCCAGGAACATGTCGCCACTGATGCCGGAGGAGCAATCGAGATAGGCTATTTTCATGTCACAGTTCCGTGTGGGGGCCAAAAACCACAAAAGCCTTGCGCCAGAGGCAAGGCTTTTGCACTGAGGATGAGTTATAAGACTTCCGCAATAAGTTCCGAGATGTCCTTGATCTCTATCTCGTCTTCTTTATTGACTGTTTTTCGGCTGTCTTCCAGCATCGAGATGCAGTAGGGGCAGGCGGTGGCGAGTATAGAGGCGCCTGTTTCGCATGCCTCATGTATTCTCAAATCTGAAAACCGCCATTCAGGCTTGGTTTCCATCCAGAGTCGGCCTCCGCCGGCGCCACAGCACAGGCTTTCCTTTCTAACCCTTTTCATCTCCACCAGGTTGTCCCCGGTTGCTGCGGAAATCAACGCCCGCGGTTCGTCGTAGAGCTCGCTGTGCCGTCCAAGATAGCAGGGATCA
>Ga0209345_10004634_pt1 | contig 13163 bp, 15 predicted proteins | sample Cruoilmetagenom7_FD_187294 | JGI IMG/M metagenome (GOLD analysis project Ga0209345, IMG submission 187294) | Oil polluted marine microbial communities from Coal Oil Point, Santa Barbara, California, USA - Sample 7 (SPAdes) (version 2) | ecosystem: Environmental > Aquatic > Marine > Oil seeps ...
AAGTGCTTGTTATTTTTGTGGTTGTAATGTAATCTTTACAAGTAAAGAGGATAAAAAAGTTAAGTATATTGAGTACTTAAAAAAAGAACTCAAAATATTAGCACAGCATTTAAATACAAATAGAACAATAACTCAAATGCACTTTGGTGGAGGAACTCCAACTTTTCTTAGTGCTCCTCAACTAAAAGAAGTTTTAGATGCTATTAGAGGAACTTTTCCTAACTTTAGTAAAGATGCAGAAATATCTTGTGAAATTGATCCTCGATACTTTACAAAAGAACATATGGATGTATTAAAAGAAGCAGGAACAAATCGTGTAAGTTTTGGTGTACAAGATTTAGACCCGAAAGTACAAGAAACAATCCATAGAATACAACCTTTTGAAACTACACAAAATGTAGTAAAAATAGCAAGAGATGCAGGGATTAAGTCTATTAATATTGATTTAATCTATGGTTTACCACACCAAACAAAAGAAACATTTGCTAAAACTATACGCGATATAGTAAAACTAGACCCAGATAGATTAGCAGTATTTAATTATGCTCATGTCCCTTGGATGATGAAAACACAAAGAAAGTTTGATGAAACAACATTTGCACCACCTTCAACAAAACTAGAAATACTCAAAGATAGTATAGAATTTTTTGAAGCAACTGGTTATAAAATGGTAGGTATGGATCACTTTGCAAAACCTGAAGATGAACTTTTTAAAGCGATTCAAAAAGGTGAATTACATAGAAATTTCCAAGGATATACTACTAAAGGTGGTGCTGATTTAGTAGGTATTGGTGTTACTTCTATTGGTGATGGGGTTGATTATTATGTTCAAAACTTTAAAGATTTAAAATCTTATGAAGAGGCTATTGATGCTGGAAATTTACCAGTATTCAAAGGATATAAACTCAATGATGATGATATGTTAAGACAATATGTGATTATGGAACTGATGTCAAACTTTAGTTTAGATATTAAAAGAACTGAACAAAAATTTAATATAAATTTCAAAGAGTATTTTAGTGATGCTTTGACTTCTCTTGAAGAGTTTAAAGAGGCTGAGCTTCTAACTATAAGTGATGAGAAGATAGAAGCAAACTCAACTGGTGCTATGTTAATACGAAATATATCAATGCCATTTGATGCATACTTAAATAATATACCTGAAGATAAGAGAAGATTCAGCAAAACGATATGAAGGGAAAATTGATGTTACCTACAGTTGAAGAGATTTGTACCAAAGAGATAGTAACTATTGGTATTAATCATAATATAGAAGAAGCTGTGAAAGCAATGACAAAAGGAAATGTAAGAAGTATCCTTGTAATTAGTGATACTTCTCAAGAGTATTTTATACTTACAGTAAATGACACTATTTCTTATAAAATCAATAATATACCCCTTAAAACAAAACTTTGTGATTTAACTTTAAAAGATACTAAACAAATTGATGCAAAAACTAATATTTTAGAGATCATCAATCAAGATAATGAAGTATATGAATATATGGTTGTAGTTTTTGAAAATAGACTCATAGGGATCATCTCTCAAACGGATATAATCAATAATATTGATCCACAAATTTTAATGCAAAAACAAAGTGTAGGAAAGTTGATTTTACAATATACAGCAATGACCATATATCAAGATGAATCTACTTTTAATGCTATTAAAATAATGGAGACAAAACATATAGATTCACTTCTAGTTGTAGATGATGCACAAAATCCTGTTGGTATTTTTACAACAAAAGATTTTCTTACTATTGTTAGTAACAACTCCAACTTAAAACTACCTATAAAACAACATATGAGTTCCCCTTTAGAAACAGTACCTACTGATATTACAATAGCTGAAGCGATAAAATTTATTCAAGAGAAACATTTTAAAAGAATTGTGATAACAGATCCAAATGGAAAAATTTCTGGTGTTATAACACAAACTGAACTTTTACGACTCCTTAACAATAAATGGATGGAGATTATTAAACAAAGAGGTGCTGAACTTTCAATTATAAACAAAAGACTTATAGAGAGAACAGCCTCTTTAGAAGAAAAAGCTTCCACAGACTTCTTAACACAACTTTACAATAGAAGAAAATTTGATTCATTAATAGAATATGAGATGAAACAGATAAGTAGATACAATGATAAAGAGTTATGTTTAATAATTCTAGATATAGATGCTTTTAAATATATAAATGATACTTATGGACACGATATTGGTGATATAATCCTTAAAGATCTTTCACAAATAATTAAACTTTCAATAAGAGAAAGTGATATTGCTTGTAGATGGGGTGGTGAAGAGTTTGCTATTTGTTTATCTCACACTAATTTAACTGATTCTGTATTGGTGGCCCAAAAAGTGAGGCATACTATCGAGTCACATCTTTTCACAAAAGAGTTAAAAATAACTTGTTCTTTTGGAGTGTCACAACTTCACTCAACTGATACATATATAGATTTGTTTAAAAGGGCAGATAATGCACTTTATAAAGCTAAAAGAACTGGTAAAAACAAAGTTGAGATAGGACATATTTAGTTTTTAACCAATTTTTCGATATAATCCAAAAAATTAATAAAAAACATAATAAAAAACTAACTTAAAAGGGAATATTTTTGAGAACACATTATTGTACAGATGTAACAGAAACAAATATAGGTGAAGTAGTAACAGTAGCTGGTTGGGTAAACAGTAGAAGAGATCATGGTGGTCTTATTTTTATAGATTTAAGAGACAAAGATGGTTTGGTACAACTAGTTTGTGACCCTGCTGACAATAAAGAAGCTTGGGAAGTTGCTGAAAAAGTAAGAGATGAGTTTGTTTTAATAGCAACAGGAAAAGTAAGAGCTAGAGGTGAAGGTCTTGAAAATCCAAATCTTGTAACTGGTAAAATAGAGATTGTTTTAGATAATTTAGTTATTGAAAATAGATCAAAACCTATGCCTTTTGATTTAAATGATGAAAAAGTAAATGAAGAGATAAAATTAAGAAATAGATTTTTAGAACTTAGAAGTACAAAATCTTATGAGATATTTAAACTTAGATCAACAGCAAATATAGCTGTAAGAAACTGTTTAAATGAACTTGGGTTTTTAGATGTTGAAACTCCAATACTTACAAAATCAACTCCCGAAGGAGCGAGAGATTATCTAGTGCCTTCAAGAGTTCATCATGGTGAGTTTTATGCGTTGCCACAATCTCCACAACTATTTAAACAACTTTTAATGGTATCTGGTTTTGATAAATATTTCCAAATAGCAAAATGTTTCAGAGATGAAGATTTAAGAGCAGATAGACAACCTGAGTTTACTCAAATAGATGTTGAGATGTCATTTTGTGACCAAGAAGATGTTATCAAAGTAGCTGAAAAACTTATCCATGATACATTTACTGCATGTGGGAAAGATGTACCTACAACATTTCCTAGAATGACATACAAAGATGCTATGGAGCAATACGGGTCTGATAAACCAGATATGAGATTTGATATGGCTATGGTTGATGTGGATGATATTTTTATCAACTCTACAAACGAGATATTCTCAAATATTGCAGCTAACTCAGCAAAAAATAGAATCAAAGCACTAAAATGTCCAAATGGAGATAATATCTTCTCAAAAAGACAAATGAAAGGTTTTGAAGACTATGTAAGAAAATTTGGAGCAAGTGGTCTTGGATACTTCCAAATGAAAGAGGATGGATTAAAAGGTCCCTTAACTAAATTTTTCTCTGAATCTGATTTAGAAGAGATTGTAAAAAGAACTGAACTTGAAGTTGGAGATGTAGTATTCTTCGGTGCTGGAGATAAAAAAACTGTACTTGATTATATGGGAAGATTTAGACTTTTCTTAGCAGAGCAAATGGATATTATCCCTGCTGATGCTTTTGAGTTCTTATGGGTTGTTGATTTTCCTATGTTTGAAACAGTTGATGGAAGAACAAAAGCTTTACATCATCCATTTACTATGCCAAAATCGTTAGATGATGTATCTGACTTAGAAGAGATTGAATCTATCGCTTATGATATCGTTCTAAATGGTACAGAACTAGGTGGTGGAAGTATAAGAATTCACAAGCAAGAGGTTCAAAATAAAGTATTTGAACTTATGGATATCGCAGAAGAGGAACAAAGAGAAAAATTCGGTTTCTTACTAGATGCTCTTGAGTTTGGTGCACCTCCACATGGTGGGTTTGCTTTAGGATTCGATAGAATGATTATGTTATTATGTGGTTTAGATAGTATTAGAGATGTTATCGCATTCCCTAAAACACAAAAAGCTCAATGTCTTCTTACTCAAGCACCAAGTGCTGTAGATGAAGAGCAGTTAAAAGAGTTGGCTTTAAGAATTAGAAAAACTGAAGTGTAGTTTTTCTAACTATTTTGAAGAGAAAAAGGTGAGATGAAAGTCTTGCTTTTTTTTATGGTTAAAAATCTAATCTATTCACTTATAATATCTAATAATTTTTTACCCATAACACACCTCCCAATAAATTTAACAAAATGCTGGTTTATCACGATATTGTCATAATATACATACATAATGTACTATTATCATCTAAATATCGGTAATAAACATACATAAAAACTATATCATAAACTTAAATGCTTTATTTAAGGTTTTCGTAGTTGTTTTGATATACGACATTTTATATGTATATTTATTTATCATTTTTAAGGGTATTTTATATAAAATGCATACTAATAAATAGTTGTATCTAAGTTCTAAGATAAATGATAAAGTAAATATTTTATCATTTAAGCTTTTAAAACTGGAAACTTAATTTAATAATTAAATAGAAGTAAATATGTTAAACACAAATACAATAATGGTTCAAGTATTAAAAAATCAAAACAATTCAAATGAATTATTTTTAGAATGGAATAAAAAAGAAATTAAAAATATAAGATGTTCTAGTTCTTATTGTACTAATGAGGTAGAAGACAATGCTTATATCGTAACAAAAATAGCCAATGATAAGGAATTCATATTACCATTATGTAAAGACTGCTACGAAATAACTACAAATTATGAAAATCAAAGTTCAGGAGATTTTATAGATCATGGTAGTGTTTTATCAGTCGAAGAAGATTTATTATTAGAATATAAAATTAAGTGAAATTCACTTAATTTTTGATACAATAATGTATAAATAAATTATAGGAGTTCATTATGCAAACAATAGCAGTACAAATTCAAGATGACTATGTACAAAATTTTATGAGTTATGTTAATAATCATAGTGAAAATATTACTATCTCAAAAGACAAAAATTTAGAACATGACCCATATTTTTATGAAAGACAAGAAAAATTACATCAAATTAGAGATGATGTAAAAAATGGTAATATGAAACTATTATCTCAAGAAGAATCAGACAATGAAATAGAGTTATTTTTCAAAGAATTAGAAAAATAATTTATGATAATTAGAAGAACAGAAGAGTATCAAAAAGAATTATTAATAATTTTAAAACATATTGCAAATGACAAAATAACTGCAAGTAGAAAATTTAAAAAAGATTTAAATGAACAAATTGCTAATATCCCAAACTTTCCATACAAATATAGAAAATCAATTTATTTTAATGATGAAAATGTAAGAGATATGATATTTAAAAAATATACTATAAATTATGAAATTGATTTGAATAAAAATACAATATTTATATTCAGTATATTTAATCAAAATAAACCGTCATAATAATGGGAGATAACAAGATTACACAGCGACATATTGTGCTTTTACTATGTCAAATTAGACATATATCATCTTGTAATTCACTTTAGGCGTTAGACAGTAAATTAAACAGATTAAATAAAAGACTAAAATGGAAAGGATGAAAAAACTAAAAAATAAACTCGATGGGATAATTAAAAAGAAATCAGATTTCTCAAAATTAACTTATGAAATAAATATAGCAGTCGAAAAACCAGCAAATGCACATCAATTCCCAAATCAAGATTTTAGTTTTAAAAGAATTGATATTATATGAGAAGCAGTAAGATTTAATTCTTTTACAAAGTTCAATGATGAAATAAAAGAAATTTGTGAAGAAATTGGGCAACTAAATAATACATACTTCATAAACCTTCTCTTTAAAAAGTGTAATATCATATTTTAAAACGAAAACATCAATTTGGATTGGCACATAAATTTTATTGAATGCGAAATAAATGTTGATATTCAGAATATATATTTAGATGAAGTTTCTCTATTATCTAAAAATTTTATTAATTGCAAATTCAAAAATTTAAGTTTGTTAAGTAATATCAAGACTGTACATATTGGAGTTAGATACAGATACAACAGAGATGATAAATGACGGAATACTTTGATACAAATATTTATATTTATATTTATGCTTTTTGTAAAAATATAGATAATCAAAAACTAAAAGAAGATCCACTAACCATACAAAAAAACTTAAAGTTCCTATCAAGATATGTAAAAACTACAGATATAAATGTCCATAAAAGAGTATTGAAAATATTTGAAGAAACAAATTTGTATAATAGTTCATTTGATGTATTTCATCTAGCATTTTGTGAATACAATAATTGTAAACTAATTACATTTGATAAGGGATTTAAGAAGCTTTAAAATATTTCTAAAGTTGAGCTTATTATAAAGTAATAAATCTATACTGATAAAGTTATAATCGTGTTACTAGTTTTTTCATAGATTTTTAAAAAAATAAAACTGACTATAATTATTTATTTCACATCATAACATAAAATTCTATTATCAAAAAATGTAGGTATAAAAAGTTTTTTACTCTCTCTATCGTACCAAATATCAGCAGCATTTATTTTTTCACCGCTTCCATCTATGATTAGTTCACTTTTAGTTTTACTTGAGATGAAAACTCTTCCTGCCCAATCTGAGGTGATGTAGCTATTATCATTAAAAGTTAGAATACCATCTATTCCATTTACACCAATATTGTCTTTAAAAGTAGAGATTCTTTTATTTGTTTGATCTACGCTAAAGATGGTTCCCTCTTTTGTTCCTATAATAAGTTTATCATCTTTTATCCATACTCCATTTGGTCGCTCACCTAGAAGGTTTCCACTGTTTAGCCATTTAGTTAGCTTTCCATTTTGCAGTTTATAGATTGCTTTGTTTGCTCCGGAGAAGTCTGATACATAGATAATACCATCTTTTGTAGTAACTATATCATTTAAAAATTTTGCTTCTTTTATAAGATAATTTTTAATGATATTTCCAGTAGATAAATCAACTACTCTTAGAGTGTCAATATCAGCTACATAGAGTTTATTATCATATATTGCCATCCCTTTTGGAGCATCAAAACCTTTTGAAAACTCTAAAGTTTTTATTTTTCCATCAAGGTTTAAAATACTTATAAAACCATTACCATCTTTATTGGTTGGTTTTCCATTGATGTTTGCTACATAGAGTTGATTGTTTTGATTGTCAAGTAGGACACTTTCTGGCACTTGTAATACTGGTTCAGATTCCCATATTTTTGTCACTTCTACAGCTGTTGCACATGAGATTAGCGTTGTTGCTAATAATAATTTTTTTAACATTTTAACCCCTTTTTTCTTTTATGGATAATTCTAGCACAAATATTTTAAAGATAGTTTGATTTTATATCTTAAGTGATAACTTGATATACTCCAAAAAATATTATAGAGGAATATAAAATGATAAAACATATAGTTTTTTTTAAACTACCAGAAAACTTTACACAAAAAGATTTGTTTATTGAAAAATTAAATAATCTAAAAGATGAGATAGACTTTATAAAAGCATTAGAAGTTGGTATAAATTTTGCCGAAAGTGAGAGAGCTTTTGATATGTCTTTAACAGTTATTCTTGATAGTAAAGAAGCTTTAGCAAACTATGCTGTACATGAAAAACACCTACCTGTAGTCGCTTTTTTGAAAGAAAACAACATAGAAACTAAAGTTGTAGATTATGAAGTTACAAAAGAACAAGAGGGTAAATTTAGTAATGCAACTATTACAAAAAAAGCAAACCTATACTTTGATGGACAAGTTACTAGTAGAACAGTTATAGAATCAGATGGTAGTAGAAAAACATTAGGTATTATGATGCCAGGAAGTTATACATTTGGTACTGAACTTGCTGAACATATGGAGATACTAGCAGGAAAAGTTGAAGTTGAATTTCCAGATGATGGAAATAAAGAAACTATTGTAGGTGGTAAATATTTTGAAGTACCTGCAAACTCTAGTTTTGATATAAAAGTATTAGAAATCACAGACTACTGTTGCACATATATAAATTAAATTATAACTCATCTACGGTGTTAAACTTTTCTCAATTTACTATAGTAAACCATCGAAAAGTTTGCCTTGTATCTAAGTCATACTTTAAATTTATCTAAATAATTAATAACTTGGGAAATAAATGGAAGAAAAAAAAGAAAACATAGAGCAAAAAGAAGTTCCAAAGCATAGAGATAAGATAGAGGCTTTAGACAATATTTCTTTAGGTATCTCTATAGTTGTAGCTATTACTTTGGGAGTAGGGGCAGGACTGCTTCTTAAAAGTTGGACAGGATACACTTGGACACTATGGATAGGTGTAGCTTATGGAGTAGCAGCAGCTATTTTAAATGTATATAAAGCTTACAAAAAAGCTAAAAAAGAGTTAGATAAATTAGCAGATGATCCAAAATATGCCCATCTTAAAAAGTATGGTTACAATGACCAAAAAGATGATGACGATAAGTAACAATGAATTTTAATACTATCAAGATATTATTTATCGTTGATTTGAGTGTTGTAATTATTTGTGCAATATTTGGTCAATTTCAATGGCTTTTAAATACTCAACTAGCTTTTATAAGTTCACTTCTTGTAACTATGGGTTCATACTATGGTTATAAAAAAAATGTAGAATCACAAGTAGAAAATCATATTAACGAAGATGATAACTATGATGAAGTTGATAAGATGGATGATAAATACGATTTATACTCTCCTACAGTTGAAACGGTAGAACATAAAGAAGACTATACAAAAGAAGAGATAACTGAAGCTATGAAGCCTGTCAAGCAAAACTATTTCGCAAACTTTAAATCAGGTTTTAGTGGTATGGCATCTTTATATAGACTTTCTGGATATGTTTTTTTAATAATATGTTTCTTTTTCCTAAATAACAATGGATATCTTCACATACTTTCATATATGTTTGGATTTTCAATAGTCCCAATTGCTTCTTTAGTGTTAAGTCTTTATTCTAAAAGTTCTTATAATACCCACTCTTAAATCCCTTATCTTCAGGATATTTGTGTAGATTAAAATCTTTATAAACTTTGACACAAGTTGGGACTTTTTTCTTATATCCCTCTTGTGCTAGTTTTTTAGCTCTTCCAAAATTTGGAAATACTCCATAGCCATTTGCAAATATAATAGCAAGATTGCAACTTGCAGGTTTATAGTTGTGTTCAAAATAAGATTGTTCGAACCATTTGACAGACAATTTGTAATCTTTGTCTATTCCTAATCCATGTAAAAGAAATATACCCACTTTATTTTGAGCTTTTTCATACCCTAGTTGTGCTAATTCTAAAAAAATATTGTAGGCTTTTCTATAGCTGTGATTTTTGTAGTTTTTATTTGCATAAATAATTGCTGTATTATATTTCGCTTTTTTATTACCATAAGCTGATATTTTCTCAAAATAATAGAGAGATTTATCCAAATCTTGTTTTAAATATTTTCCATTGTAATAGAGTTTTCCAAGAATAAAAATAGCTTCATCATTTCCATTTGCAGCAGATTTTTTGTATAAAGGGAGAGCTTTTTTTATATTTTGTTCTTCTAAAGCTTTATTTGCGTCTTCAAAATAGGCACAATTTGATAGTGTAAGAAAAACTATAATTATTAAAAATACTATTCGTAAAATTACTTATCCTTTTTTTCAATTATTATATGATATTTTACACTAAATATATTAAATTTAAGTTTTTCACATCACTGAATTTTATATACTCCTTAAAGCCCTTAGCTGAGGGATTTTTTTGTAATAGAAAAGCTTCTCAGTACTAATTAACATTTCTTTTAAATATATTAAAATATATTAGAAACCTTTATAAAGCCCTTTATTAAGGGATTATAACATTTAATGTGAAAAAAAATTATTAATAAACTTTTATTATATTTCTTTAAATTTTGATTTAATTTTATAATATTTTAAGCTTATTTGTTTATGTGAATAGCGTGTGAATAACTTTGAAAAAGTTGAAAATTCTCTAATCCCTTTTGTTAAGGTATTCTTGAATAATTTTGGCATCTTTTGGGGTTAAAACATCTGATAATTGTTCTAAGCTAGAGTTATAAATCTCTTCAAAAGTTCCAAAATAATCTAAAAGTTTTTTTATTTTTGCTTCACCAATACCATGAATATTTAAAAGTGAGATTTGTTTGTCTTCTTTTCTTTTTTGTTTTTTATGGAATGTTATTGCACTTCTATGAGATTCATCTCTTAGTCTTTGGCAAAAGTGTAATCTTTTATCAGATGGTTCAAGACGAAAAACTTCATCTTTGGTATAAATAATATCTTTTGCACTCCCTTTTGCTCTATGTGCTTTGGCATCAATTTTTTCTTTTGCAATTGCAACAATATCTAAATTTACCCCAACACTTTGAGTAATATCATAAGCAAGATTTAATAAGGCTTGTCCACCGTCTAAAATCCATAAGTCTGGTGGTGGGTTTTCTTGAAACCTCTCTACTCTTCTGGTTAGCATCTCTTTCATCTGTCCATACTCATCAAGTGCTTCTAGATTGTATAGTCTATAATCCTCTTTGAAAAACCTATCCTTATCCCATACAATCATCGCACCAACCTTTGCTTGACCCATCATTTGTGAATTGTCATAACATTCAAATCGTGTTGGTGTTTTGTATAGGTTAAAAAGCTCTTGTAGTTGTTTGTATATGATATTGTTTGTATTTGTTTTATCTAGCTTTAATAGCTCTACACAGTTGTTTTTAGCTACAACAGTTAGTTGTTTTTTGATACCTATTTTCGGTACAATTATTGAGATAGTTTTATGATATTTTCCCCCTATAAAAGATTCTAGTTCTTTTGTATCTTCTATTTCATGGGAGATTAATATAGTTGATGGAACTGTTGGTAAATCTTCATTATAGTAGTTTACAATAGCTGTTTTATATATCTCATCAACAGTTGTAATTTCTGTAATATTTACATAGTTGTGAATTGTGGAGATAAGTTTTCCCTCTCTTATAAACATTTTTATCACAACTGCTTTATTGATACCAAGTTCTACTGCAAATAAGTCAAGGTCTTCATTGTTCGCAAAGTCCAGTGTTGATTTGATTTGTGATTTTGAGATAGTTTGTATTCTATCTCTCATCTTCATAGCATCTTCAAAACGGAACTGTTCACTATAGAGTTCCATTTTTTGTGTGAGTGCTTCTATGATTTTTGATTTGTTGTTGATATATTCAAGAGCCTCTTCTATTAGCTTTGAGTATTCCTCTTTTGTGATTTTTTCTTCGCAAGGTGCAAGACACTTTTGTATCTGATAAAACATACAAGCTTTGCCACCTTTTACACAAGATTTCTTTTGTACCAATGGAACTATCTCATAGATACTATAAAGTAAATCTCTAGCACCACTACTAAAAGGACCAAAATATTTGATACTTTTTCCCCTAAGAACTTTTCTTGTGATATCAAGTCTTGGAAATTCATCATTGTAATCTATGTAAATATATGGAAATGTCTTGTCATCTCTTAAAAGTATGTTGTATTTAGGCTTTAGTTGCTTTATAAGAGAGTTCTCAAGTATAAGTGCATCATTCTCGCTATCTACGATAATATAGTGCATATTATCAACTTCTGTTATCATTTTATAGATACGAGCACCTAATCTATCTGAAGGAGCTAATGTTGGGATGAATTTAAAGTAACTTTTGACTCTATTTTTAAGAACTTTTGCTTTTCCTATATAAAGAAGTTTTCCATTTTTATCAAAGTATTGATAAATTCCAGGTTGTGCTGGGAGATTTTGAAGTTTTTGTTCTAAAGTCAAATATACCCTTAAAAGTTTTGATTTGGTATTATACATTAATAAAATTAAATAGGTAATCAATGGATAATTTAAAAATAGAAAATTTTGAAATTACAAAACTTACAAACCCATCATTTGTAAAGCCTGTAAGAATAAACTACAGTATAAATCAATCAGCTAAGAGTTGGGAAGCTGTAAAGTCACATGATAGTGTTGCAATACTTTTATACCATACTTCCAAAGATGCTTTTTTATTAGTGAAACAATTTCGAGCACCTGTATTTATGAATCATGATAAGTATAGATTCACTTATGAATTGTGTGCAGGTATTGTTGATAAAGATATCTCTCTTATTGAAATTGCAAAGGAGGAGATAGAAGAAGAGTGTGGGTATCAAATAGATATAGATACAATAGAAAGAATTAGCTCTTTTTTTACTAATGTTGGAGTAAGTGGTGCGAAACAACATCTTTTTTTTAGCGAAATTGATGAAACTATGAAAGTAAGTGAGGGTGGTGGAGTTAATGATGAGTATATAGAAAAAGAGTTTGTATCTATTAACGACTCAAAATCTTTTATTTTTGATGAATCAAAAGCAAAAACTCCTGGTCTTATGTTTGCTTTTTATTGGTTTTATGAGAAGTTTAAAAGATAATAACTACTAATAAATCTCTTCTACAAAATATCTGTTGTGTTTTTCATTGATTTTAATTTTTGTGTCAAAGATAGTTGAAAGATTATCACTTGTAAGAATCTCATTTTTTGAACCACTTTTATAAATAGTATTGTTGTGTATTAAAGCTATATTTGTAATATCTTCAAATATCTCTTCAAGATGGTGTGTCACTAATATAATGGAACTATGAAGTGCTAGTTTTTGTAACATCTTAAGAAAGTTTATTTGTGCTTTGATATCAAGTCCAACTGTTGGTTCATCTAGGATAAATGCTTGTGGATTATGTATAAGTGCCCGAGCTATGATACACTTTCTTAATTGTCCCAAACACGCTAGTTTAAACTATGCACTTTAGTGCAAGGCTTTAGCTTCTACAAACTTCTAAAGTGCTAGAATAAAATATGAGATATGGAAACCACACAAAAAGTCAAATACAGATAC
>Ga0209345_10004636_pt1 | contig 13157 bp, 20 predicted proteins | sample Cruoilmetagenom7_FD_187294 | JGI IMG/M metagenome (GOLD analysis project Ga0209345, IMG submission 187294) | Oil polluted marine microbial communities from Coal Oil Point, Santa Barbara, California, USA - Sample 7 (SPAdes) (version 2) | ecosystem: Environmental > Aquatic > Marine > Oil seeps ...
TCTGAAAATGTTATTTATAATCACAACTGGAATATTTATAATTTCAACAATATTTTTACTCTGGCAAAATCTAATCTTTAGAAGGTATGGAATTAATATAATTAAATCAGCCTCTAAATCAAAAAAACCATTATTGTTATTAGAATCACCCACAGGGTTTCATGCAGTAGTACCAAAAACAATGTATGATAATTGTGCATTTACAGAACAAAGAGATGTGATCCTTATTCCAGCAGGCACATTAAAACCATGCCCTCAATTAGGAAACATCCAAGTGGGTCATGGAGAATTATATTTATCGGCAATGATCCCACTGGATTTAAAAAGGTTTGTAGATTCTTTAAGAGAAAAAGATAAATCTGAAGATGAAATAATCAAAGGAATTGAAGATCTTATGACAGGAAAAAAGAACATTCCTAAAACAGTAGAGTTACCAGAAAAAGAAAGATGTAAAGTTTATAAAACTATTAATTATTCTAATCTTTCAAGTTTCCTATCTACAGGCATGAACAGAACCTTATTAAAAAGACAAATTTTAAATTTAATTTGGCAGAATAAATTAACACAGATGTTTGGGGGAAGTAACTGGATGAAGATTTTAGTTATTGTATTCGTAGCCTTCTTTGTGGTTATAATCGGTTTTGTAATGCTCAAAAATGCTGGATTATTAGACCCAGCAATAGTCCAATCAGCAGTTACAACAGCAACAGCAACAGGCACAGGCAGAATATCACCATGAACGATAAAGATACTATGATAAAACGTTCTAAAACACTTTTTACATCAGGGCTTATTGCATTTTTAATAATTATTCTAATAGTTTTTTTAAGTGTAGTAATCAGAGTGAATTTATGTGATAATAACCTTAAACAAATAATTTTAGAATACGAAGAACTAAGTAATATAATTTCTGAAAAATCAACCATGAAGGAATATGATTACAACAAACAAATATTAAATTTAGAATATACACTTTTCAATATACACAAACTAAAATCCAAAAAAACCAAAATAATAAAATATATTGATTACAATAAACTTTTAAGTGATTCTAACTTAGATTATTTAGAATCTTGCTTTTTAAAGTGTCACAATAGATTAACTTCTTGCTATGAAAACTATTCCTATATTTGCCCCCCATCAACAATCAACAATTATAATTTAGAATGTCATTACTTTATAAATTCAATTTCAGCTTACTATGATAATGAAATTGAAGAAGCTAATGAGTGGTTTAAATTAAGCAACTATCAACCAAAAGAAATAATATTTTACATAAACCAATGATTTAAAACTTATTTAAACTAAAACTAACTTAATTTATGCAAAAATCAGAACTAAAAACACTACCTAACAGGATGAAGGGTAGTGTTTCATCAATGGTTATGGGGATAGGCGTATCAATAGTAATGTTGTTCGTCGTATTGTTCATGATCGTTCAAGTAGCGACAGTAACAGCCATTAATTCATCAAGTGATTTTTACGATACATATTCCAACTTAATCACAAGCACAGGAACTATATACTTAGTTTTAGTACTAGCATTGATATTGGTTTCTTTATCAATCGGTATAGGCTATCTAGTAGTTATGGCAAAATCAACAGACTCTGGTGGGTCTTCAATTTAAACGAAGTTGCAAGCTATAAATGGGCATTTAGCCCTTTTTTATTTTAAAATATTATGGATAGAAAATATTCAATTAGAGGAAGACCAGTAACAAAAAAAGCATGGACTACAGAAGTTACACGACTTAGAAACATACAAAAAGCAACAAAGGAAACACCACCAAAATCTACAACTTCTACACAAACAAAGAAATCTACTGGATCAAAAACCACTGGATCAAGTGGTTATAAAGTTACTGATATAGTCATTACTACAGACCCAAACACAAATGAAAAAATTGAAATACCAGTAGCCAAAACAGAAGAAGGTTATATTTATCAAAGCCCCACAGGTGAAATAGTCAGAACTTCCAAACTTACTGGAATCGCCAGAGCAACGCAAAAATCAATATTAGGTGAAATCCCAAAATATGCTACATCTATTGCTACAGTAAAAGCAGAAAATTATAGTAAATACAAATTAGCAAATGTATATGTAAATATTAAGTCTGGAAAAGAAAAGGCATGGCTTACTCCCAGTGGTGAATTAACAACAAGCAGTATTTCAGGGGTTTCATCAATCCCAGAAAAAGAATTAAAAAAAAGAGGATGGAAACAAGTAAGTGCAGAAAAAATTTCATATAAAGATAATAATATTATTGGAAATATAGAAACAACGACAAGCCAATTAAAACCATCTACAACTAAACAAGTAGTGCAACAAATTAATAAATCAATATCACGAGACAAAGAAGACAGAATAGTTTATCCAGTTGTTTCTCAAAAATTTAAAGATGTGTCTTTAGTATCCCCAACATTAGCACGCTTAATTGTTTCTACACCAGAGCTTAAAGCTAAATCTAAAAGATTAGAACAAGCCCACAAAAATAAAGAAACTTCCTTTAAAATGCATACTAGACAAACCACATCAGATCCCCAAGAAATAGAACTAAGCATGGCAGAGGCAGAATATAGAAAAGCAAAAACAAAATCAACCGAATTAAGCCAACAATTACAAAAAAAGAAACAAGAAGAACTGGGGATAGATTCAATACCCATAAAAGAATCAGCCTCTAAAAGCAAATATGAAGGCACAAAATTAATTTATAATAAAGATTGGTTTAATGATCCAAGCAAGGCTTTAATTAAATCTACTTCAATTCATTCAGATACATTTTTTAAATTTGGTGAAGGTATAGGTATTGCAACTGCTGGGGTTACAAAAGGATTAGTGCGTGGGGCTTTTTCATTCCCAGAAACAATAATCCAATCCCCAAAATTTGTTTTAAAATCCGTAACTGATCCAGTTGGAACTGGAAAAGATATAATAAGTCAGGCAGTAAAAGACCCAGCTGGTTTCTCTGGTGAATTGATAAGCACTAGATTAGGATTTAAAGCACTTGGGGGAATTGGAAAAGTTAAATATGTAAAACCACCAACCAAAAAAATAGGAAAACACCAATATAAACCTATTTCAGAACCTCACGGAACTATTGTAATTGTTGGCACAAAATCAAAATTAATACACACACAAACATTAAAGCACACAGGCACAGGAAAACTAAAAGTAATAAAACATGAAGTAACAGCAAAACCTATTTCTGGAAAAAAAGGCTATAGTCAATTTGAAGTTAAAAAAGTATATGAAAATAAACCAGTTGATAAAATTATAGCGAGTGGAATTCATAAAGAATTTGCAAAAGGAAGCCATCAGCACAACATCATAAAAAATATAAATAAAAATATTGTAGTAGAATCAAAAAAACCTTTTCTTAAAGTTAAAACAACAAAAGGGGGGGCTATAACTTTACATAAGCCTCATATATCTAAACCATCTAAAGTAACACTAACAAAAACCCATTCATCTATATTAACCCATTTAGGAACAAAAAATAAACCTCATACAATTTTTAAAATGTCTGCCCACGAACTAAAATATAAATATCCAACAAGACAGCCAATTATAGATTTAAAAACAGGAAAACCAATTAAACCAGCAAGATTGGAAGCAATAATTAAAAAACACAGCCCTAAATATAGACCACTACCTAAACCAAAAATACACACTCTAACAGGAAGTGTTGTAAAAATAAAAGGAAATAAAATACAACCTCACATTACATCTAAACATATATCACATGGAACTTTAGCACATGGATATTCAAAAATTCCAAAACTACCACCTCCACCATCTATTAAACTGGCACAGCATACGAGACCACATATTACACACACAAAACCATTACCTGTACCACAAACTAAGCCACTATCCAAAGCTATTAATTTAGAACCAAAAGCACAAACAAAACCAGTGATGTCAAAAATGGGAGTTTATCCAAATCCCAGTAGAAGCCCTAGAATAATAAATACAATAAAGAATCAAAGAATACCACAACTAAACACATTAAAGCCAGTCGTCCTCTTAAAAAAGAAACAAAGTGTATATTCTAAGATGTTGCCTCACATGACGGCTATTCTAGGGCTTCAGAACACCAACTATAAACAAAGTCAGCAACCAACCTCATTAAAAATAAATAAATTAATATCCACAAAGGATTTAAAAAGCTACTACAAACAAACCCAGTTTATGAAACCAGAACAGATTTTAAAAAAGTTTGAAGAAGTAAAGCCAATTCAAAATAAAAAAAATGAACAATCTTTAAAAATTGGAAACCTTAGTATTCCAGATATACAACCACCACAAATAACTAAACCTTCATCAAAACCACAATCAACCCCACCACCACCAGTACCACAACCAATTTTTAGAAACATACCAATCATACCCATCAACAAAAACTTAAATCAAAGAATTTTTAAAGGGAAAGATCCCTCTACCTTACATAAAATAGATTGGTTCAATCGAAGATTTAAAAAAATGATCGAGGTGATATAAGTGGCAAATCTAATCGAGATTATAATTATGGGTTTAATTTCCCTGTTTGTAATTGGTGTGTGTGGAATTGCTCTAATATTTGGGATAGGGCAGTATATCCACCCTTACATGGAAGCACTAGCAAATACTACATTTAGTAACTCCACAGTTGCAAATGAAATTAACATAAGTGAAAAATACAACCAGACCCTGTCAGCACTTTATATTATAGTAGCCATAACCATGTTTACACCAATTCTATTAATTATCATAAAATATTTCCATGAGAGGGAATCTTATTCTTACTAACCATGAAAGGATCAAGTTATGATATTATAATCTTCATAGCAGTATCAATCTTTGGTGGTTTTCTTTGGATTCTACTGGATTATTGTATGGGATTACTAGCAACAACAATTATAAGTATTGCCACAGTTCCAGCAGTAATTACAAATATTACAGTAATTAAAGACACAATGCATTACTCATTTTTCTTTATAATTATCTTGGGCTTTGTATGGATTTATAAGAAATCACAAGATAAAAAAAATAACTATTATGTTCAATAAAAACCAAATGATCTGGAAAATCTTAATAATTTGTTTAGTTGCAATGCTATTTATTACCCCTAACTTTGCATGGTGGAATACTTCATGGGGTAAATGTAGAAGTTGGGAAATCAATGAAACAGATGGATTAAACAGAATTAACATGGTTGTAAATCAAAATCTAACAGGTCTAACGATTACAAACGCAACACAAATAAGAATTAGAAATCAAACCTGTACAGGTAGTAGTGGTGTTGAAATTCCATTTTCAATTATAGATACAGATAGTTCAACTTGGGTTTATGCAAGTTATTATGTGAACATTTCAGCAAGCGAAAGTATAAGCTATTCTATTTTTTACAATAATTCAAATGCCATAAATCCCATCCCATACGATAATACACCTGTTTTGGTTGAAACTGATTTCCCTTTAGGATGTCAAGGTAATACAACTGAACCCAACATCTGGGTTAATGAATCAGGCACAGTATTAGGTGGGAATTATGTAACCAGTAGCATAGGTTACGGCATAGGGTGGGATGTAAAAGACAATTATCTTTATTTTAATAACTATACTTTTTCAGAAGCTAAGGCACAATTCCAACACAAACATAATTCAGGAATTTGGCAAAATTATATTAAAGTGGGAATTGGTTATGAATTAACCTTAATTAGATTAATTACAGATTCAGGGTATGCTTTTACAAATAACCCTTATCAAACAGATACATTTAAAATTCAGGAATATCCATCAGCTACTGATTTAGTTGTTTCTAATCCATCTGGAACAACTGATATTTTGCATTTAAATGCTAGTTGGGGAAGTGATAATAATATGTCTCTTATTGGAAATAAAAGTGGTTTTAAATGTTATGCCATAGATGGTTCACCCAGACCAAAATATGGAAATAAGATCGGCGTAACCTTAAGAGATTCAAACTCATTTTTATATTGGCTAAGGTTTGCAACTGGGAATTTATATGGTGTTGGAATTGGAGACAAAGATTTATCTATAGGAGAATTAGGAAGTGAAGAAGTACCAAGTGGAGACACTAAGCCATCAATTACCATCAATGATCCCCAAAGCATAAATTATTATACGACTTCTATTCCTGTTAATATTACAGTTTCAGACGATTCCCCCAGCTGGTGGTGTGCAATTTATGAAAATTTAAACCTACTTTCAAATGAAACATCAAACACAACATACTCTACAACACTATCAAAAGAAGGTGGTTCACATAATATATCAGTGTATTGTTTGGATTCAGCAAACAATACAAATTCAGATTCAATTAATTATTATGTTTGGATGGGTTTAAACATCTCTGTATATTATGACAATGGCACAGAAGCCTCAAACTGGAATATTACAATTACAAACACAACACAAACAAATTCAACTATTTCAAACAATACTTTAAACTGGGAATGGAACACTATTCCTTATGGAAATCTAAACATTACAGTAAGAGACAACAACAACAATTTATATTATCACAACTACACAAACAATTCAATTACAAACAACGATTCAACATTAACAATACTCAATATAACTCTAATAGAAAAAAGTAATAATCCTTTGGTTTTAAGTTCTTCTTTAGGCTGGTCTATTCTAACTGGGCAAATAACCACAATAAACTGTTTAACTACAGAAGGAACACCAAGCGTATATAAAGATTATGTCAGTATCTCTATTCCTTTTACTGCAAGCTATCCAACAAATGATTATTTATTTAGCTGCAATGTTTCAGAAACAATTACATACAAACCAACAACAACAACAAACACTTTAATAGTTAGCCCTCTATTTGGATGTATCAGCAATACTACTTTTGCATACAACAAAACAATAACAACAACATCAAACATCACAACCTTAAATTTTACCAGTTTAGTAGATTCTAATTTAGTAAAACCTAACTTAACAGATGTCTATATTTATACCAATGTTTCAAACATCTGGAAGAATGGAAGTTATTTAATCGTGAACAATACTAACCTAACCTCTTTTGTTGTGAAATTTACAAACTACTATAATTCAATAGATTATCAAGATGGGGCTATTTCTGGGGATGTTGTAAATATGGATAGCTACTCCCAAGAAAATATAATTTATAATATTGATCTATTAAGTGAATTTACAGGGGGTTCATTTTTCCCACCAAATGCTACAGTAACATTTAACATTTATTGTGATGTTGGCTCAACACTGGTTCAATTAGACAACTCCACAGGCACAGATTACCTATTTGCATTATCAGAACAAGCAAACTGGTTAAGGGTAAAAGTAAAATATACATCACAAGATTTCTACTCTAGAATAAGGTATGTAGAGGAAAACCAAACAAACGCATACTATCCGTTTTATTTAATTGATGCCTACAATAGAGCATTAGATAAAATTGATTTCTACATGGACGATCCAGATTTATACGAATCAAAATTAATAATCTATAAATCACAGGGTAGCCTAGAAGTGATAATAACAGAAGGCTATTTTGATGTTGCTTATTTATTCTCTGCTTATTTAGGAGAAGATGAAAGCTATAACTTAAGAACTTTATTAGATGGAACTTTAACAGAACTAGGGTTTATTCTAGTAAATGAACCAGCAGAAAAACATCTTAAGACAACTACGACTTTTATTCCAACTGTTAAAATAATTTCAGACTATATCACAGTTGAAAGCTATTTTGAGAATGAATCAGCAGACATCACAAACATAATCTCAACTTATGAGGATACTTTAAGTGAAACAATAAATTTAACTTTTACTATATCTTATTCACTAAATGACACAGTATTCTATACAAACACTTATTACAACACTTCAAGTATGACTTTGTCAATACCAAACGCAAACACAAGCTACGACTACACTATTGATTATCAGATTTACCATGAAGAATTGGGAAACTCCCCAGTACCAGTACACCAGTTAATTTCAACTTATTCAAATAGATTTAATATATTTGGGAACTTTACATGGATGTATCCAATAATGGCTTTACTTATTTTAATTGTAACAGCCACAACAATCACACCAAAAAGTATAGTTGCTGGAAACATATTTTTGCTAACCGAGATCACATTATTTATTCTAATAGGTTGGATTTCGATAAATATTACAACAATAGTATTATTTATCTTTATGCTTGTTCTGTCCTCATTAGTAGGATACAAAAACCAACAATGAAAGCAATTCAAATAGCCTTAGGGATTATCACATTTAATATAGCCCTAGCCATCCTTTCATCAGCCTCTATATTTGGAATTGACAATAGACTACCTTATGAAGCAGAAATAATACCATCTGAATTGGCAATAGATACAGTGAAAACAGAAGCCACAGGTCTCACTGGATTTTTAACAGACCTTTCAGGGGGAATTAAAAAATCAATGGATTTTTTTGGAATTATTATCGGTTCACTTTCATTTAATTGGATCAATACTATTTTATCGGCAACGCCTCTATCAGGAAACATCTTATTATCTTCAATAATCTTCTATCTAAATGTGATTTTAGGGAGTTTAATTGCAGTTGCCATTATGGAATTTGTTTTAAAAAGGTTTGGTATTTTAAGTTCATAATTATGGCACATCCAAGTTTTACTTACTTAATGGAAGGAAGTTATAAAGAATCTATTCTCTACCTTCTTAATAATTATTTTCCTTATGGTATTTTTTGGTTCATGCTAGGCATAGGAATTTATGCAGTGATCCAAGCAAAAACACAGGACTATAATATTTCTGGGGTAATTACAGCAACTTATTTTATTGTTATTTATCAATTAGATTTTATGAGTTTCATGTCATATTATGCCATATATATCCAGCTTCTACTGGGTTTCTTTATTGCAGTATCAATTTATAGGCTTTTAATAAAGCAAACTACAACCTCACAATGAAAGAGAAAAATAAAAAAAGGATCAATGTAAATTTAATAAATGGTGTGAAAATCCCAAATATACCAATACAGACCCTATCTATTGAATTGAGGCAACAAAATAAAGTAATCTGTTCAAATCTAGATTTAACTAGAACAAAAGTACTTAAAAGGCTCTTTAAAATAGGTGAAGAAGTATAATTATGAGTGAAATTCTGACTTTAACTATTTTCTGGATATTCTTATTTGCTCTGGGAGTGCTATTCCTTTACAAAGCAACCACAAAAGAAGATACTGGAATTTTAGGTGAAGCTATGGCTACAGGAATGTTTCTCTTAAATGCTTTTTATTCCCTATCTATTCCCTTTACATCACAGGCAACAAACTACATCATGGTGGGTATTTGTATTATGTTTATGATAATTTCTCTATTTGCATTTTTAAAAGCCATCCCAGATATTTTCAAACTTTCAGGAGAAAAGCATTAAAATCTTTAAATACTAATTAGGTTAATTAAGGTTATGAAAAGCAAAAAGGTTGTCAATAAAACGACAACCAAAAGGTCAACCAAAAAGTGGTTGACTTTTACAGACATAACACCAACAGAAAAGGAAATTTATAAATTATTAACTGAAAAATTCTGTACTACAAAACAAATAAGAATAATGAGAAATTGCAGTAAACAAGCTATAAACAAGCATATAACCAATTTACAAAAAAAAGGATTACTTAAATTTGGATACCAAAAACCAACACCACCAATCAAATATAAATCCAATAATTTAGGGGGGGGTACTACTAGGAATACCTCTAAAAAAACATCAAAACTGAACCAAAAAACGACAACCAAAAAACGACAACCGACAACCAAAAACCCATTTACAAATCAAAAAAGACTACACGCAAATCAATGGGTTTTAGAAATTATCTGGAAGGATCAACGCTATGAGAAAATAAGAAAAAAAGCAAACACAATTATAGTCAATAAGCACACAATCAAACTTTACAGAAAAGTTATAGAAGTTTACCCTTATGTTGGATTGTCCTTTTTTGCCAGTACAGAATCCGAAGCAGTAGCAAAAGAATTGAATTATTACATGAAATTATTCTCAATCCTAGAGCAAGACCTTAAAATTATACTAATCAAGAACAGAAGTCAAAATATTAAGGAAGTAAAAGCCCATTTTGGGCATCCTAACCACCCACTAGCTAAAAATAGAAGGGGTAAACCCATAAAATACGCAGTAAGAACCACAGACGATAAAAAGGTTTGGCTTACAGCAGATGACTCTTATAATCTCAATGAAGCCGAGTTCCCTCATTCAGAAACCTCAAAACAAGATAGCGAAGTTGTAAATGGCAAATTCCTTAATGATTTTAGAGACCACCCAGATTCACCAACAAATTCAGAGCTGGCAACCCACATTAAACAGGTAACAGACAACCAGCTATTATTTGCCGAGAACATAAAAACACACATCAAAGCAATAGAAATTTTAGGGTCTAGTGTTTCAGATTTAACAAAAGTAGTTAAGAAATTAAAAAAAACATAATTATTTAAAGTTTTCTTGCTTATGATAATATGAAAGAAAATAAATGTATAAAATGTGGACATAGTTGGAGTAGCAGAGTAGAAAAATCGAAAATGTGTCCGAAGTGCAAAACCTATTTCTGGAAAAAAGCAAAAGAGGTTTCAAAGTGAGAGGTGAATTAACACCAGAAGTTCAAGCAATCGCTAAGAGAATGATTGGTAGAGAATTGATTAGTACTTCTGAACTAAGATTGTTACCCTACCTACAATTTATTATGATGAACGATCAAAAGATTGAACCAATGAAAATTAATTTGGAAGATAGGCACATTCTAAACAAGTGGAAAGAAGAAGGATTTTGTGAAGGTAGGATGAATGGATTGAGAATTACAAAAGAGTTCTGGAATTTTATGAACGAAATTCTATACCAAAGCTATGTTAAAAGCAATGGTGAGATAAAACATGAACATTAATAAACTAAAAGAAGATAAATACGGGGTGTTAAAATTATGAAAATTACTTTAGAAGGAAATACTTTAAAAGAAGATATAAAAAAACTAGAAATAATGGCAGAAGCATTCAGACAAAAAAGTAAAGAAGAAGATGGAGAAGTACCAAATGATGAAAAGGTACTTGTTGCAAATACTATGATTGAACATGGTGGCAGTTTTGTATCTAGATTAGGAAAATCTTTATTGAGTGCAGACTGGATCAATACTAAAATAATAAAAGATGCCTTTGGTAATTATTGGGATGAATACAAAAAGATTGGTGAAGATAAATTAAAGATGCAGAGGAAAGCATGACAATATACATAAAACCTTTAAAATCAATAAGAGGTTCGACTTGTTATTTATGTGGGAAAAAAGGAGCAGGAACAATTCAATCAGATAAGAACCTAAATACATTTGGTTTTGGATTTAGTTTATGCACAAAACACGCAGACGAATTGGCAAAAGGAAAGATTGAGGACTTAAGAAAATGATAATAAGTAATAATTTTTTAGTTAAAACAAGAATAGGCAGATTTATTAAAAAGTTATTCTTAAAGCTACCTTTTTATGAAACTAAAGAAGAAGATTGGATAAGTAAATGGGGATTTAAATATTTTTTCTGTAAAAAGCCTTTGTGGATCAATTTTATACCAATACCAGTAAGAATTATAAGAACTGAAATTGAAGATAGTGAGGTGAACCCATGAAAAATAGAAAATTTGAATATGTACCATGCCAGTATAATCCACTGGTAGAAATAAGAAAATATTGTCAGCACTGCAAAAAGCTAACAGTTATGGAAAAATCCTCAATCAGAGATCATACTAATTTAATTTGTTCTAACTGTAAGAATAAGATATACGCCTTATGATAATTAAATGTAAATGTTGTGGTTACCATACTTCTGATATATCAGATGTTAGAGGTAGAAAAGGTTTGTGTCTAGGTTGTTATTTAAACGCCAAAAATATTAAAGAGCATGAGAAACGAACAAGAAGATTATAAGAAGGGGTTCATTTTTGCCTGTATCCTTCTTGCATTAGCACTTTCAATTATAGTTGTAGATGTCTATGAGAAAAAAGAATCTTGCCAAAAATTATGTTCATGTCTCCACCACACACAAGTTTATAAATATTCTACTCTAGGGGGATGTCAATGCAAAATAGAAAACACTGTATCTTTAATCGAAGATTTAAATTTTTCTGTTAAAATCCCACTAAAACCTATTTAAATAACTGGATTATAATTATGCCACAAAAGAGTAGAGCTGGAAAGAAATTCAATCATGGAGACGATTTAACCAAAACTAAACAAGATCGTAAAAGGGATGGTTCAAAATATCAATCTTGGGAGAAAAAACGAAAATAAATAGATGAACACCGTTCAATATTAAATGAATAAGAAAAAACTAAGAGTGGTTCAGACTACTATAAAAGAGTTTTATAAACATTATGGAGAAAAAGAAACTATTAAAAAAGGTATGGAATGTTACAAAGAAGGTAGCCAGCAGACTCCCAGACAATACACAAGTGGAAAGAATGATACTTGGCACACCAGCTAAGAAAAAGAAACAAGATTAAATCTTATTCATGCTTTAGAGATATAGGTGGTTTTTTGAGTGCAGTGATACTATCAACCATATCACGGATAAAATCTTCTGTAATTACTTTGTTTCCAAATGTGTCAAACCCTAGATCAGAAACCATGTTCTTATAACCAACTCCTTCTTTTTTCAAGTATTTCCTTAAATTATAGAGCAATACTCCAAATCTATACCAATTTTTCATGTGTACTTGATATGGTATACTCCTAGAGCCTATTACTTCATCACGCACAGGGTCTTTTACAATTTGACAATACAAATTATAAATCTTTTTATCCACCCAGTTATATTTAAAATAATCTAAAAAACAATCAGAAGAAGTGTATTTCCTTTCAATATTAAAAGGTCTTTTCTTTTCAGCTTCTTCAAATAATTCTTTTAGATCATAAGGGCGCGCTTCTGCATAAACTGGGTCCGTGTAATTTTTGTAAGCTAAAGCATAGTTACCTTTCAGTTTTGCTTCAGATGGAATAATAAACAAATAGTGAGACCGCGCAAAAAATCTTTTAGTGAACATTTTATAAGTCGGAGTTATAATAATTATCACAAGTCTTTTTTCCCCTGTTTTTTGTAGTAACTGCAATAGATTACTTTGTTCGGCAGACATCAT
>Ga0209345_10004638_pt1 | contig 13153 bp, 13 predicted proteins | sample Cruoilmetagenom7_FD_187294 | JGI IMG/M metagenome (GOLD analysis project Ga0209345, IMG submission 187294) | Oil polluted marine microbial communities from Coal Oil Point, Santa Barbara, California, USA - Sample 7 (SPAdes) (version 2) | ecosystem: Environmental > Aquatic > Marine > Oil seeps ...
GTATAATAGATATAGGTGATAATTATGGATAATAAAAAATATTCTTTATCAATCTCTAAATCTTTAAATAAAAGATTTAAAAGTCCCTTATTAGCAAGGTTTTTACGAGCGATTGATGAATACAAATTAATTAATGATGGCGATAAGATTTGTGTTGCCATGAGCGGGGGTAAAGACTCTCTGCTTCTAGCTGTTCTTTTTGAAGAATACAAACTTCATTTTAATAACAATATTGAAGTTGTATATTTGATGATGAATTCCGGATTTAATCAAGAATTCATAGACAATCACAATGAAAACTGTAATAAAATTGGTATTCATACAAACTTGGTAGAATCAAGAGTTTATGAAATAGCAAACAAAATGAATTCCAAAGCACCCTGTTTCTTATGTGCTAGAATGAGAAGAGGGTTCTTATACCAAAAGGCACAAGATTTAGGATGTAATAAACTTGCTTTAGGACATCATTTTGATGATGTCATTGAAACGACGTTGATGAATATGTTTTATACAGGAACGTTTAAGACAATGTTACCTAAAGCCAGATCTAAAAACTTTAAAGGATTAGAGTTGATTCGACCAATGTATTTAATTAAAGAGCATGATGTGAAACGATTCATTAACTATCACGATATTGAGTTTATTTCAAAGGGTTGTGAATTTATGAATCGCAACCAAGGCACAAAACGCAAAGAGATAAAAGATTTAGTAACTCAATTAAGAAAAGTTTACGAAAACATTGATATCAATATTTTTAGGTCAGCCGAAAATATTAATTTGGATGCTGTTTTAGGTTATTTTGATGATAACAAAAAAGTAAGTTTTTTGGATGAATATTAAGTGAATATTTAATTAAAAAATAGCGTTGAAATCAACGCTATTATTTTTATAGTTTCACATGAAACATTATTTGCCTAAACAGAACTTAGAAAACAATGTTGTTATTAAGTTTTCGGAAGTGCTTTGTCCTGTTATTTCTCCTAAAGAAGACCAAGCTTTTCTAAGGTCGATTTCAACCATGTCCACCGGCATAGAATCATCACAAGCTTTTAAAGAATCTTCTAAGGCTTGTTTTGTTTCTTCAAGTTTTCCAATATGCCTTGTGTTTGATAAAACAGCATAATCTTCATTGATAATCTTCTCGTCTATAAATAATGATTTTACCTCTTTAGCAAGTTGATCAATTCCTGTATTATTTTTAGCAGAGATATTAATTATATTTTCGTGTTCTAAATCAATTTTCATACCGAGATCTATTTTGTTTCCGATGAGAATTCTTATTTTATCTTTGGTTAAATTTAAAAGCGTTTCATCAAGGTGGGTTAAGTGATTTGATTGATCTAGAACCAATAGAACCAAGCTTGCTTTTTCTATGGCTTTTATAGTTCTATCAATTCCTATTTTTTCAACCACATCGATAGTTTCTCTAATTCCTGCAGTATCAATCAATTTCAGAACGATACCCTCTAGGTTTAATTCGGCCTCTATTAAATCTCTGGTTGTTCCAGAGATGTTAGTTACAATTGCTTTATCTTCTTTTAGCAAAGAATTTAGTAAGCTTGATTTACCTACGTTAGGTTTACCAACAATAACGGTTTTAATACCATCTCTAATTATTTGTCCAGTTTCAGCTTCTTTTAGAATATGTTTGATTTGTTTCAATAAAACATTTATCGTAGGAACTATTATTTCTGAAGTGAGTTGTTCTACATCATCATATTCAGGATAGTCAATATTAACTTCAATGTTAGCTATGATGTCTAAAATCTTTCCTTGCAGCTCATCAATCAATTTGTGGACGTCACCTCGTAATTGTTTGTTTGCTAAGCTTAGCTGATTGCTCGTTTTAGCTTCTACGATATCCATAATGCTTTCTGCTTCAGTTAAATCTAATCTGCCATTAAGATATGCTCTTTTTGTGAACTCTCCATTTTCGGCTAATCTAGCGCCATTTTTGATGAGTAATTTTATGACTTTATTTGCAATAAAATTACCACCGTGAGTGGATATTTCTATAACGTCTTCGGTAGTGAAAGACTTAGGGGCTCTAAATAGAAATACCATAACTTCATCAATTAGATTTCCGTTATCATGTATGTGACCATATTTAATTGTGTGAGATTCTGCTTTTTCAAGATTGTTACCTTTAAATATTTTACTAACGATTGAAAAAGCTTCAACTCCTGAAACTCGTATTATATTAATTGCGCTTATTCCATTTGCAGTTGTTTTTGCAACTATTGTATCAAATAACATTTTCTATCACCATCTAATATTTTATCATATTTTAGCAAAAATATTGTATAATACTTTTAGGTGATAATTTATGACAAGAGAAAAGAAACCATTTAAGTTTTATTTGCTGATATTTGTATTTTCAGCATTAATAGTAATTGCTTATACATTATATGAAGTATTAGCTCGAGACACTCCAGTAAGTGATGTTTATGCTATGTGGCTAATGCCGTTCTTATTTACTTTCTTTTATTGGGGAAGTGACGCTTTAATTCTTAAGTTTTCAAAAAGAAAAAAGAAAGTAGATTATGAAGCAAAATTTTTAGATGACATAAGTAAAAGAATGCGAGATAGTCAAGAGTTTTTAGTTGAAGAGTTTAGAAGACTTCAAATAAACTCTAAATTTCAAGAGGATTTACGTAAAGCTTATCAAATTCATCAAGAAGGTGAAACCGAGGTATTTAATATCCAAAAGCTGGAAAGAAAATACAAAAAAGGAACAATCGAAAAAAGAGCTATGAAACACGTAATTGAGTATTTAAAAGAAAACAAAGAATTACCTATAACTGAATAGGAAAATAGATTAATATAAGGTATAATATAAGCATAGATAATTCAAGTAATAAAGGCTTGAATTGTTTTGGTAGAAAGAATGTTTAATTCACATTCTTGAGGAGGATAGATATGAGTTACAAAGCACTATACAGAATATATAGACCCCAGGATTTTAATGAAGTGGCTGGACAAACACATATCACAACTACATTAAAAAATGCATTAGTTAACGATAAAGTTGCTCATGCATATTTGTTCAGCGGACCAAGAGGAACCGGTAAAACTTCAATTGCGAAAATCTTTGCTAAAGCTGTTAACTGTGTTCATTCTCCAACAGAAAATCCATGTAATAAATGTGAAAATTGTTTAGGAATCCAAGACGGAACAATTAGTGATATAATCGAGATTGACGCCGCAAGTAATAACGGCGTTGATGAGATTAGAGAGATTAGAGACAAAGTTAAATATCTTCCTGGATATGTTAATTATAAAGTTTACATAATTGATGAAGTGCATATGTTATCGACGGGGGCTTTCAACGCGTTATTAAAAACGCTTGAAGAACCGCCTGCGCATGTAATATTTATTCTATGTACGACAGAACCCCAAAAGATTCCATTAACCATCCATTCACGTTGTCAAAGATTCGATTTCAAATCGATTACAACAAAAGACATAATTGGTAAATTACGAGAAATCGTTGAATCCGAAAATATTAAGGTTGAAGAATGCGCATTGAATCAAATAGCTATTCATGCAGAAGGCGGACTAAGAGATGCGATTAGTTTGTTAGATCAAGTAAGAGCTTATAGTCCGGATTTTATAAAAGAAGATGATGTTAATCAAATATCTGGAGCTGTGTCTTCAAAGATGCAGATAGAGTTGGCTGATGCTTTAATACAGGGAAATTCCACGAAAACTATTGAAATGCTCAATAATTTAATAACAGAAGGAAAAGAAGTGAGAAAGATTACTTCCAATTTGGTGGAGTTCTTTAGAGATGTTTTAATGATTAAAAACCTTCGAAAACTTGATGATAATAATCTTTTGTATAAAGATGAGAAATTTATTCAAATTTCAAAATCAATTTCTAACAAAAAAACATTCTATATTTTAGATATTTTAAACAAAGTATTAGTGGATATAAAATGGAGTAATAGTCCTAAAATATATCTTGAATTAGGATTTATTAAAATAACTGATGAAGAAATTGGCAGCGAATCAAAAATAATTTCAGTAATAGACGATTTAGAAAAAAGAATAGAAGAGCTAGAAAATACACCAATGGTTGTAAAAGAAGATATTCAAAAAGCACCAATTATTGAGAAAAAAACAACTGAGATAATAAAACCAATAGTTAAAGAGGAACCAACAAAAACTATAGAAGAAGAAAAGGATTTACTAGTAGATGTTATTGTTGAAGAACCGAAAGAAGAGGTCGAAGAAATAGAAACACAAAGCCTCTTTGAACAATCAACTAAAAAAATAGAAGAAGAATTATGCGATGATTTAAGCAATACATATTCTATCCAGTTTGTTGAAGAAGTATTAAATAACGGAAACAGAGCAGATAAGAACAATTTGATCGAATCTTGGGAGAGATTAAGAAGAACTGCAAAAACCGAGGAAGAGAAACACATTGCTCAAATTTTAGAAGCCGGACAAGTTACAGCTAGTTCGGTTAGTAAAATAATAATTACGTTTCCGAGTGCGTCGATATGTAATAAGTTGATGAAACCCGCGAATAAGAAAATAGTAAGTAATGTTCTAAAAAACAACTACAATCGCGATATTGACTTTATGGCTCTACCAGATAATATTTTCCAAGATATTGTTGAAGAGTTCTCAAACCTTTGGAGAAAAGGTCAAAGACAAATCAAATTATCTAAAATCACTTGTGAAGGGTTGGAAGACGTTTCTCATACGAAGATAAAAACCGAAGAAGAATCACAACCTAAAGTTGTTAAAGACGCCATAGATTTATTTGGCGATATTGTTAAAGTAAAAAATTAGGAGGAACTCATGGTTAATCAGCAAATGTTAAAACAAATCAGAAAAATGCAAGAAGACATTAAGAAAGTACAAGCGGAAATCAATGCCTCAACTTTTTATGGACAAGCTGGAGGTTCAGTTGTTAAAGTTGCAGTTAAAGGAACAAAAAAAGTAGAAGCTATAGAAATCAAAAAAGAAGAATTTGATTTTGATGATATCGAAATGCTACAAGATTTAATCGTTGTCGCTCTAAACGACGCTTTTAATAAAGTCGACAGAGAATTAGAAGAAACATTAGGATCTATTACGCAAGGAATGAATATACCGGGGTTATTCTAGATGGTAATGCCGAAAGCTATAGAAGAACTAATAGTTGAATTTATGAAATTTCCTGGAATAGGAAGAAAAACAGCTGAAAGATATGCCCTATATGTAATTAATAATTTCTCCGTTGAAAACGCGGAGATTTTCGGAAACACAATCAAAAACATAAAAAAATCAATTCACAATTGCCCGAGTTGTGGATTGATAACCGATAAAGAACTATGTCAAATTTGTGAAAATGAAAACAGAGATAAATCACTTCTGATGATTGTTGAATCGTCAAAAGATGTGTTTTCAATTGAAAAATCCGGAGAGTACAAAGGGTATTACCATGTGTTGAACGGTGTAATTTCACCTATGGACGGAAAAGGACCTGACGATATTAATTTAGCTACTCTTTGGCCAAGAGTATCTAATACCGAAGTAAAAGAGATAATTATAGCTACATCTTCTACTCAAGAGGGAGAAACAACAGCGCTTTATATAAAAAGGGTTTTAAAAGACTTGGATATTATAGTTTCAAGAATTGGATATGGTGTGCCTGTGGGGCTAAATTTAGAGTATGCAGACGATTTGACTCTATCAAAAGCAATAGAGAACAGAAGAAAAATATAGTATTACTGTATGATCCAAATAAAAAATTGAAATTGTTTTAATAAACTGTTATACTATTATGATATAATTAGTATAATCATTATAAGGAGGTAAGACATGTTATTTAATATTTTTAGCACGGGTATGACTTATACTGCTTCAGTAATAGATGATGCATTAGGATTTGTAGATTCAGGACTTAGCTGGATCAATTCTTTAGCTACATGGCTTCAATTAGTGGTCTTTGCAGTAGTTGTAATTCTTGTTTTAGTTGGTCTATTTACTATTTTAAAGAAAGCAATAAAAGCTATTTTAGTAATAGCGGTATTAGGAGCGGTTGTATATGTTTTAGATATGCAAGGTATCATTGATTTACAAGGTATCATCGAATCTGTAACAAGTCTTTTCGGCGCACTTGTTCTTAAAGGAACACTTATATAGCCACACTATATAAGCAGTTTCTTTTTTTTTCCGTTTTTTTATTAAAAACAGAAGAAGAAATACATTACACCACGGCATTACACTTAGAAAGGATTTAATTTTATGTTTAAAAAAGCAATATACTTCATGATTTTTGCATGTAGTATAAGTTTTCTTGTTAGTTGTAGCGGTGAGATCACAACAAATACAACAGAAGCCACAACAAATACAACAGATATCACAACAAATACAACAGATATCACAATCAACACAACAGAAGCTACAACGAACACGACTGAAGAAATAACAACAATAGCAACATTTGAGTTACCTGATTTAACTGGACAATCTAAATTAGAAATAGTAAGTACCTTTGACACTTTAGGGTTAAACTATGAATTTATATATGAAACTAATGAAGATATTACAGAAGACAAATTCGTTCGTTATGATGGCGAAATTGAAGTCGGGGATTCAGTAACCCCTGAAGAACTAATCACCATTGTGATAGCTACAGATAAGTTAGTTTTGCCTGATTTAACAGGTATGACACAAACTGAAATACTAACTACTTTATTAGGGTTAGGAATTTTCTACACTACAGAAATAGTAACCGATGATACTATCGTTGATCAGACTTTTAGTTCATATGGAAACGACTTATTGGCTGGCGATTTAGTAGAGTCAACGGACACTATTATTGTTAATATCGGCTTCAACAGTACAAAGCTACCTGATTTAACAGGTATGATTAAAGAAGAAATAGTAGATGCTTTATCTGAGCTAAATATTTTATATGATTTCAGTTATATAGTAGACGATAGTTACGCAGAAGATATATTCGCAAGCTATTCAGAATATGAAATATATGATATTTATGAAGAAGGAACCATCACCGTAAACCTATATAAAAACACATTTACAGATAATTTAACAAGTCTTATTATCTCTAAATATGTTGATGGCGGGGATGGAACCAATGATCAAGCAATAGAGTTGTTTAATGCAACTAATGAAACAATCAATTTATCTGATTATCATATAGCAATATTCGGTGGAGGATCATACGAAATTGAATATAGAATAGACTTAGAAGATGTTGATTTAGCACCAGGAGAAACTTACGTTATAGCAAACAGAAGCTCTAATAACGCTCAGTTGTTAATGAGAGCGGATTTGATGACATACGATCTTGTATTTGATGGCAATGATACAATTCAATTGAGATATTTAAACAATACATATATCGACACAATATACAACTTAGGAAACAGTAATTTTATTATGGATAACGAAGTATTTATTAGAAGTGAAGATGTTGTTTCGGGAAATAGAGAATATACATATGGTGAATGGGTTGGATTTATTCCTACTTATGTTGAAGTATTAGGTTCGCACCCTACAATTATCCCTATAGAAATAACTTTTACGCAACTTAGCACGGGTTTTGAACACCCTGATGGCGGAATGGATTATGTAACAGTCGCCGGAATAGCTGATGGTGATACTGCATATTTCACACCAGGATTCTTAAACGATGAAAGAGTAAGGTTCTTGGGTGTTGATACACCAGAAACTTACCCAGTTACAGAAGATTGGGGTTCAGAAGGAAAAGTATATACGACAACAATTCTAAACGCAGCCATTGAAATTTATATTCAAAGTGATGCAAGCTTAGGATTCTATGATAACTACGGAAGAAGCTTAGGCTTAGTTTGGGTTAACCTTGGAGAAACCGGAATCACAATTAATCACTATGATTTAGAGGGAACAGTTTTAAGAACCGAACATCTATCAGGTTGGATATTATTGAACTACCAATTGGTTTTAAATGGTTATTCTTACAACTATTATAGTAGTGATTCAGATTTAGTATTTGATAACCGCTATTTATTTAGGTGGTTCCAAGACGCTGAAATATATGCACAAGAGAATGGGTTAGGTATACATTCATGAGAGTTTTCGGAAGAATATTATATGCAACGTTAGCTGTAGGTTTCTTTCTACTGGCATTTACATATTCAAGAGATTTAATGTTAGATAGATATTTAGAAGAAGTATTTGAACCTTCACTTTCAGATCCCGATTCTATCTATCCCAAATACTATTATTTTTATTCATCAATACCAGATTATCACAACAGTGAAGAAATCTTTTGGATAGAAGTTAACGGATATGAAATAGTAGGTTATGAAGTAGCTCAAGTTTCAATTATCAATGATACCGAGTTAGAAGTTATTGAATCTATCTATCTTATTGTGTATAGCGATACAGAAGATTTATCAGAAGTTGATACATTATACTTAGAAGATGAAGACACAGGAACACAAACCGAGATTTATTTACAAAGATTTCAAACCATGAACTTGATTAACGGAGTTAATGAATTAGGGGTTGTTTATTTAGACATAGACACATTCACCAACGAAGACATCGATAGAATTTGTTTAACTAATCACGATGGAAACATATTGGTTGATGAAGAGTTTTCTATAGATGAAGAAGACTTTATCATAAAAGACTATATGGACACATTCTACGATGAAAATGATGCAATACCAGATATTGATAATTTGCAAGATTTAGCAAATCAAAATATCTATCCAAATCAGATACATATAGCTGACGATTATGTACATATATTCTACATAGCAATGGGAATATACTTTGTAGTATTAATCTTGGCAACTTATTTTATATTTTTTAGAAAGAGGAAAAAACAATATTAATCATTTTGATTAAGGATTGTATTAGGAGGAGACATAATGGAATTAAGATTAGAGAATTTGACTAAAATTTTCACTAACAAGACGGGTATTGAAACAACAGCTGTAAGTGAACTTGATATTACTATCGAATCAGGAACTTTGGTAGGATTATTAGGACCTTCAGGTTGTGGTAAATCAACAACATTATTTATGATTGCTGGTCTTGAAAAACCTACAGGAGGTAAAATTTTTTTTGGAGATGATGATGTAACAAAATTAGCTCCTGAGAAAAGAGGAATTGGATTAGTTTTCCAAAACTACGCTTTATACCCACATATGACAGTATATAACAATATCCTATTCCCGTTAGAAAACCTAGATGTGCCTAGAGAAGAAGCTATTGAAAGAGTAAAAGAAATGGCTAATTTAGTTGGCATTGGGACTCTATTGGACAGAAAACCTTCGCAATTATCAGGTGGACAGCAACAACGTGTAGCTATCGCTAGAGCACTTGTTAAAAAACCTAGAGTTTTACTACTGGATGAACCGTTATCTAATTTAGATGCTAGATTAAGATTACAAATGCGTGAAGAAATTAAACGTATTCAAAGAGAAACTGGAATTACAACTATTTTCGTTACCCATGACCAAGAAGAAGCTATGAGTATTTCAGATAAAATGGTTGTTCTTGATTTTGGGGTAAAACAACAATATGATTCACCACAACAAATGTATACCGATCCAGACAACTTATTCGTTGCTAAATTCTTAGGTAACCCACCTATTAATACTTTCGAAGCAGAAGTTAAAAAGGGATACATGATGATAAACGGCGATAAATTTATGAAATTTGATGTTCCTGACGGATTATACGATATCGGTATGAGACCTGAAAACTTCCGTGCAACTGAAGACGGATTCAAAGTAGCAATTAAAGATATCTTCCACATTGGTAGAGATACTATGATTCACTTTGATTTCAACGGTGTAAACGTAAGAGCTCTAGTTGATTCAGACGACATTGAAGAAAAGCAAAAATTTGTTAACTTATCAATCAAACCTAATAGAGTTTACATGTTTGATAAAAAAACAGGAGAGGTTGTGAGCCATGGCTGATCTAATTAACAGTACCAAAAAGTTTTTTAGAAAGATAGGAACTGTAATCAAAACATTCTTTTGGAATATAAGACGAGTTCTTAACAACATAAAAAAACGTATTGGTAAGTTTTTGGATAAGCATAATCTAAATTTCGCTTCGAAATTCCCTGGTTGGGCAAAAGCCTTACTATATTTATCACCAGCCTTAATAGTATTAGCTATATTCACATTCTGGCCAATTATCAACGCATTTGCACTTGTAGTTTATGAAAATTACAATATGACAACCGATACAATAACCGGTTATACAGTTTTTGGTAATTTTATTACAGTGCTTACAGATGAATCTTTTATAGTACCAGCATCACATACTGGGTCTAGTGCAGTAATTAACACGTTAATTATTGTGTTTATTAGCGTGCCGGTTTCAGTATTATTAGCTTTATTTATTTCAGCAGCTCTTAACTCAATTAAACCTTTAAAAGGGTTTTTCCAAACAATTTATTTCTTACCATACGTAACAAATACGATCGCTATTGGGTTAGTATTTGCTTATATGTTTAAAGCCGATGGAGGTCTAGTTAATGAATTCCTGAGCTTCTTTGGAGTCCAGTCGGATGGATTATCGTGGGTTGAAAGTGGAGCAGTTTATTGGAGATCGATGTTCGTATTGATTTTCTATAGTATCTGGTCAACTCTAGCTTTCAAAATCATGGTTTTCTTAACTAGTATTCAAGGTATTGATAAACAATATTATCAAGCAGCCGCAATTGACGCAACTCCGAGAAGTAAAATCTTCTCAAGAATTACTGTTCCATTAATTTCGCCAATGATATTTTATATCTTGGTAACATCAGTTATTGGGGCATTTAAGATTTACAACTCAATTGTTGCCTTATTTGGTACATCAGGAGCTCCAGCAGGAGTGGACTACAACTTACAATCAATTGTAATGTATATTTATCAATTCATCGATGGTAGCAATGCAGGTAACTTATCAGTAGCTGCTGCTGGATCATTGATTTTATTCGCGATTATTTTGGTGCTTACATTAGTTCAAATGCAAGTCAGCAAAAAACGCGTGCATTACTAGAGGGGGGTACATAAGATGAATAAACAATTATTTGACAAGTCTAACAAAATTGAAAAATGGGCTTTATTTGTAGATTTCCTATTCATAGTATTATATATCACTCTTTTCTTTGCGCTATTCAAAATACTTCAATTACCTATAGATGAAGAAACTGGCGAAGTTGCATTAGGCCTTTTACAATATATAAACCCTGAATACACAATTTTAGGTAATCAATTATATTTAACTTTAGGTGCTGAAGCAGATACATTTATAACTGTTAACCTTCTAATTTCAATGCTTGTATTATACGCATTAGTAGCGGTTCCTATGTTCTTCATTAATTTGAAGAAAGTTAGAACTCGTACTATTTATGAAGTAGATTCTTATGCTGCAGGTTCTAAATTCTTTCAAGGTATGATTAACTTATTATCATTTAATCCTATCAGTTTTGTTTTAAGAGTTTGGAATATGTTCATATTAGTAAAATTTGTAAAAGGATACAACGTTAAGGAATTCTTTAAAAGTATTGGTCCTGCAATAAAAGCTTTCTTTAAAAAACTATTTACGAAAAAAGAAAAAGAGAAATTCGGAGACGCAGATGAGTATTCTGTTTCCATTAAGAAAAGTATTAGGCGACAAAACGCTGCTCAAGTATTAAGATTAACTTTTACTTATGTTTTCTTAATAATTATGGCATTAATTATTGTTATTCCTTTCTACTGGATGATTGTTACATCACTTAAAGATTTCTCGGGAGCTAACTCAAGTAACCCCGAATTCTTTATCAGCATTTCTAGAATGAACTGGATTAACTACAAAGTTGTATTAACTGAATTAAACTTTGGATTATATATTAGAAATACAGTTATCGTAGCGTTATTCTCTACGGCAGGGACTGTCTTAACGACAATCCTAGCTGCATATGCATTTGCTAGAATTGAATTTAAAGGTAGAGAGTTATTATTCTCAATCCTTATTATGACAATGATGATTCCTGGTGAATTATATATCATCACCAACTTCATTACTGTAAGTAAAAATGGATTTGGTTGGATTGGTACTGATAATAATAATTACTTCCTAGCTATGATATTACCGTTCATTACGAGTATTTCCTATATATTCTTCTTAAGACAAGCATTCAAACAAGTGCCTGACTCGCTATATAAAGCAGCTAGAGTTGATGGATGTAGTGACTTCAAATTCTTAATGAGAGTTATGGTTCCTATTGCTAGTCCAACAATCTTTACAATTACTATATTAAATGTGTTCGGTTCATGGAATGCTTATATCTGGCCAAGAATCATTACAGGTATCGGTGGAGAAGAAGGCCAACAATTCTGGCTGATTTCAAACGCCTTGAGAGATACCGGATTCGCTTTGGATACCGGAGAAGTAATGTATAACTTGCAGATTGCTGCTAGTACCATTGTTACTGTACCACTATTAATTGTTTTCTTTATGTTTAGAAAATATATTATGAATGGTATTGGTAGAAGTGGAACGAAAGGGTAGGGTGATGACGATGAATTATAAAAGATTTTTAATACTAATAATGGTTGTTATGGTATCTTTCTCGTTAGCAGGGTGTAAAGACATTGAAAATTTACCACCTGAATTTGTAACTGAAGTAGATGGTGAATTAGAAAACCTTATTACTGTTGAATATGAACATGAATCAGGAACAGTTTTTAATCCCGAAGCTATGTTACAAAGCTTAATTGACTCTGGTGAATTAATAGCAATAGATTATATTCAATCAGGAGCTATCTGGGCTAATGACAGAAAATATGAAGACATTTCAAGCGATATCGTTATTCCAACTTTCTATGCTAGATGGTTTGATGGTGACGACGCAAACTTTGATGGTGTAGTTGACGAGGCAGACGAAGAATATTACGGATCATACATGACAGATGTAGATGGAAACCTTGTATTTGATGATACGATTATTTTCTTAGTAGGGATATTTCCAGCAGGAAGTAGTCCATTTGACTTCACTGTAGAAGTATATGATGACGAAGGCGCATCAACATCATTATCAGGAACAATCGTTTTTGTTTAATGTGATAAACTTTAAAATTTAAATTAGTTATAACTAATATAAAAATATTGTTATATAATAGAGATGGAGAATAAATTTTAAAGTTTA
>Ga0209345_10004639_pt1 | contig 13152 bp, 14 predicted proteins | sample Cruoilmetagenom7_FD_187294 | JGI IMG/M metagenome (GOLD analysis project Ga0209345, IMG submission 187294) | Oil polluted marine microbial communities from Coal Oil Point, Santa Barbara, California, USA - Sample 7 (SPAdes) (version 2) | ecosystem: Environmental > Aquatic > Marine > Oil seeps ...
CCGCCGCTCCAATCTGGAGCGGCGGTTTTGTGTTGATTGGGGGTAGGGTTGGTCTCATATTTTTCAGCAGCAATTGATCTATTCCCCGAGTATTGCTTCGCGGCTGGTACAAAGGCTGGGCGGCGGTTTTGAAGCTTGTGATCCTCGGTGAAAACCTGTTGCTTGGTGTCAGCCTAAAACAGACCCTAGAGGACGAAGAATGACCGACGCTGCCCGCCAATTGCTTGACCTACTGGATATTGAGCAGCTTGAAGTCGATCTGTTTCGTGGCACTGGCGCGGGTGGGGAGACCACCATGCGGATTTTTGGGGGCCATGTGATTGCACAAGCGCTGATGGCGGCCTATCGGACGGTGCCGGATCGGGCCTGCCATTCGTTGCACGCCTATTTCATCCGCCCCGGAGACCCAAAGATCCCGGTGATTTATCAGGTTGACCGCGCACGCGATGGCGGTAGTTTTACCACGCGGCGGGTCGTTGCGATTCAACATGGCAAACAGATCCTGAACCTCTCGGCCTCCTTTCAAGTCGAAGAAGAGGGGTTTGATTGGCAACATGAAATGCCGCGAGTCTCCGGCCCGGATAATTGGCCGGACCGTCCTGCTTTGCGCAAGGCTTTTGCCGAAAAGCTCCCCGAGAAATACCGCAGCGATTTTCTGCGCGAGAGGCCGATTGAAATTCGCGAGGTTGAGCCGCGCGATTTCCTGACGCCAGATAAAGAAGATGACCGCAACTATCTGTGGTTCCGCATGGCGGCGGCCGAAGGGCAGGGGCCTGTGATGCAACATGCGCTGCTGGCCTATGCGTCGGACATGAACCTTTTGGGCTCGTCGCTGCGTCCGCACGGGCTGACGTGGTTTCAGGGCAAGGTGATGACGGCGAGCCTTGACCACGCAATGTGGTTTCATGCGCCGATCCGCTTTGACGAATGGCATCTGTACGCATTGGATGCGCCATTCACGGGCGGGGCGCGCGGGTTTAACCGCGGCATGATCTACAATCAGAACGGTGAACTTGTGGCCAGCGTTGCGCAGGAAGGGTTGCTGCGCCCGATCCGGCCCAAAGGGGAGAGGTAAGCTTGGCCCCTTCGCCGGATGGGGAGGGGGCCAACTTATATTTATGCCGTGCGCGTTATGTGTCGCTCTTGGACCCGCGCGTGTTTGACGCCTGAAACGCCTTAACCTCGGCCCGTGCGATGACCTGATGGTGCACCTCGTCAGGCCCGTCAGCAAAGCGCAGCGCGCGCTGCCAGGTGTACATGCCCGACAGCGGGCTCCACTGGCTCATCCCCGTCGCCCCATGCACCTGCATCGACGCATCAATGATCTCGCAGGCCTTTTCCGGCACAAGCGCCTTGATCATGCTGACCCAAATGCGGGCTTCCTTGTTGCCCAGCACATCCATCGCCTTGGCGGCCTTCAATACCATCAGGCGCATCGCTTCGATGTCGATCCGCGCGCGGCTGATGGTTTCCATGTTCTTGCCGAGGTCGATGATCTTTTTGCCAAAGGCCTCGCGCCCCAATCCGCGCTCCAGCATCAGGTCCAGCGCCTTTTCCGCCGCTCCGATGGAGCGCATGCAGTGGTGAATTCGCCCCGGCCCAAGACGCACCTGGCTGATTTCAAAGCCGCGCCCTTCGCCCCAGAGCACGTTTTCACGCGGCACGCGAACGTCTGTAAAGCGGATGTGCATATGCCCATGCGGCGCGTCGTCATGGCCAAAGACATGCATCGGGCCAAGGATTTCGACACCGGGTGTGTCCATCGGCACGAGAATTTGGCTTTGCTGTCTGAAAGTCTCAGCCTCGGGCGAGGTTTTTACCATCACGATCATGATCTTACAGCGCGGATCTCCCGCACCGGAGATATAGAATTTCTCGCCGTTGATGACCCAATCATCACCGTCCAAGACAGCACTGGTCGAAATGTTGCGCGCGTCCGAGGACGCCACATTCGGCTCCGTCATGGCGAAAGCAGATCGGATTTCGCCCGCGAGCAGGGGTTTGAGCCAGCGCTCCTTTTGCTCAGGGGTGCCGATGCGCTCCAGCACTTCCATATTGCCCGTATCCGGGGCCGAGCAATTCAGCGTTTCGGGAGCCAAAGGGCTCTTGCCCAACTCGGCGGCGATATAGGCATAATCGAGGTTCGCAAGCCCTTCGCCGGTCTCGGCATTGGGCAGGAAGAAGTTCCACAGCCCCGCTTCTCGCGCTTTTTGCTTGGCACCGTCGAGCAATTCCAGCTGACCGGGGGCATAGGACCAACGGTCCGCGCGGCCTTCGCCCAGACGGAAGAATTCCTCGGTGATCGGATCAACATTCTCGCGGATGTGCTTGGTCACGGCGGCCAAAAGCGGCTTAGCCTTTTCCGACATTTCGAGGTTATTCATGGCATTGGTTTGGTCAATCATCCTGTGCTCCCGGCGATGATGGCAATGGGCGACCTTTGGTTCCTCCACCACAGGCCGCGATTTGGCGTCAGATTAGGCAATCGCCTTCGGAATGCCAATCGCGGGCGGAGAACTGTCCTTCAGGTGACGCCGCGTCATTCGGGCGGTTGAAAGCGCGCCAGCTTCTGCCTAGATCGAAGCTATGACAGATGCATTGATCAAAGACGTCCTCACCCGCACCCGCCGCATTGCGGTGGTCGGCGTGTCCCCCAACCCCGCGCGGCCCAGCCACTATGTTGCCGAATACCTTGTGCAAAAGGGCTATGAGGTGGTGCCGGTCAACCCGGTCCATGCGGGCAAGGAGGTGTTCGGACATACGATCGTCGCCACTTTGGCCGAGGTCGATCCCCCGGTGCAGATGGTCGACATCTTCCGCCGGTCCGAGGATGTGCCTGCGGTGGTCGACGAGGCGCTGGCCGCATTCCCCGATCTGGAAACGATCTGGATGCAGATGGGGATCACCAACGCCGAAGCCGCCGCCAAGGCCGAAGCGCGCGGCGTGGATGTGATCCAAGACCGCTGCCCCAAGGTCGAAATCCCTCGGCTTATGAGCTGATTATTTGCGCGCGGCTTTTTCGGCGATGCCGGATTTGGCCTGCCGCCGCGCCAACTCGTCCAGCACATCGCTCAGCGGCACATCGCGTGCCGCGAGCATGACCAGCAGGTGATAGAGCACATCAGCCGCTTCAGAGGTAAGGCCATCGCGGTCGTTCTTAACCGCTTCGATGATCGCCTCCACGGCTTCTTCGCCAAACTTCTCGGCGCATTTCTCCGGCCCTTTGGCCAGCAATTGCGCGGTCCAACTGCTTGAGGGATCAGCTTCTTTGCGACTCAGGATCGTGGCGTAAAGGTCATCGAGCGTCATGTCAGCCTCATCGGAATGCCGGCCGCGGCCATATGCTGCTTGGCCTCATGTACGGTATATTCGCCGAAGTGAAAAATCGAGGCCGCAAGCACCGCCGAGGCGCCGCCCTCGATCACCCCGTCAACAAGGTGGTCAAGATTGCCGACCCCGCCTGAGGCGATCACCGGCACCGACACCGCATCAGAAATCGCGCGGGTCAGTGGCAGGTTAAAGCCCTGCTTGGTGCCGTCACGGTCCATTGAGGTCAGCAAGATTTCCCCGGCCCCCTTCGCGGCGACCAGCTTGGCAAATTCCACCGCATCGATGCCGGTAGGCTTACGCCCGCCATGGGTGAAAATCTCCCATTTGCCGGGGCTGACGGTCTTGGCATCAATGGCGCAGACAATGCATTGGCTGCCGAAATGATCCGCCGCCTCGGCAATCACATCCGGCTTGGCCACGGCGGCGGAGTTAAAGCTCACTTTATCCGCCCCCGCCAACAACAGAGCGCGCACATCCGCAACCGTCCGCACACCGCCGCCCACGGTCAGCGGGATATAGCAATGTTCAGCAGTGCGGGTGACCAGATCGAACATGGTGCCGCGGTTTTCATGGGTGGCGTGAATGTCGAGGAAACAAAGCTCATCCGCGCCCGCCGCATCATAGGCGATAGCAGCATCCACCGGATCGCCCGCATCGCGCAGGCCAACAAAGTTCACGCCTTTCACCACGCGCCCATCGGCCACGTCCAGACAAGGGATGATGCGGGTCTTCAGCATGGCTCAGCCCTTCAGCATCTGCATCGCGGCGGCCAAATCAATCGCCCCATCATAAAGCGCCCGGCCCGAAATCGCGCCCTCAATCACCCCGGTGTCGCGCAGCGCAGCGAGGTCTTCCAGCGAGGAAACCCCACCCGAGGCAATCACCGGGATCGACACGGCCCGTGCCAGATCGGCTGTGGCACCCACATTCGGCCCGCCCATCGCGCCATCGCGGTTGATGTCAGTATAGATAATCGCAGCCACGCCCGCGTCCTCAAAGGATTTCGCCAGATCGGTCGCCATGACATCGGTCTCCGTCGCCCAACCTTTGGTCGCCACCCGCCCATTACGCGCATCGATGCCGACGGCCACATGACCGGGGAAGGCAGCCGCGGCCTCGCGCACCAGATCGGGGTTCTCCACCGCCACAGTGCCCAAGATCACCCGCGCCAACCCCTTATCCAGCCAGCTTTCAATCGTCGCCATATCACGGATACCGCCACCAAGCTGTGCGGGCACTTTGCAAGCTTTAAGGATCGCCTCAACCGGCGCGGCATTTACCGGCGCACCGGCGAAGGCGCCATTAAGATCAACCAGATGCAGCCACTCACAACCCGCATCCACAAAGCTGCGCGCCTGCGCCGCCGGGTCGTCATTGAACACCGTGGCGCGGTCCATGTCGCCGTGCACAAGGCGCACGGCCTGACCGTCTTTGAGATCAATAGCGGGATAAAGGATCATGGCCGGGCCTTTGTTTTAAAAGTTGGTTTCCTTTTGCACGTCGCCACGGATTTTGCAACGCGACCTTAGGTCAGTCTTGCCCGAAAGAAAGTGATGGATAACAGTAAAGCCATATCGGGAGGAGAGATCATGAAACAGCTTATTGCAGCAGCCCTTCTGGGCCTCGGCCTAACCGGCGCGGCCCATGCGGCAGACCCGGCAGTCGGTACTTGGCAAACGCAAGTCGATGACGGCGCCTATGCGCATGTCAAAATGGCGCCCTGCGGCGGCGCGATCTGCGGCACCATCGCGCGGACCTTCAACGACAGCGGCGAATATAAGTCACCGAACATCGGAAAAACGCTCGTGATCGATATGAAACCGCAGGGCGGAGGCAAATACGCAGGCAAAGTCTGGCGCCCGTCAAACGGTAAGATTTATATCGGTAAGATGGATGTAGCGGGCAATTCGCTGAAGCTTTCGGGCTGCGTTGCCGGCGGGCTGATCTGCTCCAAGCAGACTTGGGCTCGCGTAAAATAAGAGCGCCTGGCGGAGATTGCAAAAGGCGCGGGGGGAGCCTTCGCGCCTTCTTTATATGCTGTGCCTAGAGCATCCGCTGCGCAGCGGTATTTGTAAAAGGATGAAGTTGAAAAGGGCGCGCTCCGTCCCTCCTTCATCCTTTCCTAGATACCGTCCGACGCTTTAACGGGCGCGCGGCCGGCTAAGGCTTCCAGTTCAGAAAATTGGAAATCAAGCGCAGGCCGGTGGTCTGGCTTTTCTCGGGATGGAATTGCATCCCCAACATCGTGTCACGACCGATAATCGCAGTGACCTCACCGCCGTAGTCTACATAGGCCAAGCGCTCGGCTGGATCGGCCACAGCCATGTGGTAGCTATGTACGAAATAAGTGTGATCTCCGGTGTGCAAACCGTCAAAGACCGGGTGGTCATGGTCAATTACCAGATCGTTCCAGCCCATATGAGGCACTTTGAGCTTCGGGTCAGAGGGGGTGATCTCGGTCACTTCGCCTTTGATCCAACCCAACCCGGCGGTGTCTTTGTATTCCCGGCCCATGCTAGCCATAAGCTGCATGCCCACGCAGATGCCCAGGAAGGGACGGCCCTTTTGCTCGACGGCTTCGACCATCGCATCATAAAGGCCGCTAGCGCCTTTCAGCGCGGCCATACAGGCCGGGAAGGCGCCGTCCCCAGGGAGCACCAGTCGGTCAGCGCGGGACACGACATCGGCGTCGGACGTAACGACGACGTCACCCGCACCGGTCTCGCGGGCCATGCGTTCAAAGGCTTTGTGCGCCGAGTGCAGGTTGCCGGATTCGTAGTCGATAATCGCGGTCAGCATCAGTTCACAACGCGCCTTTGGTCGAAGGAATGGCGTCGGCCTTGCGCGGATCGGTCTCGACCGCTTCACGCAGCGCGCGGGCGACGGATTTGAAAGCCGCTTCGGCGATGTGGTGGCTGTTGAACCCGTGTAGCGCGTCGACGTGCAGGGTGATGCCACCGTGGGTGCTCAGCGCTTGGAAAAACTCGCGCACCAGTTCGGTGTCAAACTTGCCAATACTGCCGGTCGGGAAGTCCACGTTCCAAATCAGGAAGGGCCGCGCCGACAGGTCGAGCGCGCAGCGAATTTGCGCGTCGTCCATCGCGAGCAGGCAAGAGCCATAGCGACGGATTCCGCGTTTGTCGCCGAGCGCTTGGGTCAAGGCTTGGCCCAGCGTGATGCCCACGTCTTCGACCGTGTGGTGGTCATCGATGTGCAGATCGCCTTTGGCGCGGACCTTGATGTCGATCAGCGAGTGGCGCGACAGTTGATCGAGCATGTGGTTGAAAAAGCCGACGCCGGTTTCATTGTCATAGCTGCCGGTGCCGTCGAGATTGATCTCAACCGTGATGTCGGTCTCGGCGGTGGTGCGGGTCAGGGTGCTGCGGCGCATGGGGCGTCTCCGAAGGCAATTGCTGCGCCCTTATAGCAGGGCAGCCCGCCGCGCCAAGCCCAAGCGGGGGGCTGCCGGAAGACCGTGGCGTGCATACATCGGGGATTGCGGGCGCAGGGCCCATATGTCAGCTTGGCCCAAACCCCAAAAAGAGGCGCGACATGACCACCTGCGTATTCATCCAGATCCGCTGCCGTCCCGGCACGACTTACCGTGTGGCCGAAGAGATTGCCCTGCGCGAAATTCATTCCGAGCTTTATTCGACGTCTGGCGAATATGACCTGATGATGAAGCTCTATATCCCCAAGGGGGAGGATGTCGGCGTTTATATCAACGATAATCTGCTCGATATCGAAGGCATTGAACGCTCGCTGACCACCATGACCTTTAAGGTCTTTTGAGGTGCGTCGCGCCATTCGCGCCCTCACTTTGATGACATCCTTGGCCGTGCCGTTTTCTGCCGCAGCAGAGACGCGGGCCTATGAAGGCGAAGAAGCCGCTGCGCTACGTTGCGCAAATACATTGGCGCTCACGGCGATTGCCATGTCGACCGCAGATTTGATCAGCGAAACGGAAAAGCAGGTGATGTTGGGCGTCACGGTGCGTATTTTGGACCTTCACGTGAGCGGCAGCTGGCCGCAAAAACGCGCGGCAATGAAGGTGATGCGCGATCGCCGCTCTGTGCCCGACACGCTGGAAGATTACCGCAAAAATGCGGGCCGCTGTCTGGCGCAGTTCCCCATTAACTGAAGGTATAGAATTCCGGGGCCGCAGCCGCGCTTCAATTCAATGCGCAGCCGATACCGAGGGTTCCAGAAGCGGTGTTACGTCCGGTTTAGCCTTCTTGCGGGTGGCGACGCGGCGGATGGCGCGATCAAACGTCTTGCGTACCCGCTGGGTGCGGCTTGCATTGGGGTGGATCGGCCCGCCCACAGACAGCAAGACTGGCAAGGCCCGAGCGTCATCGTATCTGAGGTCCAGTTCATCCAACTCATGCTGGATCATACCTTCAATCTCAGGCCAGCCGGGCAGGCTATCGCCCGTAACGATGCATAGAATGGTGCCACGGCCATTGTGGGTCATCAGCAGTTGCGGGCAATCGATTACCTTGGCGATACTGGAGGCGGTCGCCGCGATCACACGGGCGAATTCGCCACTGGTGCAATTGGCGTAGATTTCCTCAATGCCTTCAATCTTGGTCGCGAACACTTGGCAAATATCAAGGTGCTGCCGCGACAGTTGGCTCAGGTAGTTGCCAAGCGAGAAGGGCAGAACAAGTTGGTTCACGCCGTAGACATGCACCGGATCTTCGAGGGCAAAATCATGCTCGCCCGGCGCGCCTTCATTCTGAAGGTGGTTTAAATCCAGCCGCGGGGCGGTTTCGGTATTTTCCAGCATTCGTTCGGCGATATGCACACGGGTTGCGATGTCTTTGACATCAAACGGTTTGGTCACATAGTCATTCGCCCCGGCGGCAAACGCACGTTCGATTGAGGCCGCATCAGACCTCAAGGTAACCATTAAAATCGGCGTGTTCCGATAGTCTTTGAGCGCGCGCACTTTGCGGCACAGGGTGATCCCGTCCATTTCGGGCATCTCAATGTCGAGCAGCAGACAGTCGAAGGCTTCTTGAGTTTCTTCCAGCAGCTTGAGCGCAGCCGCGCCAGATTCTGCAAGGGTCAGGTGCGGATAATCAGCCTCGCGGAAAACGACGGGCAACAGCTCTCGGATAAAAGGGTCGTCGTCGACAGCAAGGATCTTCATATTCGGCACCTCTTTCGTGGGGCAGACCGGCAGTCCGGGGCGTATTTATTTGGTTTTAACATTTACGCGGAAAAACTCGGCGAAATTGTGACGATACTGTACCATTTGGCTGCGCTGCTCTCAATTTTGTTATCTTTCACCAAACTGGGCGGAATGTCGCTTGAAATGATGATAAATAGCCTGTTTGCGATGGTGTAACAGGGGAGAGCGCGGCAGCTTTTCCGTCTTACACCGCGTAAAGCCGTAGCTCAGGCCGCATGGTTTGTGTAAATCTGGCCGGGAACGTGGTGTTTCCGTGGCAAGAGCGGTGACATGTGCTGTCATAGTCCCGGCCCATTCGCAGCGTCGTCGCAGACTGACTTGCGAGGATACTTTATAAATTTAGGACGCCAGCCGCGCGGCGACCTCGGCTTGCACCGTTTTAACAGCGGCTTCTTTTACCGGGCCGTAGCCGCGAATGTCCATTACTGCGCTCAGCACCGCCAGCGCCGTGTCATGCGGGAGGGTGGGGGCGGCCTGCATCACGGCTTCATACCAGCCGATTAGCGCCACTTCGAGTTTGCGATCAGCGTAGTAGCTGAAGGGATCGGCCCAAGTGCCACGCAGCGGTTTCATTAGTGCCAACAGGTCAAAGGCGCGGCCCATCCAAGGGCCAAACTTGCGCTTGTTGGGGCGTCCGCGACCATCACGACCGGTGGGCCATGCGGGGGGCGCGAGGTGGTAGTGCACCTTGTAATCGCCCTCGAAGGTATCCGCGATGCGCTCCTCAAAGCCGCTTTGACGGTGCAGGCGCGCGACTTCGTATTCGTCCTTATAGGCCATCAGCTTGAACAGCGACTTCGCCGCCGCGCGCAGCAGATCGTCCGAACCCTCGGGCAGCCTGCTTGCCAGCGCGTCGAGTTTGGCCTTGTAGCGCTGCGCGTAGGCGGCGTTTTGGTAGTCAGTCAGGAAGTCCATCCGCCGTGCGATCAGCGCCTCGACAGTGTCGTCAGGCGCAGGCTCGGGGGCGAAGTGGGCCTCGATCGCTTGGCGGTTGCCGGCCATGACCCGACCAAAGCCAAAGGCCGCGCGGTTTTTGTCGGGCACGACGCCGTTCAGTTCAATCGCCTGTTCAAGGGCGGTGAGTGAGACCGGCACCAGCCCCTTTTGCCACGCAAAGCCCAGCATCATGACATTGGCAAAGACGGCATCGCCCATCAGCTTTTCGGCCATGGCGTTGGCGTCAAAGGCCGAAAGGTTCTCAGCCCCCACGGCCTGCGCAATCACCGCTTCGCGGTCGTCGATGCGCAGGTCGGCGTCGCGGTTCAGCACCAGATCGCCGGTGGGCATTTCGGCGCGGTTCAGCACGATCCGAGTGCCGCGGCGGTAGTGGGCCGAGGCCTTGGGCGCGGAGCTGACGACCATGTCGCAGCCGATCACCGCGTCGGCGCCAGCTTGGTCGATGCGCACTTGATGCACGTCTTCGGGGCGTTGGGCGAGGCGGACATAGCCAAGCACAGTGCCGAATTTCTGGGCAAAGCCAGTGAAGTCGAGCACGCTCGAGCCCAACCCTTCGAGATGCGCCGCCATGGTGATGAGCGCGCCCACGGTGACTACGCCAGTGCCGCCGACGCCGGTCACCAGCAAGTTGAAGGGTTGGTCGAGTTTGGGCAATTCGGGCATCGGCAGTTGCGCAGACAGGCTCGCCACATCCAGACCCGCGCCGGAGCGTTTGCGGCGGGTGCCGCCTTCGACGGTGACGAAGGAGGGGCAGAAACCGTTGAGGCAGGAGCAGTCTTTGTTGCAGGTCGACTGGTTAATCTGCCGCTTGGTGCCAAACTCGGTTTTCTTCGGCTCGACACTCAAGCAGTTGGATTCCAAGGAACAATCCCCGCAGCCCTCGCAGACCAGATCGTTGATCATCACGAATTTCTTCGGGTCATCCATCAGCCCGCGTTTGCGCTTGCGGCGTTTTTCGGTGGCGCAGGTTTGTTCGTAGATAAGCACCGTGACGCCGGGAATCTCACGCAGCTCGCGCTGCACGCGGTCGAGGTCGCGGCGGTGGTCGAAGGACGTCTCAGCCGGGAAATCAGACTTCTGCAACAACTCGGGCCGGTCTGAGACCAGCGCGATCCGCTCGACGCCTTCAGCGCGGCAGGCCTGCGCGATGGCGGCGACCGAAACGGGGCCGTCGACAGGCTGGCCGCCGGTCATGGCGACCGCGTCGTTGTAGAGAATTTTATAGGTGATATTGGCCTTGGCAGCGACGGCTTGGCGAATGGCGAGCGAGCCGGAGTGATACCACGTGCCTTCGCCCAAGTTCTGGAAGACGTGTTTGCCGCCGTTGTATAGCGAGGTCGCAATCCAGGGCACGCCTTCGCCGCCCATCTGGGCAAAACCTGCCGTCTCGCGGTCCATCCATGACGCCATGACGTGGCATCCGATGCCGGAATTGGCTTTGGAGCCTTCGGGTAGTTTGGTGGAGGAGTTATGCGGGCAGCCGGAGCAGAAATAGGGGGTGCGGGTCGCACCGGGTACGTTGAGCAGCATGGGTGGCTGGTCGGTCAGCGCGCGGGCCTTTTCGACAAGGTTCTCTTCGGGGAAGAACGCGTTAAGGCGGGCCGCGATAATCGGCACCAGTTTCAGCGGTGACAGCTCGCCGGTCCATGGGACCAATTCTTCGAGGTTTTCGTCGTGTTTGCCGACCATGCGCGCGGGTTTGGAGCCGGGCCAGTCGTAGAAAGCCTCCTTGAACTGGCTCTCAATGATGCCGCGTTTCTCTTCGATCACAAGCACTTCGCGCTTGCCCTTTACAAAGTCGAGCGCGTCGTCCAGCGCCAAAGGCCAGACCATGCCGATCTTGTAGATGTCGATGCCGAGCGCCCGGCATTTGGCCTCATCCAGCCCCAGCAGCCGCAGTGCCTCCATCGTGTCGAGATGGCCCTTGCCGGTGGTGACGATGCCAAAGGACGCGTCCGGCGTGTCATAGATATGCCGGTCAATCGGGTTGGCGCGCATGAAGGCCTGCACAGCGTCGAGCTTGTGGTGCAGGCGGGTCTCGATCTCGGGCGAGGGCAGGTCGCCCAAGCGGACGTGCAGCCCGCCCGGAGGTGCGGTGTAGTCGGGCTGGTTAAACACCCGGTCCGGGGTCAGATCGACCGAGGCGCCACTTTCCACGGTTTCCGAGATCGCTTTGAAACCGACCCAAGTGCCCGAGTACCGCGACAGCGCGATGCCATATTCGCCGAAGGCTTGGTATTCCGCGACCGATGCCGGGTTCAGCGTCGGCATGAACCACGACATGAAGCCCACGTCGGATTGGTGCGGCATCGACGACGACACACAGCCGTGGTCATCGCCCGCCACCACCAACACGCCGCCCTTGGGCGCGGAGCCATAGGCATTGCCGTGTTTCAGCGCGTCGCCGGAGCGGTCCACCCCCGGCCCCTTGCCGTACCACATGGAGAATACGCCCTCGACTTCGCAATGCGGATCGAGATGCGCTTGCTGAGCGCCGAGCACGGCGGTGGCGCCGAGGTCTTCGTTGACGGCGGGCAGGAATTTGACCCCAGCCTCGGCCACGCGGTCTTTGATGCGCCAGTATTCAAGGTCGAGCCCGCCCAGCGGCGAGCCGCGGTAGCCCGAGACGAAACCCGCGGTGTTCAGCCCGGCATCGCGGTCGCGGCGGGCTTGATCGAGCATAATCCGCACCAAGGCTTGTGTGCCGGTCAGAAAGACGCGGCCCTCGGTCCGGTCATAGCGGTCGTCGAGCTTATAGGTGGTGAAATCGCGCGGCTGTTCTGTCATGGGGTTCTCCTCAGCCGGAATTATAGCGCAGCGGGCGCGAATTATTGCACCCCATGTGCTGGCACTTTGGTAAACGGGCGGATATAATTTCCGCTCTTAAGGCTTTAGGCGAAAGATTTTACCGATGATCGAATTAGATTCGACGGACCGTCGATTGGTCACACTGCTTCAACAAGATTCCCGCCAGCCTAATGCGCAACTCGCCGAAAAGTTGCATATCTCTGCCTCAGCTTGTTGGCGACGGGTCAAGGCATTGGAGCAAGCGGGCGTCATCAAACGCTATGCCGCAATCGTCAATCCCAAGGCGATGGGGCTGGGGTTTGAGGCGATGGTCCATGTTCATCTCACCCGACACGACGCTTCGGCGCTGGCCAGTTTCATTAGCGCGATCCAGACGCGCAAAGAGGTCACTGAGTGTTTCGCCACCACCGGGCAGGCGGACTATCACCTGCGCGTTCTGTGCCGCGATATTGAGGCCTATAACGCTTTTCTAGAGAGCTTTCTTTTCCTCCACCCTGCGGTCAATTCTGCGACGACCAATGTGATCCTCCGTCAGATCAAATCCGACGCGCCGATTACGGGTTAATCCAAGTGCAGTCTATGGTTGCAACGATTTCAGGTGCGGGGCATGCTTTCATTCTGTTTGAAATAAAAAACAAGTCTGGGAGGACACTATGAATTTTCGCTTTATCAAAGCGCTGGTCACCGGCGCGGCACTAACCATGGGGGCCGGGAGCGCGGCCACGGCTGCGGAGTGTATCGCGCCAGCAAACCCCGGCGGCGGCTGGGATTTCACCTGCCGCCAGATTGGCAAAATCATGCATGACATCGGCGCGGTGGATAAGCCGGTGCAGGTGACCAATATGGCCGGCGCGGGCGGC
>Ga0209345_10004640_pt1 | contig 13151 bp, 10 predicted proteins | sample Cruoilmetagenom7_FD_187294 | JGI IMG/M metagenome (GOLD analysis project Ga0209345, IMG submission 187294) | Oil polluted marine microbial communities from Coal Oil Point, Santa Barbara, California, USA - Sample 7 (SPAdes) (version 2) | ecosystem: Environmental > Aquatic > Marine > Oil seeps ...
GGATGGAGGTGTTTTTCTATGGTTATGGTCTCAAATACTGCTGATCTCTATGCTGCATTGGACAGTGCGCAGGCGGGAGACACGATTGAGTTGGCAGCCGGTAATTACGGTGACGTTCTACTCGAAGGCTATGTTTTCACGGACTATATCACGCTGGTTTCCGCAGATCCGTTGAACCCAGCCACGTTCGATAGCTTGCATATCAAGACGTCCAGTTATGTGCGGATCGACAGTGTGAAGGTCGAACATATACTGGAGCCGGATGAGCCTGACTGGGTGAGCGGTATGCGGATTGATAAGTCCGACCATATCGAGATTGTGAACTCAGAGTTCACCGGCAGCCAGGACGGGGATATGAGCAACGATGGGCAAGGCCTGCTGGTGCTCGATTCAGAACATGTGACGATTGCCAATAACGACTTCCATGACCTCAAAGTTGGTGCCGGGATTGGGCGCTCCGAATATGTTGATGTTAGTGGCAACTCCTTCCATGACATTCGCTCCGATGGCGTGAATTTTGGTGCGGTAAGTCATGTGCTGGTCGAAGGTAACTCGTTTACGGATTTTTATCCGATAGCGGGCGACCACCCGGACATGATCCAATTCTTTAACGCCGGTGCGACCCAGGACATGACGGATGTCGTCATCAAAGACAATAGTCTCAGTCAAGGTGACGGTGATGCAGTGCAAGGGATCTTCATTCAGGGTGTGCCGCCGAGCGAGGTTGGTACGTATCCTTACAGCTCAAGTGATTTTGTTATTGAAGACAATGTGATTGATCTGGGGTCTGCACAAGGCATTTGGGTATCCGATGTGGATGGGGTGGAGATCACCGGCAATACCATTTCCGAGATTGAGGGGGCGGTATCAACACCGATGATCCTGACGACCAGGACCACGGATGCGGTTGTGTCAGATAACACCGCGCCGATCATCGAGGACGTGGATTCTATTGGTACTATTTACTCCAATAACACCATCACTGGTGAGGAGGAGGTGGGGGGCGCGATCAATGGCACGAGTGGCGATGATATCATCACAGGTGATGAGGGTAACAATGGGATCAATGCTGGCGCGGGAGCAGATGTTGTCATTGCCGGTGGTGGCGACGACGGGGTTTTCGGCGGCGGTGGCAACGATACGATTTATGGCCAGACGGGTGATGATGTACTTTTCGGTGATGGAGGCAATGATACGCTGAACGGCGGTGCTGGCGCGGATGTGCTGCAGGGTGGCTCGGGTAACGATGGCTTTTTCGGCGGCGGTGGCAACGATATGATTTACGGCCAGGCGGGTGACGATGTGCTTTTTGGTGACGGTGGCAATGATACGCTGAACGGTGGTTCTGGAGTGGATGTGCTCTTCGGCGGTTCTGGCAATGATGGCTTTTTTGGCGGTGGTGGCAACGACCTCATCTATGGTGAAGGGGGGAATGACGCGCTGTTCGGTGATGGCGGCGAAGATGTGCTGACCGGAGGCGCTGGGGATGATTTGCTTGTCGGCGGGAGTGGTGCGGACACGTTTGTATTCGATACGTCTTCGGGCACTGATGTGATTAGAGACTTTAATGTAGCTGAGGACATGTTGCAGTTCTCTAGCGGAGTATTCGATACTGCAGGTGATGCTTTGGGGGCGGCGAGCCAAGATGGTGCGGATACGGTGATTGCGCTTGATGGTGGGGATTCAATCCGCTTGCTCGATCTCTCGGTCAGCGGTCTGGCTGAGGGTGATTTTCTGATTCTCTGAGTTGCCAGTGTTGCAGCGGTTGATTAAGGCGCCTGGATTAACGAAACACTGCGCGATGCGCGGCGGGCGATATTCACCGGTCAGGCTCAATGATCGCGGGTAGAATTTTTCCGCGGCAGGTGCCGAAGCCCACGCGATATCCACTGGTGATGCAGTGGGCGGTTAGTTCGAGAGTGTCACCGTCTTCAATGAACGAGCGTGTGCCACCGCCTGTCAGTTGGATGGTCTCTTTGCCGCCCCAAGTCATTTCCAACAGCGAGCCATAGCTATCTTTCGTTGGGCCGGAGATTGTGCCCGATCCGAGAAGGTCGCCCGTGCACATGGCGCAGCCGGATGAAGCGTGGTGCGTCAGTTGCTGGGCTGAAGAATAGTACATGTTTTTATAGTTGGTGGCACTGAGGGTGGTTGATGGCCCATCCTGGGGGATTAGGTTGACGGCCATGTTGATGTTGAAATTGTTCGGTGTGTGCTCCTGGAGATAGGGCAACAGTGGTTTGATGGGTGTTGGGGTGGGCGTGCGGAAGGGTTCGAGGGCTTCGCGGGTTATCACCCATGGGCTGATGGTGGTTGCAAAGGCTTTTGATTGGAAAGGGCCGAGGGGCTGGTATTCCCAGGTTTGGATGTCGCGGGCGGACCAATCGTTGAGGATTACGTAACCGAAGATCATATCATAGGCTTCGGCGGTGGTGAGGGAGGTGCCCATCTGACTTGGAGTGCCGACGATGGCGCCAAGCTCCAATTCAATGTCTAGTTTCTCGCAGGGGGCAAAGCGGGGATTCTCATCGTTTGGGCCTTTAAGCTGGCCGCAAGGACGATTGATCTCAGTGCCGGAAACGACAACGGTTGAGGCGCGGGCATTATAGCCGACGGGCAGGTGGAGCCAATTTGGCATCAACGCATTGTCGGGTCCGCGGAACATCGCACCAACGTTTGATGCGTGTTCTTTCGATGCGTAGAAATCTGTGAAGCTGCGCACGAAAATTGGCAAATGCAGCACGGCGGACGTCATTGGGATGAGTGCTTTGGCGCACAAGCCGGCATTGTCGCGAAGCTTAGCATTTTGGATGCCGAGAAGGTCGAAGATCGCGTGACGGGTATTGCTCCAGACTTTCTGAGGCAGGGCCATGAAGTCATTGAGTTGAGGTTTGTTGAAGACTGTGGTGCTGGGTGATGGGCGCAACAGGCCGGCTTCTTCGAGCACACTCAAGTCGAGGATCTGGTTGCCGATGGCTGTGCCGACGCGTTTTTTGCCGGCAGTGGAGAAAATGCCGAAGGGGAGGTTTTGGATAGGGAAATCGCAGTCGGCGTCATTGGCGGTTTCTACCCAGCTTCGCGCCTCAGGGTTATGGGTGGCATTGAGTTTTGGCATTCGGGTTCTCCATTCGATCGGGCATTCAAGCTGAGGGCGAGCTGGAGGTTGGTATCGAGAGCTGGGCTGTGGCTTGGCTTTTGGGTGCGCGGACCTTCGATATTTGTTGCACGCTTAGTCTATGTTTCAGAGCCCTATTCCCCATTCCAGATTGGGCGGTCAGGATCGAAATGATTGCGCAATCCATCCCAGACGTCGGGGTAATTGGTTTGCAAGGTTGGCAGTTCGGCTGCATATTTCGTGAGCTGCTGGGGAAAGCGGGTCTCGAACATGAAGGCCAGGGTGTTGTCGAGTTTTTCGGGGTTTAGTTCTTTTAGCGAAGCACCATAGAAGGCTTCGGTGTCGGGGCCGTGGGGGAGCATGGCGTTATGAAGGCTCATGCCGCCTGGTACGAAACCTTGAGGTTTGGCATCGTAGACGCCTTCGATCAGCCCCATGAATTCGGACATGACGTTCATATGATACCAGGGCGGGCGGAACGAGTTCTCGGCGACCATCCAGCGGGTAGGGAAAATGACAAAGTCGATGTTGGCGGTGCCGGGTTCGGCGCTAGGGGCGGTGAGAACTGTGAAGATTGAGGGGTCGGCATGGTCGTTGAGGATCGGGCCGACGGGGGAGAAGTGCTTGAGGTTATATTTATAGGGGGCGTAGTTGCCGTGCCAGGCTACGACGTCGAGGGGGGAGTGGTCTATTTGGGCGAGATTGAACGTGCCGGACCACTTTACGATCATGCGGCAGGGGGTATCATCTTTTTGCTCAAAGGCTGCGACGGGGGTGAGGAAATCCCGCCGGTTGGCCAGACAATTGGCGCCGATGGGGCCGCGCTCGGGGCAGGTGAGGAGAGCGCCATAGTTTTCGCACACATAACCGCGGGAAGGTGTGTCGGTGATGAGGTCGACCTTGAACTTCACACCTCGTGGCATGACAGCAATTTCACCAGCGGCGACATCGACGATGCCGAACTCGGTTGAAAAACGCAGAGCGCCGGTTTCGGGGACAATCAGCATTTCGCCATCGGCATTATAGAAATACTCGTCCACCATGTTTTTTGTGGCGGTGTAGAGGTGGATTGCGAAACCGGTTTGCGCGAACACGTCGCCGCCGGTCGAGATGGTGCGCATGCCTGAGAGGAAGGTTTGCGGCTCGTCCGGGATGGGGGTTGGGTCCCATCGCAATGGTGCGAGTGGCAAATCGCTTTCGCCGATGGTGGGGGCCGAGCGAAAATAAGGCAATGGAATGCGCTTGAAGTCAGCGATGTGGCGCACGGTGGGGCGTTTGCGATAGAGCCATGAGCGCTTGTTGGTGGCGCGCGGGGCGGTGAAGGCTGTGCCGGACAATTGTTCCGCGTAGAGGCCATAGGGACAGCGTTGGGGTGAGTTCTGGCCAGCGGGTAATGCTCCCGCTATGGCTTCAGACTCAAAATCATTGCCGAAACCCGGCATGTAGCCCTGATTGCGGGTCGCGCGGGTGTTGGCAACTGAGGCGGCTGGGTTATTGTGTTCGGTCATGCTGGTCTCTTCAGATTAATATTTTGAGGGATGCGTTGCTCGCGAGGGATGCCTTGTTTTCGGGGGCGCTATGTGCAGCACTATTGTCATTAAGAGCATACTGTGACGTAGAGGGCCGTTTCGACAAGTCGTGATCGAACTCTATGTTTGGGAGCGGGTGGATGTTCGGGCAATTGAGTGAACGTGTCCCGCATCTCAGAAATCGCAACCTGCAATTCTGGATTTTGAGCAGGCCTACGGGTTAAACACAGGGTAGTTAAGACCATGAGCCAACTTCATCTCAATAGTGATGGTCTGAAATTGTTGCCGGACGATGAGGCGATGAGGATTGCGGAAACGTTCGATCTGATGGAAATATCTTCTGGTGGGGCAGCCTCTCAGTTTTATGTGGATCCCTATCCGGTTTATCATGCGCTTCGGATGTTTGATCCGGTGCATCGGATGGCGGATGGCTCTTTGTTTTTGACACGCTACGCGGACCTCGAGCGGATCTACAAGGACACGACACTTTTTTCATCCGACAAGAAGGAGGAGTTCGCGCCGAAGTTTGGTGATGGGTTGCTGTTCCAGCATCATACGACGAGTTTGGTGTTTAATGACCCGCCGCTGCATACGCGCGTGCGGCGGATTATAGCGGGTGCACTGACGCCGCGGGCGATTGCCGACATGGAGGCGCCGGTTGTCAAACTTGTTGACCGGCTGCTTGATCATATGGCTGAACAAGATTCGGTCGATTTGATCGAGGATTTCGCGTCGGCGATTCCGGTTGAGGTGATTGGGAACATGCTGGGAGTGCCGCGTGATGAGCGTGAACCATTGCGTGATTGGTCGCTGGCTATTCTGGGTGCGTTGGAGCCGGCACCCAGTGCTGAACTGGTGGCGCATGCGGAAAATTCGGTTCGAGATTTTCTCGGCTATCTTGAGGAGCTGGTCGCCTTGAGGAGGCGGGTGCCAGGGGATCCGGCGAAAGATGTGCTGACGCGGTTGATCGAAGGTGAGATCGATGGTGAGCGTCTCAGTGAGGTGCAGCTGCTGCAGAATGTGATTTTTCTTCTAAATGCCGGGCATGAGACGACAACGAACTTGATCGGCAACGGACTGGCGACACTGCTCGAATGGCCAGCCGAGAAACAGAGACTGATCGATGAGCCCAAATTGATCAACTTTGCCGTTGAGGAGTTTTTGCGGTTTGAAAGTTCCAACCAACTTGGCAATCGCCGGGCGACAGCGGAGACTGAGATTGGGGGGAAGGCCGTTTCCAAGGGCACGCAGATTACCCTCGCTATCGGCGCTGCGAACCGTGACCCTGCCCAGTTCGAACGACCGGATATTCTGGATGTGGGACGACGACCCAACCGGCACCTGGCGTTCGCGTCTGGCGCGCATCAATGTGTTGGAATGAATGTCGCGCGGTTGGAAGGAAGGGTGGCGATTGGCCGGTTTCTCAAGCGGTTTCCAAACTACCAACTTTCTGCTCCACCTACGCGTGGAGGACGGGTGCGGTTTCGCGGTTTTCTTTCTTTGCCTGCTGTGCTGGACTGAGCGTTGGTATCTAGAGTGTTTCCATTTTTGATAGAGTCAGTTGGGCTTGACGCAATCACTCGGGCCATGACAGTGGTGGCGCCGCCATGTCAGCCCAGATTATTTGAGCACGAATAATTCTAATGGAAATATATCGAGTACACTCGGGTCGATGGATTGAGGGTCTCGGGACAAGTCAAAAAAATATAATAAAAAACGATGGAGAACGCTGGAAATGGAAGAGGCAAGAATGGATGCGAGTGTGAAGCAGGGTACTACAAATGGCGGACCATTGGCCGGCGTCCGTGTGCTCGATATGACAGAGCATATGGCTGGACCCTATTGCACGATGATTCTGGCTGACATGGGTGCTGAGGTTATTAAACTTGAAAGACCTAGTGTGGGCGATTCTTCGCGGGGGATGGGAGATGGCAGTGAGCTCAACGCTTTTTTTCGCTACATCAACCGGAATAAAAAGGGCATCACGCTTAACTATAAAGAGCCTGAGGGGAAGGCGCTGTTTTTGAAGCTTGTGAGCCAAGTTGACGTGCTGGTCGAGAATTATCGACCGACGGTGATGCCGCGCGCGGGGCTTGGTTGGGATGACTTGAAGGAAGTCAATCCGCGGCTGATCTATGCGCAGCTTTCTGGGTTTGGGTATGACGGGCCCTATGCCGGACGTGGCGGGTTCGATCTCATTGCGCAGGGCATGGGGGGGGTTATGCATGTGACGGGCGAGCCCGATGGGCCGCCGACCTCGGTAGGCTTGCCAATTTGCGACCTTGGGACGGGAATGTGGGGGGCGCAAGGTGTGTTGGCAGCACTTTACGAGCGCGAAAAGACTGGCGTGGGGCAGCTTGTCGAGTGCTCGCTGTTGGAAACTGCGGTTGGGTACACTTCGTGGACTGGTGCTGGATGGTTGGTGGACCCGAAAGAGCCAACACGGCAAGGGTCGCGACATCGCCAGAACGCGCCTTATCAACGGTTTGAAACAAGTGACGGCTACTTGATGATTGGTGCGGCGGGCCAGAGTATTTGGATACGCTGTGCAAAGGCACTCGGGCATGCGGAGTGGTGCGATGATGTGCGGTTTTCAGAGCGCGGCGAGCGGATAAAGCACCGGGCTGAGCTTGAGGAGAAAATGCAGGTCGTGCTGCACACGGAGACGACTGCCCACTGGGCAAAGGTGCTGGATGATGCAGGTGTGCCTTGTGGTCCGGTAAATAACTACGAGCAGCTGTTTAATGATCCGCAAACAGTGCATCGGAAAATGGTTGTCCATGTTGAAGACCCCGAGTTGGGCTCGGTGGCGCACGTGCGAACGCCCATCCGGATGGGGGAGAGCGTGCAGGTTCGCCATGTTGCGCCTCGGCTTGGGGAACACAACGACGATGTATTCGGTGCGCTTGGCGTCGATGCCGAGAAGCTGGCGGCTTTGCGGAAAACTGGTGTTGTGTAGGGTATTTGGCCGCTTAGAACACGTTCCTCTTTGAGAAATCGCATGAGGCTCTTTGTGTGTGCTCTAAGTGCTTGCTTTAGATGTTTATTTACGCTTTTCATCAAAGCTGGAGCGCTTCAATTTAAAACGATCATGCTCTGGGCATGTGGCCTGAATATTTTAGTGTTAACAATACGTTATCGTTGATTGGGTACTGTTCCTGAGGAAGTGCGTGCAGCGTGTGCTTCGACGTGCTAGATCAGCCGCCGTCGGCAAGTGTCGGCGCGCAATAGATCGCAGGATGAGACGTGGTTCAGATCCGCCCAATTGTGCTGACAATTGGTATCGTGTTGTGCTCAATCGCCGCAACGATGCTACTGCCAGCAATGGTCGACTACATGGATGGTCGCACAGCCGCGCGCGTTTTTTTCGCGTCGTCGGTGCTGACGTTCTTCGTGGGTGGCTTGATGCTGCTTGTCGCGCTTAATGATAAGCCTATGCAACTTGGCCTCAAGGAAGGTTTTGTTCTCACCACTGTTTGCTGGGTGTTTGTTGCCACGTTTGCAGCTATTCCGTTCGTCGGGCTTGGGTTGTCGGTTAGTGATGCCTTTTTCGAATCTATGTCCGGACTGACAACGACGGGTTCTACAGTGCTGGTAAAGCTTGATAACCTCTCGCGCGGGGTGTTGTTGTGGCGCTCTTTGTTACAGGGGTTTGGCGGTCTTGGAATTATTGTGACGGCACTTATTATTCTGCCGTTTCTGCGTGTTGGTGGGATGCAGCTTTTCCAGACTGAGAGTTCGGACAGTTCTGAAAAAGTGCTGCCGCGGGCGTTGGAACTCGTGACCGCAACGGCATTGATCTACGCGGCATTGATTGTGCTCTGTGCTATTCTCTATATGGCATTTGGGATGACACCATTTGATGCGATCTGCCATGCGATGACAACAGTGGCGACGGCTGGTTTCTCCACGCATGATGCGAGCTTTGGTTTTTTTGTATCGCCCATGCTGCAGTGGATTTGTATCGTGTTTATGATTTTGGGCGCGTTGCCATTCGTGGTGTTTATCCGAATGTTGCGGGGGGAGCCGGCTGCACTTTGGCGGGACCGGCAAGTGCGCGGCTTTGCAATGTTTCTCTTCTGCATTTGCGCCATCACGGCGCTGTGGTTGAGCGCGAGCCGGGATTTATCAATAACGGAGGCGCTAAGACTGGCGGCGTTCAATGTAACGTCGATTGTTACAACCACAGGATATTCGAGCGATGACTATACGAGTTGGGGATCGTTCTCTGTTGGACTGTTTTTTATGTTGATGTTCATTGGTGGGTGTTCGGGCTCGACGTCCGGCGGGATCAAGATTTACCGGTTGCAGGTGGCGGGTATTCTGACGCGCAGTCACTTCCTGCATCTGATGAGTCCAAACCGCGTTGTGACGCTGACCTACAATGGCCGCCGGTTGCCGGAAGATGTGCCGTTCTCGGTGGTTGCATTCCTGGCTATCTACATGACGACGGTTGGGGTGTTTAGTGTTGTGCTGGCGGCTTTGGGGCTTGATCTGGTCACGGCGCTTTCAGCTTCGCTGAGTGCGGTTAGCAATGTAGGGCCAGGGCTTGGGGAAATTATCGGGCCGGCGGGCAATTACTCGGGGCTGCCTGCATCGGCAAAGTGGGTTCTGTCATTTGCGATGCTGCTGGGCCGTCTCGAATTGTTTACAGTTCTTGTTGTGCTGAGGCCGGAGTTTTGGCGCGGCTGATGTGGTGGGGTCACCGCCGCGGGATCGACGCCGTGGTTCAAACAATCCCGCAGAGAGCGAAAAAATTTCAAAGCTTTATTTCGCCAATATCTCTGTTGTGTTGCCAGCCGTAGACCCAGTCGTAACGTTGCATCATGCGGGCTGGGGACAGTGCCGAAAGCACGATGTTCCGTGCGGATGCTGAAACTCCTTTGAGATGATAGGCCTTGCCATTATCGCGAGAGGTTTTTTGGATATGGCGAACGCGGTTGCGACGCTGTGCTTCGTAAGCGTAAAATGCGATGTCATGGCTGTCATGATATTTCGTCAATTCCCACGCCAGTACAATGGCATCTTCGATGGCCATTGCGCCGCCTTGAGCAAGGAAAGGCAAAATCGGGTGTGCTGCATCACCTAGCAGCGTGACACGGCCGCGCGACCATTTTTTTAGGGGTGCCGGAGTGAACAACGCCCAACGATGCCAATTTTTAGCGCGCGCTAGAAGGTCACGTAGCTCCTTGTTGAAATCGGCGGTGGCGGCCATGATTTCTTCGCTGGGTACGGCGGCGCCCCAACCTTCGCTTGGCTGAGGAGCGGAGGTGACGACAATGATTGCCAATGCCTGGCCGGCTCTTACAGGGTAGTGGACGACATGGGCGTTCGGGGCGAGCCAGCAGCTTGTTACGTTTTCGAGAAAGTCTGGTGGGATATCATTTTTTTGTAAGATGGCGCGGGCGGCGGTGGTGCCGGAATAGGGCAGGTTGTAATCGGGGTATAGATACTTGCGTACGGTGGACCAGAGGCCGTCTGAACCGACCAGGATATCGCCAGAGACTGATTGCCCATTTTCACTGATGGCAGTGACTTTATCTGCATCTTTGCCGTTATCGAGCTCGGTAATTTTGTAATTCATCGAGATCTTGATTAGCGGCGAGGCCGTGGCTTTTGCGACAAGTGCAGCCTGTAAATCTACTCTGTGGGCAACCCAATAGGGTGCATTGTGACGCTCTTCGATCCAATCGCCGAGTGGTAGTTCGGAGATTGAGCGGGCCGTGCGGGCATCGCGTACTTTGATCGCGGCAGGACGACTAACGGATTCGGCCAACAGATCAGCAACCCCGATCTGGCTGAGGACGCGGGTGGCGTTTGGTCCGAGTTGGATGCCGGCACCGGCTTCGCTAAAGACGGGGCGGGCCTCCAGGATGTGGCTGCGACGGCCCAGAGTTGCGAGCGATAAAGCAAGCGTCAATCCGCCGATGCCGCCGCCGACAATCAAGACAGGGGTAGAGTTCCCGGTCACCGCTAGGCTGGCTCCGTTTGTTCTCGCACCAAGCAATTGGCTGGATCTGAATCATCAGCGGCCAGGCGGGAATCATGAACATAAAGTGTTGAACAATAAGGACAAAGGACTTGGCTTTCCGAGCCCATATCCAGGAAGACGTGAGGGTGCTCAAATGGCGGGCTGGCGCCCATGCATTTGAACTCCTTGACGCCGATGGTTACCTTTTCCGCGCCTTCGTCATTGGCAAAATGGGGGACGACATTGGCCGCCATCTTGGAACCTCATATATTTTGGGCAAGAAGCCTCGATGTCGGTATCGATAGCTGATGCCTTGTGTTTCAAAGTGCGCTGGAGACTAGCTGCTCGCTCGGAGGAATGATAGTAGCTCTGGACTGATAGTCGGGTGTTGCTTGTAGGACATTTGGTCCAATGTGGAGTACTTGAAATGGATGATTTTCAATCGTTCGACTCTGCTGGAGTCGAAATCGCATATATCGATGAGGCGGCCGATACCGATGAGAAGCCGGGTGAGGTTATCATTCTGGTGCACGGGTTTGCGTCGAATGTTGTGTTTAACTGGACCGATACTGGTTGGGTGCGTCATTTGACCCGGTCGGGATATCGGGTAATTGCGCTCGATAACCGAGGGCATGGCAAAAGCGGCAAACCCCATGATGCGGCAGCATATGGTGCGCCGGTGATGGCTGAAGATGTGCGGCGGTTGATGGAGCATCTCTCGCTTGAGCGCGCGGATGTTATGGGATTTTCAATGGGGGCACGGATCGCGGCGTTTCTTGTGATCAAGCATCCAAAGATGGTTCGCAGCGTGGTGTTTGGCGGACTAGGCGCAAACATGGTGCGAGGGATGGCTGGCACCGGGCCTATCGCTAACGCGCTTGAGGCGCCAAGCATTGATGACGTGAAGAACGCGACCGCGCGGACATTTCGGGCATTTGCGGAGGCAACGGGTAGTGATTTGAAGGCATTGGCTGCGTGCATCCGGTCGAGCCGGGATCCGGTTGAAGCCGAGGCACTTGGTAAGGTTTTATGCCCCGTCCTGGTGGCTGTTGGGACCGATGATGTGATTGGTGGGGCCCCCGAGGGGCTGGCCAAACTGTTTCCAAGTGGGGAAGCGCTGGAGATTACGGGGCGGGATCATATGAAGTCTGTAGGTGACCGGGTTTTCAAGCAGGGCGTTATTGAATTTCTGCGGCGACGGGGTTGAAATTGATGGGTAAGGCAGTTGCTTCGGCTGGCGCCAGGGGCAAGGGGCGGACTGAGGATGCTGCGGCACGGGAAAACCGGGTGTTGCGGGTTTTTCGAGCGCGTCCTTTACTGACTGCATTGGGCATGGCCATCCGGAAAATCGAACCGGGGTGCGTTGTTATTCGGATGCCATGTTCCGGGCGGCTTTTGGAGGGCGCGGGTGGCGCGGCGGCTGATCTGATGGAGCTCGATCCTGGGGCGATTGTGGCACTTGGGGATGCGGCCGGCAATTTGACTGTGACGAGTTTGGCTGAGGATCATATTGCTGTTCGATTGCTTGAACTGAAGAGCAATTTTATGCTGCCTCATACACAGGCCACGACGCTTGAGGCGATTGGGACGGTTGTGCGGCTGGGGCGGTCGCTGAGTTCGGTTCGCGTTGTTATCGAGGCGATTGGCGGCGCTGTTTCTGATGAGCGTGGACAGGCTGTAAAAGATGAGCCCGTGAGGGTGGCTTTACTGCAGGGGACATATTTGATGGAGCGCAGTGGGACGTGATGGGTTGAAAACCCCAAAAGAGAGCAGCTAAAGCGGATACGTCAAACCAGCTTCATTGATTTTGCAAAAGCAAAGCCCCAGCAAGGCTGAAGGCTGTGCCATATATGACAAACGCGGGGTTGTCTCAGGCGGTGCCGTCGCAAACTGCTGGGGCTCTTCTGATACGAACTTCTTAGGCCTACGCTACTCTTCGTACTCTTTTACGCTACTCGTACAATACGCAATACTCTTAAACTGAACTCATCAAAAGTTACGCGACGAATTCATCAGCAATTCTAAAACGCGAAACTAACTTCTGTACGCAATACAAGCTGATAAAATGATTATTAGCATAGCTGTGGAAATTGGTCGTACAGAATAGTGGATAATCATCGGTTCTGTGGATAACCACCTTGATCCCGCATGATGACCTGCTTCGCAATTTTTTCGATTGAGGCGATATCTGAGTTTGCCGCGCTGTGAGTCAGAGCATAATTATTGGGCGGGCAGGCCTCAAAAGCGCCGGAAAGAGACGCATATTAACGATCTTTGCAGCAATTGTTTCACCCGACTTTAGTGGGTCAGGATGTAAAATCGGCCGTATGTGTTCTCATCGTATATCATCTAGCATCAATCGTTCCGTGGTTGCTTTTTCGGCTGTTTTTTTGGCGTCGCTTTTGGTCTCGGGATGTATGTCCTGGAACTCGCGGTCCACCAAGGAGCAGTCGAGCGGACATGCCCGGAGCATGCGGGGTGTTGGGCTATGGGGATGGATACCGTCTGCGCGTTCTCGGGCATCCCATTCTCGGGC
>Ga0209345_10004641_pt1 | contig 13146 bp, 12 predicted proteins | sample Cruoilmetagenom7_FD_187294 | JGI IMG/M metagenome (GOLD analysis project Ga0209345, IMG submission 187294) | Oil polluted marine microbial communities from Coal Oil Point, Santa Barbara, California, USA - Sample 7 (SPAdes) (version 2) | ecosystem: Environmental > Aquatic > Marine > Oil seeps ...
CCATTGGCGAACTGGAGCGCGCCGGCCGGCCGACGATGAGCCTCAAGGCAGGCTGGTGGCACAAGATATCCGGACCGATGTCCTCGATTCTAATGCCGTTATTGGGCGCGGTCGCTGCCTTTGGCCTGGCCCGGTCGGGGCAGCTGTTCCTCCGGGCCGTAATTGGCATGGCGCTCGGTTTTGCCTATTTCGTCGCCGACAATTTTGCGCTCGCAATGGGTAATATTGGTGCCTACCCATCCTTGTTGGCAGCATGGGCACCCTTTCTCCTGTTTTTCCTAATTGGCGAAACGGTGCTGGTCCGTACCGAGGAATAGCGGATTCAGTTTCTCCCGGCGCTGCCACGCACCAGTCCCATGATCAAAGCCCAGAGACTGTTATGATCCGCCCGGTAAAAATTGGAACCGCTGGGCAATTCTGCTGCCAGACGACGATGCGCCTCGCCCAGATTATGATAGGGCACGCCCGGCAGCAGATGATGCAATGCGTGATAGCGCAAGCCCACTGGCGCCCATAAGGCAGGCAAAGTCCCTGGCGGTGGCACGTTGACACTGTCGAGATATTGCGCGGTAACGCTCATCTCATGGCCGTCATTCTCCCACAGATGCGCCACCAACGTCCGGATCTGGTTGAGCACGACGCTACCCGACATCACCGCGAGAAAGATCAGAAAAGCGCGCATCGGAATGACGTCCGTCGCAACCATCGCGAGCAGGGCAATAGCCCAGATGGACGCTCCGATCTCGCAAGCCAGCCAGCGGCGTTTCAGGTCGCCTTCGGGCGGTTTGCGGCGGAAGTCCGGATTGATGATCAAACCGGAATAGCGCTCGACGACCAGCGTCCGCAGCGGAGGAATGACCGCGGAGAGCGGTGCCAATATGGCATAGCGGAATAGCAGCGCAACCGGCGCCAGTGCAGCGACAATGACGAACAGCGGCACCGACCAGGGCTTCATCAACGCCAGTGGCAAATATTCCGGATCCTCTATCGTGCCATATTTCTTGGTCCGGTGATGGATGCTGTGAATGCCTTCATACATGAAGGACGGGATGAGCATCGGGACCCCGAACAATGCATTCCAGGCAAAATGGAAGCCAGGCAGCGTGTTGCGACGCACATGGGTCAATTCGTGGATGAAACTGCCCGCCCGGTACAAGGCCAGAATGGCGATCAAGCCGAAAAGAACAACGAGCCATGGGGATTGACTGAATATCGCACCGGCCAGAGATCCATAGCCGACACCCAGAGACGCCAGAAAATCCGCCCAATATACTGCAGGCCGGGGGGCGTTGAGATCACGCGTGACCTTGGCCGCTGCGCGGATCAGGTCATTATCCTCGGCAACGGGGACAGTCGCCGAAGCCGGACGCGGCTCTGCCACTGCCTTTGGCGCATTTTTCGAAGAGCTGATTGTCGAACTCATAAATACCTGCATCATTGTGGAGTGGAACGGCATAGAGCAACATATCGTGGCGATATAATGGCGAGGACAAGACCGCTATGGTTCCCATGCCCTTGACATTGCGCCGCGATTAACGCCACAGCCACCGGAAATATGGAAGGAAAACGATGGTAGCAAGTCAGGATATAATGATTCAACCTGTGACTACCAAGGGCCAGACGAAGCAGTTTGTCGAGATTGCCTATCAGCTCAATGCCGATGACCCGCACTGGGTGCCGCCGCTGAGGTCCGAATTCACCAAATTGATCACACCGGGAAAAAATCCGTTTTTCGAACATGCCAGAGTGCAGTTTTTTCTCGCCCTGCGCGAGGGTAAGGTGGTCGGACGGATCAGCGCCCATATTGACGAGCTGGCGCTGGAACAGCCGGCGGAACAGGGCATGGGGCCGGGAACCGGCAATTGGGGCCTGATGGAAGCTGCCGATGAAGCGGTGATGCACGCGCTGATCCGTGCAGCCGAGGACTGGCTGAAAGATCAGGGCATGACCCGCGTACTGGCTCCGATCAGCATGTCCGTCTGGGAAGAGCCCGGCTTGTTGACTCACGGGCATGACCATAGTCCGATGATCATGATGGGCCATCATAATGCGGACTATCAGGGCTGGATCGAAAATCTCGGCTACGCCGTCGCAAAACGTATTATATCCTATGACCTTCCGGTAACAGACGGATTTCCGAAGCTGATAAACCGCATTGTTGCTTCGGGAGAACGCAACGAATTGCTTAAGATCCGGAAAGTGGACAAGAAGCATTTCGACCGCGATGCGGCGATCATCATGGGCCTTCTGAACGACGCATGGTCCGGCAACTGGGGCTTTGTCCCGATGACCGACCACGAAATTTCCCACGCCGGTGACAGCCTGAAACCGATTGTCCACGAAGACCTGATCCGGATCGCGGAACTCGACGGTGAACCAGTCGCTTTCATGATGACCCTTCCCGATATGAACGAGGTAATCCGGGACCTGAAAGGTTCGCTTTGGCCATTTGGCTGGGCCAAGCTGCTCTGGTGGCTCAAATTCCCCAAGGCACAATCCATGCGGGTTCCGCTGATGGGTGTAAAAAAGGAACTGCACAACAGCCGCCTGGCCAGCCAGATGGCCTTCATGATGATCGAATATATCCGCCGCGACGCGGTGGCCAATTTCGGCACCCGCTATGCCGAAATTGGCTGGATATTGGATGATAATCAGGGAATGATTGCGATTGCCGACGCGATTGGCGCTGAAATCAACCGGGAATATCTGATTTACGACAAGCCGATCTAGGACACCGGTTTCTTGGCGGCCACTCCTGGCACGAGCTTGGTCGCGACATCGCGAATGATCTTGCCGATATCTTTGTCCCAAAGGTCATTATGGCCGGCATCCTTGATTGGAAATGCGGTTTTGGGATTTTTCGCGGCGTCGAACAACCTCCGGCCCATAGCAAAGGGTATCAGTTCGTCCTTGGTACCGTGAATCCAAATCAGCGGCATGTTGATACGGTCGATACGGTCAATCGACCGATAGCGATCCTTCACCAGCCACCGGGCAGGAAAAAAAGGAAACTGTCGCTGAGCCATGTCATCCATTCCGCTATAGGCCGCGACCATTATCAGTCCGGCGGCATCATTATGTGAGGCAAGATGGGCTGCGACACCACTGCCGAGAGATTCGCCGACGATGATAATCCGCTCTGCTTTTATGCCTTTCCGGATCAACCAGTCATAATTTTCCTGAGCAGTCTGAAACAGTTCCATCTCATTGGCTGCTCCGGTATTTCCGCCATATCCGGGATAGCCAACCCCCAGCACAGCCGCACCGGCACCCGCCAGCGCCTGATAGGCAGGAATCCGGTTAAAATGCGAGCCTGCATTGCCGTGGAACAACAGGATAACAGGCGAATCGGGCCTTGTTGGTTCGCGCCACAGAGAGCGCAGGTCGCCGTCCGCGCCAGACCGGATAACGACGGATTCAAGGCCCATCTGATCAAGATAGGAGGGCAGCGGCACCGCCTCGCCAGGGAAATAGAGAAATTGGCGCTGGAAGACAAAAACGAGCAATAATATTACCAGATAGATAGCCGCCAATGCGGCCAGTCCGGCCAATATCAATCGCATCAAATATCCAGATCCACCCACGCAGGCGTATGATCACTCGCCTTTTCGCGACCACGATATTCCTTGTCGACGCCGCAATTTTTAAGACTATCTGCGGCCAGTGGGCTGAGCAGCAGATGATCGATCCGGAACCCCTGATCGCGTTGCCAGCCGCCACTGCGATAATCCCAGTAGGTCCAGACCTGCCCCTCCGGATAGGTAACACCCAGGGCATCGGTCCAGCCGTCATTCAATATCCGCCGGTAGCCCTGACGGCTCTCCGGCTGCATCAGCGCATCATTCTGCATCGCCTTGACCGAATAGACATCATTGTCGCGCGGAATGACATTATAGTCGCCCGCCAGCACCGCAGGCACTTCTTCGGCCCAGATTTCCGCAGCCCGCTCGCGCAGCCGTTTCATCCAGCGCAGCTTGAAATCGAATTTCGGACCGGGATGGGGGTTACCATTGGGCAGATAGATGCTCGACACCCTGACCTTGGTGCCATCTTCGCTGCTGATATTGGCTTCTATATAGCGACTATGCTCATCTTCCGGTTCGCCGTCGAGGCCGCGCTTGACCTCCTCCGGCACCTGATCGCGCGCCAAAATGGCAACGCCATTGAAACTTTTCTGACCGTGCCAGATCGCGCCATAGCCGATTTTTTCAAATTCAGCGGCAGGGAAACCCTCGTCCTGGGTCTTGATTTCCTGCAGGCAGGCAACATCCGGTCTGGTTTCTTCCAACCATTCAAGCAAGCGCGGCAAGCGCGCCTTGATGCCGTTTATATTGTAGCTGGCTATTTTCACTTAGACGGAGAAACTGGAACCGCAACCGCAGCCGGAAGCCGCGTTGGGGTTGGTAACCTGAAAAGCACTGCCTCCGAGCGACTCGACAAAGTCGACCGCACTACCGCGCACCAGATCAAGACTGACCTCATCGACGACGAGCGTAACACCGGCCTCTTCAACCGCGATATCATCCGCTTCGATACCATCGGCGAGGCCGAAACGATATTGGAAACCGGAACAGCCGCCGCCTTCGACCGCCAGCCTTAGAATCGCTGCTTTTCCTTGCTTTTCAGCGATAGCAGCCACGCGTTTGGCGGCATTGGGAGTCAGGATGATATCCTGTTCGGTGGTGGCGAGCATCTGGTTCATGATCTTAAGATAGGGAGAATCAAAAGGAGCGGCAAGCCTTAAGCTCAAACCACTCCTTTATGCACCCTCTCCCAAAGGTATTAGAAAATCATCTTATTCTTCCGGGCCACCCAATGCAACGCCGGAATTCAGCTTCTGCGCGATCAGAAAATCATTGGACTGCATGAAAGGAATGGGATTAACCGCTTCGCCCTCAATCCGCACTTCATAATGCAGATGGCTACCGGTGGAACGACCGGTCGAACCCATGAAGCCGATCAGATCGCCGCTCTTGACGCGGGCATTCGCTTCGACATTGAGCCGGGACATGTGCCCGTAGCGAGTCTGGATGCCGTTGCCGTGGTTGATTTCGATATATTTGCCATAACCGCCCAGCCATTGCGCGCGACCAACAATGCCATCGGCGGTCGCATAAATCGGCGTGCCGATCGGACCAGCCATATCAAGACCCTTGTGGTTCGCGCGACGCCGCTTGAAAGGATCGGAACGTACGCCGTAGGAACTGGTCAGGGTGAAGTCTTTTACCGGCTTGCGCGAAGGAATGGTCAATTTGACCGCTTCCTGCTTGCCCTGACCGGCCCATTTGTTGAAAATCATCCTGAAGGCCGGATCGGCTTCGCCAAGGGCGCTTTCCGCTGCCTGGCTTTTCAGAACATCAACGGGGAGGCTGGCGTCAGCGGACTCTTCAGCCGATGCAGCGGTGGAAAAAAGCATTGCCGATCCAAGAAAAGCAATGGCTGTGATCTTGCTCACAGATTTTTTAAACAAAACTACTATGTTGTCGGTCATAACAGTGATCGAACCTTTATTTGCGACCCATGAAACCCATGGCATTCAATTTTTTGGCGGAACTTTCGCCCCCGTTGTGCGTTTACGGGTGTAAATTCATATTGGTTAACAATTCAATACCATAATAATATTCGCGGGTTAGACCGGCTGTCCGGCGCGCCGAGTCGTTGAATGGAGGCTTTAGTCCGCCTTTTATGTGGGTTTTTACAAGCTCCCTCCAATGACCATGCGGCGACAGATTGATTCTTCTGCAGGCAAATTCAAACCATTTCGTGCCATAGGAAACATGGTTGATTTCATCCTGATAGATCCGGCTCAGCACCTTTGCCGTCCTGTCGTCACCCTGCTGTTTGAACCGCTCTACCGTATCAAGAGTGACATCCAGTCCCCGGGCTTCGAGCACCATCGGAACGATCGCGAGACGTGCGGCGGCATCGTGGGCCGTATCTTTCGCCGTATCCCAAAGGCCGTCATGGGCGGGAAGCGCGCCGTAAAAACTGCCCTGATCCCGCAATCGCCGGTCGAGCAGAATGAAATGCATTGCTTCTTCCGCGCCGACCCGCATCCAGTCATCGGTAAATTCCCGGGGAAATTGCGATCCGAAGCGACCGATCATGTCAAAGGCAAGATCAATCGCGACAAATTCAATATGCGCCAGCGCATGAATCAGGGCGATTCTGCGCGGAACCGACGTGCCCTTGCCGCGCCGCGGCATATCCCGCGGGCGCATCAGGACCGGTTGCTCGGGCCGGGCTGGCATATCCGGCATGGTCTCCGAAAAATCGTGGCCCAGCCGCCCCAGCCGCCATTCGCGGGCCGCATGGCGCGCCGCCATTACCTTGGCAACGGGGTCGGCGGTTTGCAGCACGCGCAACACTGCTGCTCCGACATTGGTCCGTTCCGTCATCCCGACGGGTCTATGCCGCCTGTACCGCAGCCAGGACCTCTTCCGCGTGGCCTTTGACCTTCACTTTCGGCCAAGCCTGGAGGACCACCCCGTCAGGTCCGATCAGAAATGTCGAACGGATGATCCCCATAAAGGTTTTGCCGTACATTTTCTTTTCCGCCCAGACCCCGATCTGGGCCAGAAATTCCGTGCTTTCGTCCGATGCGATATCGACGGTCAATTCCTGCTTGTTGATGAAATTCTGCTGTCTTTTCGGAGAATCGGCAGATACGCCCAGCACAGCGGCTCCGGCTTTTTGAAATTGCGGCAAGAGCGCTGAAAAATCTTTTGATTCCGTCGTGCACCCCGGTGTGCTTGCCTTCGGATAGAAAAACAGCACCAGTTTCTTGCCGGCATAATCGGAAATTTTCACCGGACTGCCATCCGGTGCCACCAATTCCATGTCCGGAATTTTATCGCCCACATCAATCATATTATATCTCCTAATATTTCATCGGGATCTGGCCGCAAGTGCCTGTTCCACGCGTCAATAACGCATTGTCTCGCCCGGTCATAGCCATCCAGAAGGGCATCCCAGCTTTCTTGTCCCGCCGCTTTGGCAATCAATGCGCGGCTGGTTACCGGCGGAAAATCACAATCCGGAGACATTAGCCGCAAAGCCACCAGCAAGCGGGCCATCAATTCATGCGCGGTCACCATATCCTCCTCGAGATGGCCTGCGGCCACCAGCGCCCGAACCGCCTTGCCCAATTGCGGATAGAGCGCCTCGCCGGTTTTCAATTGCAAATAGTGAATGATAAACTCCCAGTCGACCAGTCCGCCTTCCATCATCTTGGTATCAAGCGGACCCTTGGGCGGTTTATGTTTGACAATATCGAGTCGCATCTTCCGTACGGCCTTGCGCAATATTTCGGGTTCACGGTCCTTCCGCAGGATAATACGTATTTCCTGCTCCAACGCCGTACGATCAGCTTTGTCGCCATAAACCGGACGGGCTCTGGTCAAAGCCATATGCTCCCAAGTCCAGGCGCTTTCCCGTTGATATTTGTAAAAGCTTTCCAGAGTCACCGCGAGCGGCCCCTGTGTTCCCGAAGGCCGCAATCGGGTATCTACCTCATACAGCGGCCCGGCGGCGGTCGGCACCGAAAGCGCGGTCACAATCCGGGCTGTCAGCCGGTTATAATATTGGGTGGCGCCCAAGGACCTCTCTCCATCGGATTCCGCGCCATGATCGCCGCTAAACAGAAAGACGAGATCGAGATCCGAGGCATGGGTCAAGGCCTCTCCACCCAGCCGGCCCAGCGCCAAAATCAGCAACCGGCTTCCTGAGACCTTCCCGTGCGTCATTTGAAATTCTTTTATGGTGGCATTGGCCAGCACCTGAATCGCGGCCTCCGCGACCCGGGCATAGCCAGCAGAAATATCAAGCGCATCATGACGGCCTTCGATCAGCTGGACGCCGAGAGCAAAGCGTTTTTCACCGACCCGGGCGCGCACCCGATCGAGCAATATCTGATAATCATCCCCGGATTCGGTACGAGCAAATTGCTCGGCCAGTTCCTCAACCGATGGCGGCAAATCGAGCGCTGTCGCATCAATCAACCCGTCGAACAATTCCGCCCGCTGTGCCAGCGCATCGGCGAGCACCGGCGCATGGCTGAGAATTTTGCCGAGCAAATCGAGCAAAGCGGGCCTCGCCTCGAGGATTCGGAAGAAATTGATCGCAGTCGGCAATTTGTCGATCAGACTGTCCAGCCGCGCCAGTGCCTTTGCGGGATTGGGCGCTGTCGCAATCGCATCGACCAGATCGGGCAATATCGCTTCGAACGATTCCTGGGCGGCGCTGGATCTCAAAGCCGTCACCTTGCCGCTCCGCCAGCGCTTGATCGCCTGAAGAAAGGCCGTAGCTTCATGCACGCTTTTATCCGCCAGAACGGCGGCCAGTTTTTCCTCATCCACCGGCATTCGCGTGCTATCTTCGGGTTCGATCAGATCATCATAGATAATTCCGACCGCATCAACATGCGGTGCGAGCAGATCGAGCAACTGCTGGCCATCCGTCATACCGTGCAGCCGCGCCACCCGGTCGAGATCCACCATGTTATCGGGCAGGCTATGAGTCTGCTGGTCATTGACCATCTGGAGCCGGTGCTCGATGATCCGGTATAGTTCATAGGACTCACTCAGCACCCGCGCCTTGTTGCCATCGATCCGGCCGGCCTTTGCCAGGGCAGCAAGCGCATCGCGCGTCGCCGGTACCCGCAAATCCGGATTTCGTCCGCCAAAAATCAGCTGGTGCATCTGGGCGTAAAATTCCGTTTCCCTGATCCCGCCGCGCCCGCGCTTCAGGTCAAAGCCGGGACCGAATTTCTGCCCGGCTGAATAATGATCGCGGATCTGTGCGGTGACCGAGCCGATATTCTTGATCGCACCGTAATCCAGCGACCGTCGCCAGATGAAGGGATTGATCGTTTCGAGAAAATATTGTCCGAGCTGCGGATCGCCGGCGGCGGCCCGGGAGCGAATAAAGGCCGCCTGCTCCCATGCCAGCGCGCTCGATTCATAATAGCTGATCGCCGCTTCGACCGGCAACGCCACCGGACTCACTTCCGGCGAGGGCCGCAGCCGCATGTCGACCCGGAACACATAGCCATCGGCGTCGCGGGCGTTGAGCGCATCGACCAGTTGCTGACCGATCCGCCGGGCCGCATCGCTGGGATCTTCCTTGCCGCGCACCGGTATCTTGTCCGGATCATAGATGAAGATCGGATCGATATCGGACGAATAGTTGAGCTCGCGGCTGCCATGCTTGCCAAGGCCAATGATCGAAAAGCCTTCCAGCGGCGCATCGGGATAGCGGCTCGCATATATATCGGCCAGCGCTTCATTGAGCGCACGGTCGGCAAAGTCCGACAGGCGCGTAATGACTTCGGTCAGCGACAATTGCCCGGCCAGATCACCAATCGCCAGGGTCAGCGCAAGAGCCCGTTTTTCGCGGCGCAATTTTTGCCGGACATTTTCGGCACCGTCTCCCGCGCTGCGCACATATTCCAGCGCCGCCTCGAGATTTTCGGCAACCAGCAAATCCGTCAGTTCCGGCAGGACCTGCATCGCCATCCCGAGATAGGGCGCATTGTCGCGGGCGCGTTGTAACGCGTCCTGCAGAGTCGTTCTTTCCGGCAATCCAGCGATCATGACTGCAGATAGTCGGCACGGAATTTTTGCGCAAAATCCGCAAACCGCCCTTCGGCGATTGCCGCCCGCATCCCCGCCATCAACGATTGATAATATGCGATATTATGCTCGGTCATCAGCATCGCGCCCAATATCTCCTTCGCCCGGATCAGATGGTGGAGATAGGCGCGGCTGTGATTTGCACAGACCGAACATGCACAACTTTCATCCAGCGGCGCCAGATCCTCGGCAAATTTGGCGTTGCGAATGTTGAGCGCGCCGCGCGCCGTGAACGCCTGACCATTGCGGCCCGAGCGGCTCGGCAGCACGCAGTCGAACATGTCGACGCCACGCGCAACTGCGCCGACCAGATCGTCGGGTTTGCCCACGCCCATCAGATAGCGTGGCTTGTCGGCCGGCAATTGTCCCGGCGCATAGTCGAGCACGTCGAACATCGCCTCCTGCCCTTCGCCCACGGCCAGACCGCCAATCGCATAGCCGTCAAAACCGATCTCGATCAGCGCCTCGGCTGACGCTGCCCGTATGTCCTTGTCGAGCGACCCTTGCTGGATTCCGAACAGGGCCGCTCTCGCCGCATGTTCCTCGCCGCTGTCAAAACCGTCGCGCGACCGCTTCGCCCAGCGCATCGATCGCTCCATCGACGCCTGTGCTTCTTCGCGGGTCGCCCCATTTTTGGTGCATTCATCAAAGGCCATGACAATATCGCTGCCGAGTAGCCGCTGGATTTCCATCGATCGTTCCGGCGTCAGCATATGGCGCGAGCCATCGAGATGGCTCTGGAATTCGACGCCGTCCTCGGTCAGCTTGGTCAAATCCGACAGGCTCATCACCTGATAGCCACCGCTGTCGGTCAGGATCGGACGGTCCCAGTTCATGAACTTGTGCAGACCGCCGAGCCGCGCCACCCGCTCCGCGCCGGGGCGCAGCATCAGGTGATAGGTATTGCCAAGGATGATGTCCGCGCCGGTCGCGCGCACGGTCTCCGGCTTCAACGCCTTGACCGTTGCCGCCGTCCCCACTGGCATGAAAGCAGGCGTGCGGATATCGCCGCGCATCATGCTTATCGTGCCAGTTCGCGCCTTGCCGTCGGTCGCCGCGATGGAAAAGGAAAAACGATCAGCCATGCAGCTTCTCGATACCCGCCGGGAAACCAGATTTTACGGCCGCGAATTTGTGTTTATCTGTCGATGGTGTAACCAATGGCCCGTCCTGTTCGAATTGCTCGGCATCTGTGCAGGATGGCAACGGATTTTCAAAGAGCTAAATCGGGAGAATTTTTATGACGAAAGCAACCAAACTGGGATCGGCAGCCTCCGCATTGATCGCGGCCGCGGCCCTGTCCGCCTGTTCCGGCGGCACTAATGAAGCTACCGGCGAAGGCGCTGAAGCAGCAAGCAGCGAAGTGACCGAAGTCGCTGCGGCGGAAACGGAAAAATGCTATGGCATTGCTTTAGCCGGTGAAAATGATTGCAAGGCTGGCGAAGGCACGACCTGCGCCGGTACGTCCGTTCTCGATTATCAGGGCAATGCCTGGAAAAGCACCGAAGCTGGTGAATGCGAAGCGATGGGCGGCTCGCTCACCGAAGTCGCCGATAATGATCCACCGGTCGCTCCGGCAACGGCTCCCACCGAAGGCTAGGCATTTCGGCAAGTGAAATTATAAAGGGCGGCTCAACAGAGCCGCCCTTTTTTATTGCAATCAACAGGATCGTCCCTGTCTAAGAAAAGGATAGGTCCAATCGACGCAGGCGCTTAATCGGGCAGGCCGCTGATTGCTTTCATTTCCATGAAATCCTTCAGGCCATAAACACCGCCCTCACGGCCGTTACCGGATTGCTTGTAACCGCCGAACGGCGCGCCAAGAGCCGGTCCCCAATTGTTGATGATAACCATGCCGGCTTGCAGCTGCGGAGCCACATCTGCGGCTTCCGCCGGATCACCGGAAATGACGGCGGAAAGGCCGTAGTCAGTATCATTCGCAATCTCGATCGCTTCATCAAGATTGTCGTAACTCATCAATGTCACGACCGGGCCGAATATCTCTTCCTTGGCGATCCGCATATCGGGAGTCACACCGCTAAATAATGTCGGTTTGATATAATAGCCCCGGTTGACATTGGCAGGCAGATCCGTGCCGCCGGATTCAAGCGTCGCGCCCTCGTCGATTGCGGACTGAATCAGATCCTGAATCTTGCTATATTGCGCCTTGTTCACAACCGGCCCCAAATGCCCACCCTCAATCGTTGGATCGCCAACTTCCTGACTCTCAACGATATTTTTCACCACGGAGATCGCTTCGCTGTTCTGATCCTTGTGCACCAATACGCGGGTCGGTGCGATGCAGCTTTGTCCGGTGTTGACCATCACCCCGGCAATCGTCGGTGGCAGAACTTCCTCCAGCTTGGCGCCAGGCAGGACCAGATTGGGCGATTTGCCGCCCAGTTCCTGATGCACGCGCTTGACGGTATCGGCGGCGGCTTTTGCGACGAGAATACCGGCCCGTGTCGATCCGGTGAAACTGACCATCGATACATCGGGATGCGATGAAATTGCCGCGCCCACGGTCGGGCCATCACCCTGCACCAGATTGAAGACGCCCGCAGGGACGCCTGCTGCATCCATAACCTCGGCGAGAATGGCAGCGCTGCCGGGACATTCTTCGGATGGCTTCAACACCATCGTATTGCCACCCGCCAGGGCCGGGGCGACTTTCAACGTGATCTGGTTCAACGGCCAGTTCCACGGGGTGATCATGCCAACCACGCCAATAGGTTCATATACGACGGTATTGGCGCCAACTTTTTCAGAGAACTGGAAATTCTGCAACGCTTCCAGCGTCCCCATGAACCCGCCAAGACCGGCAGGGGCTTGCGCTGCGTTACCCAGACTGACCGGAGCGCCCATTTCGACCGCCAGAGAGGCGGCGATATCGGGCATGCGCTTTTTATATTCTTCAATGATCCGCTCGAGCAGGGCTATCCGCTCTTCGCGCGAGGTCTGACTGAAGCTTTTAAAAGCCGCTTTTGCCGCGGCAACCGCAGCATCGACATCTGCCTTGGTGCCGAGCGTGATTTTCGTGCCCGGCTCCTCGGTCGCCGGATTGATGACCTGATGCGGCGTTCCGCCGATAGAATCGACCCATTCGCCATTGATGTAATTTTGTTCGTAGCCATCCATTGTCATCTCTCCGTTTTGAAACTTTTATATTCTGCGCGATCATGCCCTGATTCGGCTCGCGAATCCACTAGCAACAAGGCCAGCCCGCTCTATTGCTTCGGCAGCAACAGGCTGGAATCGCCATAGCTGTAGAACCGATAGCCAGTGGCAATCGCATGGGCGTAAACCTCTTGCATCGTCTCCATCCCCATCAGCGCGCTGACCAGCATGAACAGGGTAGATTTGGGCAGATGAAAATTGGTCATCAGACCATCGATCGCGCGGAATTCATAGCCGGGCGTGATGAAAATATCGGTATCACCTTCGAACGGGCGGATGATCCCGTCTTCGCCGGTCGCACTTTCGAGCAGGCGCAGGCTGGTGGTGCCGACCGCGA